>LXNI01001514.1_pt1 | contig 19645 bp, 17 predicted proteins | sample 809091 | NCBI WGS metagenome assembly LXNI01 (sample SAMN04870527, study PRJNA318959) | sponge metagenome | biome: 01000161; feature: marine sponge reef; material: water | host: Sarcotragus foetidus | place: Greece: Milos, Mediterranean Sea | collected 2013-05-29 | depth 5-7 m | reverse complement strand
TCGACACGCCTCAACGCTCAACGTGACCGTCCAAAGCCAACACCGCGAAGCGCTACAAACGCGCCGAAACACCCACTTGCAAAATGGTGGGGAGTCCCAGTACGCGGCCAGTTCCATGCACGTCAGCGCAACGACTGCGCTGCGAGTACTCCTAGCCGGCGGCGGCAGCCGACCTCGGCCGGTTCAGAACCCGGTCGAGCGCCCCGCGCAGGTCGGCGACCAGGTCGTCCGCGTGCTCGATTCCGATCGAGAGTCGCAGAAGCTGGTCGCTGATGCCGGCCGTGGCCCTTGCTTCCGCCGTCATCGAGGCGTGGGACATCGTGGCCGGGTGGGAGATCAGGCTCTCGACGCCGCCGAGCGACTCGGCGAGCGACAGGCAGGTGAGGTTCGAGACCAGGACCGCCAAGTCCTCCTTGCCCCCGGCGACTTCGAAACTGGCCATCGCGCCGAAGCCGTCCTGCTGGCGCCTGGCGATCTCGTGGCCCGGATGGCCCGGCAGGCTCGGGTGGAAGACCCGCTCCACGGCCGGATGTTCGGCGAGCATCTCGACCACGGCGAGCGCGTTCTCTTCGTGGCAGCGCAGGCGGCTGTGCAGGGTACGCAGGCCGCGCAGCGTGAGGTAACTGTCGAAGGGTGATCCGGTCAGGCCCATCGTGGTCGCCCACTCGTGGAAGAACTCCTGGAGCTCCTCCGTGGCCGCGATGACCGCGCCGCCGATCACGTCGCTGTGACCGTTCAGGTACTTGGTCGTCGAGTGGACCACGATGTCGGCGCCCCACTCGATCGGCCGCTGGAGTGCGGGAGACATGAACGTGTTGTCCGCTACGACCAGTGCGCCGGCCCGCTTCGCGTGCCGGCAGACGGCTTCCAGATCGGTGATCCGGAGCAGCGGGTTGCTCGGCGTTTCGACCAGGACGAGCTTCGGGCGTGAAGCGATCGCGGCGGCCATGGACTCCGCGTCCGTCAGGTCGACGAACTCGACTTCGAGGAGGCCGCGCTGCCGGTAGCGATCGAAGAGCCGGAACGTGCCGCCGTAGCAGTCGTGTGCGGCAACGACCCGGTCCCCTGGGTCCAGCAGTTGACAGACGAGGGTCACGGCCGCCATGCCGGAGGAAGTCACGATCGCGCCGTGACCTCCCTCGGCCTCCGCCAACGCGTCAGCGAGGGCGGAGCGCGTCGGATTGCCATCGCGGGTGTAGTCGTACTGGCGCTTGCCGTCCAGCCCGTCGAAGGTGAAGTTGGCGGACAGGTACAGCGGCGGGACGACCGCGCCGTATTGCGTTTCGGTACCGATCGCCGCACGCGCGGCGCGGGTTGCCGGGTCGTGGTGCTTTGTCATGTGAGTCTCCGGTCGAGAAGGGGGTTGGGTGGTCCCGTTGTGCGCGGAACGAATTCAACGCTCTCTCGAGAAGACTTCTACGGAGAGTGAACCGGAGGAGGCGCCGAAACCGCGGGTGCGGCTTCGTTGACTCATCTCTCGGCAAGCCCCGCCCAAGGGCGGAACTCCCGTAGGAGTTGGCACCTCCCAAGGTTGCGAAGCCCCAGTGGTTGCCCCGGCGTCGACGGGCCTGTCCCTCAGCCGGTCTCGATGAGTGCTCCGACCACGGAGAACCGCGCCGAAGCGAGGCCATCGTAACAGACCGCGCCGCAGCGGTTCGACCTGGCCCGGTGCTATGCTGCCCGCGGCCCCAGTGACTTTGATTCCGGCGGAAACGCCGTTCGGTTTTTTCTTGACTCGGTTGCCGCACTTCCGTTCCGGATGTGCGGAGAGAAGGAGGCACTGGATGAGGAACTTTGTTGGTTGGACCCGGGCGGTTGCGCTTCTCGCGTTGGCCCTCGCACTCGGCGTTACCGGAGCATGGGCGCAGGCCACCGGACAGTTGAGCGGCTTCGTCACGGATGACGAGGGCGGCGCCCTGCCGGGCGTGAGCGTCACGGTGACGAATGTCGCCACGAATCAGTCGCGCCTGGTGATGACCGGCCAGGACGGGTACTTCGCGGCGCCGCTCCTGGCGCCGGGCGACTACAACGTGACGGCGGCGCTTGAGGGCTTCGTCCAGTTGAGCCGGGAAGGCGTGCGGGTCACCGTCGCCGAAACTGCCCGGATCAGCATGTCGCTGGCGGTCGGCGAGTTCTCTGAGACGATGACGGTCACCGGCGAGACGCCCCTGATCGAGACCTCGAACGCTACCCTGGGCATTGTCGTCGACGAGGCGAAGATCGTCCAGTTGCCTCTCAACGGCCGGAACTTCACCCAGTTGGGGACGTTGATCCCGGGCGTGGTCGAACCTCCGGCGCGCCTGGGCGGGGCGCGCGGCGACGCGGACGCAGCGATTCACGGTTTCGGCGCCGCGACCGCCGGCTTCAGCGTCAACGGCGTGCGCAGCCAGTCGAACAACTTCCTGCTCGACGGCGCCGCGAACAATGACACGTTCAACACCGGCTTCGTCGTCCGTCCGCCGCCGGACGCGATCGAGGAGTTCAAGATCCTGACTCACTCCTACACGGCGGAGTACGGGCGCAACGCCGGCTCGATCGTGAACGTGGTGACGAAGTCGGGAGGCAACAGCCTCCGGGGGAGTGTCTGGGAGTTCAACCGCGACGATTCGTTCGAGTCGCGGAACTACTTCTCGCCGCCCGACCAGGAGAAGCCGACCCTCGCGCAGGACCAGTTCGGCGGCACGATCGGCGGTCCGATGATGACGGACCGGCTGTTCGGCTTCGGCTACTACGAGGGCTTCCGCAACACCCGCGGCACGACCCAGAACATCGCGGTCATGTCCGCCGCCGAGCGGATGGGCGACTTCTCGGGCGGCGGCACGATCATCGACCCGATGACCGGCGAGCCCTTTCCGGGCAACGTGATCCCGGCCAACCGGCTGAGCCCGATCGCGACCAGGCTGATCAGCGACTTCATGCCGCTTCCGAACGCCGGTGGCCGGTACATCGCGTCGCCGGACGTGACGGACGATCGCGACCAGTTCGGGCTTCGCCTCGACTACCGGATCACCGACTCGCAGAACGTTCTGCTACGCGCTCTCAGGAGCACCTCGGACCGCTTCGAGCCGCCCACGGTGCGGCCGATCGGCAACACCGCGGCGGCGACGCTCGAGGACTACATGCTGTCCCACACCGCCACGGTGGGGTCGAACGTCTTCAACCAGGTGCGTTACGTGACGAGTGCGATCGACGCGGAGCCGGTCGTGACCAGCGGCATCACGAACTCCGAGTACGGCATCAACCTGCCGAACATCAACGAGCTGGCCGTCGGCCTGCCGCAGTTTTCCATCTCGGGCTTCCCGAGCCTGGGCGACCGGAATCAGCCCTTCGTCAAGCGGGAGAACGAGGTCGAGCAGCTCACGGAGGACCTCACGATCCTGCGCGGCAGCCACACGATCAAGACCGGCATCGATGTCCGCAACGAGAAGATGTTCATCGGTTTCATCAACCGGCCGAACGGCGACTTCGTGTTCAGGGGCACGCACACCGGCAGTGCCGCGGCCGACTTTCTGCTCGGGTTGCCCGCCTTCATCCGGACCGCGGTGCCGGGCGCCGACTCGATCAACGAGGGAGACGGCTGGCTGTACTCCGGGTACATCCAGGACGAAATCCGGGTCACACCGCGGATGACGTTGAACCTCGGTCTCCGGTACGAACTGGCTGAGCCCTTCGAGGACAGCGGCGACGGGCTGAACAGCTTCCGGCCGGGCCAGCAATCGACGCGCTTTCCCGATGCGCCGACCGGTCTCGTGTACCCGGGCGACGCGGGGGTGCCCGCGGGGACGTACGACACGGACTCGAACAACTTCGCGCCGCGGCTGGCGATGGTCTGGGACCCGGAGGGCAACGGCCGTTCGAGCCTCCGTCTGGGTTGGGGGCTGTTCTTCGACAGTCTGCCCGGTCAGGGCGACTTCTTCCAGAACTCGGTCCTGGCGCCGCCGTTCAACCCCCTGGTCCAGCTCAACGCGCCACCCAACGAGGTGACCCTCGCGGACCCGCTGGCGAACCTCACGGGCGGCCCGACGAGGTTCCCGCCCGGGATCATCTTCATCGGCTGGGGTGAGCACTTCACGACTCCGAACTACCAGCACTACAACGTGACGTATCAGCGTCAACTCGGGCAGAGCATCGGCGTCGAGGTCGGCTGGGTCGGGTCGCGGGGCCGGAACCTGCCCATCTTCATGGAGGTCAATCCGCGGGTCGTCGAGCCCGGCCAGACCACGCTGGGGCCGCGCACGTTCTCGGCCTTCAGCCTGGTGCGGCCGACCTTCACCGTGGCGAAGTCCTGGTATGACGCGATTCAGGCCAGCGTGCGGATGCGGCCTACCCGCGGTCTCAACTTCCTCTTCTCGTACACCTACGGCGAATCGGAGGACCACGTCTCGGGGCTCAACATCGGCGGAGAGGAGCGGCCGATCATTCCGGTCGACCTGGAGCGGCTGAGCTCGATCGAACAGGCGCTCGAGCGTGAACGCGGCCCTTCGCTGTTCGATGTCCGGCACCGCTTGGTGCTCAGCTTCGGCTACGACCTGCCGTCTTTTGAAAACAGCAGCGCCTTCACGCGCGGACTGTTCGGCAACTGGCAGTTGAACGGCATCCTGCAGTTCCAGACCGGCTATCCGTTCCCGATCCGGGTCCGTGGCGACGACATCCGGGGTTTGACCTCGCGTCCGGACCAGGTATGCGACCCGAACGAGGGCGCAGCCAGAACGGTTGACCAGTGGTTCAACACGGAGTGCTTCGTGCCGCTGACCCTGGCCGAAACGGCGACGCGGCGCGGCAACGCGGACCGCAACATCCTCCGCGGTCCGGACTTCGAGCGCGTCGACCTGTCGCTGATCAAGAACATCCCGGTAGGCGGCGGAGACCGTTCGCTGCAGCTCCGGGTCGAGGCGTTCAACGTCTTCGATCGGGTCAACTTCGCCCAGCCGGGGAACCGGGTCGGCGACCGGGACTACGGCGTGATCACCGCGACGAACGGCGACGGAAGGATCCTCCAGCTCGGCGTCAAGTACAACTTCTGAGGCAGCAGCCGGCTGGCTGCGGGGCTGAGGGGCGGCCTCCAGGGGCCGCGCCCTTAGTCTGCTCCGGCCGCCTTGGGCCGGTGAACGAACCAGAGGTTGCGTGAGTAGACGAGGATGCCGCCGCTCTGGCCCAGGATGAACACCCACTCCCGGATCCATATGGCGTAGCTGAGGAGCATCAGACCGCCTCCCAGACTCAGGTACCAGAAGACGTTCGGGACCACGCTCTGGCGGTGGCGTTCCGTGGCGATCCACTGAACGAGGAAGCGAGAGCCGAAGAGGGCCTGCCCCCCGAAGCCCACGGCTACCCAGATGTTCTCGGGTGTGAGTTCGGGCATGGCGGACTCTCCAGTGAGTGAGCGGTGGCGGAGACGGCGCGGTTGCGGAACCAGGAGACGCCGAAGAGGTCCAGAATGCCGCGCAGGAAGCGGCCGCGGATGTTGTACTTGCTCTTGCCCTGCGTGCGGGGACGATGTCGGACCGGGATCTCAGCGTAACTGCCGCCGTGCCGCAAGGCCAGCAGCGGCAGGAACCGGTGAAGACCGTCGAATGCCGGCAGATCGTTGAGCACGGCGGCTCGGTAGCCCTTGAGCGCGCAACCGATGTCCGTACAGGGGTCGCCGAGGACCCATCGCCGCACCCTGTTCGAGATCCGGCTAGCGGTGCGCCGCAGCCACGTGTCGCGGCGGTTGGCGCGCACTCCGGAGGCGATGTCGTGGTCGTCGAGCAGGGCGGCGATCGCCGGAATGTCGGCGGGGTCGTTCTGCAGATCGGCGTCCATCGTGACGATGAGAGGCGCCCTTGCCGTGCGTATTCCGGCCAGCAGGGCCGCTGACTGGCCGCCGTGGCGGTCGAGACCGATGGCCCGAACCCGTGCGTCGCCCGCGGCCAGCGCGACAAGCTCCTCGCGGCTGCCGTCCGTGCTCCGGTCGTCGACGAGGATCAACTCGTAGTCGAACCCGGCGGCGGTCATCGCCTCAGCGGTCTGGACCGCCAGGAGTTCCAGGTTGCCCGCCTCGTTGAAGACCGGCGCGACGATCGAGAGCGTTGGCGGCATGGCGGCTGCTCCGATCCTAGCCATAGCTGGCGACGCGCGTTGATACCCTCCCGGCCGTGCTCCTGATCGTGCGCCACGGAGAGACCGCCTCGAACGCCGCCCGGATCGTCCAGGTACCGGAGACTCCGCTCAACCAGCGCGGCATGGCGCAGGCGGAGCGATTGGCCGCGCGGCTGGCGGAGCACCATCGGAGCCGGCCGATCGGACAGGTCGTGGCGAGCGATCTGCGACGAGCCGAGATGACGGCCGAGCCGGTGGCCGAGGCCCTCGGGTTGCCCCTCGTCATCGAGCCGCTGCTCGCCGAGCGCAACTTCGGCGACCTGCGAGGTCGGGCCTACGCCGAGATCGGTCTCGACATCATGGAACCCGGGTATGCACCGCCTTCGGGCGAGGATTGGCCGTCCTTCCACCGGCGCGTCGATCTGGCGTGGGACCGGATTCGTCAGCTCGCCCGGGAGGTCGAAGGCGACAGCGTCTTCGTGACCCACGGCCTGGTCTGCCATTCCCTGGCGCTGCATCACCTGCACCTTGGCGACGGTGTGGAGCAGCCCGATCGTTGGGGGAACACCTCGGTCACGCACGTCGAGGCTCGGGCGCCGTGGAGGACGACCCGGATCAACTGCTGCGATCACCTGGACAAGGCGACGGCCGACGGCGGTCAGATGTCGGGTATCTGATCGGCGTAGGCCGGAGGCGGTCAAATGACCGCCGTTGGACCGGAGGCGGTCGATCTCAGGTAAGGGACCGACGGCTCGGCTGCTGCGGACCCTCGGTACGCTCGGATAAAGTCCGTTTCACCGTCTTGGCCACTTCGGGAAGAACCGAGGTCGAGGGCGGGTTGCAGACAGCGTAGCCGGGGCTTCCGTGTGAGAGGCCGCGGTTCCGCGTGTTCCCGAGCCGGAAGTCTGCAGGTGTTGCCTCTCCAGGCAGTGGTTTTCCGAAAATGAACCAGGACGGACCTTTCGACATGACCGTGGACCTGAGCGAGACCGTTCCATCCGAACAGCCGGCGGCGCCCCGGGTGGCGGCGCCCACCGGCCCAGCCGTACCCGGGGTCAGCGAAGAGCTCCGGAGTGAGATCGCGGCCCAGGCGGACGTGCTGCAACGCGTGCGCAAGGAGGTGGGAAAGGTCATCGTCGGCCAGACCTACATGATCGATCGCCTTCTGATGGCACTGATCGCGGATGGCCACGTCCTGATCGAGGGGATTCCGGGTCTGGCGAAGACGACGGCGATCAAGACGCTCTCCGAGTCCGTCGAGACCGGCTTCTCCCGCATTCAGTTCACGCCCGATCTGCTGCCCGCGGACCTCCTGGGCACCCAGATCTACCGCGTGGATCAGCACGACTTCCAGGTCAAGCAGGGGCCGATCTTCACGAATCTTCTGCTCGCGGACGAGATCAACCGGGCCCCCGCGAAGGTGCAGAGCGCGTTGCTCGAGGCGATGCAGGAGCGACAGGTCACCCTGGGCGACGAGACCTTCGACCTGCCCGATCCGTTCCTGGTCCTCGCGACCCAGAACCCGATCGAGCAGGAGGGGACCTATCCGCTGCCGGAAGCCCAGGTCGACCGCTTCATGCTCAAGCTGCGCGTGGACTACCCGAACCGGGAGGAAGAACGGGAGATCATGCGCCGGATGGCCCGGCGGGAGCGGCCTGTTGTCGAGGCGGTCGTCAGCCCGGACGAGATCCGCCGGGCGCGGGACATCGCTGACGCGATCTACCTCGATCCCAAGGTCGAGGAGTACATCGTCGATCTGGTGTTCGCGACCAGGGAACCGGCAGATGTCGGACTCGAACGCCTGGAGCCGCTGATCGAGTATGGGGCGTCGCCTCGCGCCACGATCTTCCTCGCCGCTGCCGCCCGCGTACAGGCGTTGATGTCGGGCCGGGCCTACGTTACGCCGCAGGACGTGAAGACGGTGGGCGCGGATGTCCTGAGGCACCGGGTGCTGGTTTCGTACGAGGCGGAAGCCCGCGATCTCAGTTCGGACGATCTGATCCGGGAGATCATGGGCACCGTCGACGTTCCCTGAGGCGATCGATGTGGTTCTTCCGGCGTCACGAGACAGCGGGCCAGGATCGGCAGGAGGCGACGCGCTCGCCTGAGCTGCTGGCGCCTGAGCTGCTGGCGCGGATCAAGACGATCCAGCTTCGCACCCAACGCTTGGTGACCGACGCTCTCGCGGGCGAGTACCACAGCGCCTTCAAGGGCCGAGGCATGGAGTTCGAGCAGGTGCGGGAGTACACGCCGGGCGACGACATCCGCCATATCGACTGGAACGTGACGGCGCGCATGTCGAGCCCCTTCGTCAAGGAGCACCGGGAGGAGCGGGAGTTGACGGTCATGCTGATCGTCGACGTGAGCTCGTCGGGCGCCTTCGGCACGGCCCGGAAGCAGAAGCGCGAGGTGGTCGCCGAGGTCGCCGCGGTGCTCGCGTACCTCGCGATCCAGAACAACGATCGCGTGGGGATGATCATCTTCTCGGACCGGATCGAGCACTTCATTCCGCCCAAGAAGGGCCGCTCACACGTCTGGCGCGTGATTCGGGAGGTGCTGAGCTTCCGTCCGACGGGCCGGGGCACTGACCTCGACGGCTCTCTGGACTACCTGGGCCGCGTCGTGCCGCGCCGTTCGGTGGGCTTCGTCATTTCGGATTTTCTGCTGGGTGAGGGCCTGGATGAGGGCTTCTCGGAGCGTTTGCGGGTAGCGGCTCGCCGACACGATCTGACCGCGATCCGGGTCCTCGACCAGCGCGAGGTCAGCCTGCCGCGAATGGGACTCGTCGAACTCGAGGACGCGGAGACCGGGGAGACGATCGTCATCGACACGGCGAGCCGTCGGGTGGCGGAGAGCTTCGCCGGTCTGGCCCGTGCGGATCTGGCGAGGCGGTCCGAGCAGTTTCGTCACGCCGGCGTCGGCGAGATTCAGGTCTGGGCCGACCGCCCGTGGATCGATCCGATCGTCCGCTACCTGCGGGCGCGCGACCAGACGGTGCGGGTTTGAGGGGGCGTAGCGGCCGTGCGTTGTGATCCTCAGCCCCGTTGGCGGCGTACCCGGGCGTCCTGCGTCGCAGCGGTCGTCCTGTTGCCCCTGCTGCTCGCGTGCAACGCCGCCGGGGAAGAAGCCGGCGCCGGCGAGTCGCAGAAGCCGCCCGCCGAGCTGCGGGCCGCGGTCGACCGGACGACCGCTACGACGGGCGACCTGATCACCTACGAAGTGGAAGTCGAGCGCGACCCGGAGGTGACCGTCGAACTGGCCGATCCGGGCGTCGACCGTGATCCCGGGGTCATTGGCGGCTTCCGGATCGTCGATCTCGGCCAGGATTCGCCGGAGACGCTTGCTTCCGGCCGGATCGTGGAACGCCGCTGGTACCAGCTCCGCGCGGACCTGGTCGGCGCCTACGCGCTGCCGGCGCTCTCCGCTGCGTACAGCGGGCCCGGCGGTGACGGGGGGAACCTCCAGGCGCCGGAGATTCCGGTCGAGGTCGAGTCTGTGCTGCCGGCTGACGGGACCGAAGTGACGGACATCCGGGACATCAAGCCGCTACGGCGAATCGAACCGGCGAGGCCGTGGCTGCCGTGGGTCGGAATCGCCATCGCGGTACTCGCGCTCGCGGCTGCGGGTTGGTGGTGGTGGCGCCGGAGGCGGGGCAGAGGAGACGAAGCTCCGGAGACGCCCCGGATACCGCCCTACGACCTCGCGGTCCAGGAGCTGGAACGGCTCCGCCGCACCGACTTCTCGAACCTGCGGGAACTGCGCCGCTACTACTTCGCCGTCTCGGCCGTCGTTCGCGCCTACGTCGAAGGCCGCTTCGGGCTGAACGCGACCGATCTGACGACGGAGGAGATCCTGAGCCGCCTGGGAGGGTTGATCCGGCTCGATCCGAACCAGGCGCGGCGTCTGGAGCGGTTCCTCGTCGCGACGGACCAGGTCAAGTTCGCGGCCCACCTGCCCGAGCCCGACGAGATCGACCGCACCTACGAACAGGCTCTGGGCTTCGTGCGGGCCACCCGGCCGTCGGACGAAGCACGTGAGGAACCCGCGTCGCACCTCGACCGCACGGGGAAGGCTGCCTGATGGAGCAACTCCTGTTCGCCGACGCCCGCTGGCTCTGGGTGCTGCTGCCGATGTACCTCGTCTGGGCGCTCCTGTGGTGGCTTCGCCCGCGCTTGCGGCAACTGGCGACGCGTAGCGGTCTCGGGGGCGGGCGCAAGGCGCCGGGCCGAGCCGCCGTGGCCTACTCGTCCCTCGTCCATGCGCGTCAGTCGGCGCGGACGGCAACGCCGACCGTTCGCCGTCTGGTGTCGGCACTGCGTCTGGTCGTCGTTGCCCTCGTGCTGCTCGCCGTGATGCGTCCGCAGACCGGCCGGGCGCTCACCGAGGTGAGCACGGAGGGCATCGACATCGTGCTCGTGATCGACACTTCGGGGTCGATGAGGGCGCTCGACCTCGATGCGCACGAGCGCTCACTCAGTCGCCGCCGGGACCGGCTGGAGGTGGCGAAGGGGGTCGTCGAGACGTTCATCGCCGCGAGGCCGAACGACCGTATCGGCCTCGTCGTGTTCGGCGAGGAGGCCTTCACCCAGTGCCCGCTGACGCTCGACCACGGCATTGCCGCGACCTTTCTCGAGCAGTTGGAGATCGGCATGGCGGGCGACGCGACCGCGATCGGGTCGGCGGTCGGTGTGGCGACCAAGCGCCTCGTGGACTCGGAGGCCGAATCGAAGGTCGCGGTCCTGCTGACGGACGGGCGCAGCAACGCCGGGGCGTTGACGCCGTTGCGGGCGGCCGAGGCGGCTGCCGCGCTCGGCGTCAAGCTCTACACGATCGGCGTTGGCACGCGCGGTCAGGCCCCCATCGTCGTCGAGACGCGGTTCGGTCCGCGCGTGGTCTATGAGGACGTGGAGATCGACGAGGACACTCTGCGGCAGATGGCGACGGTCACCGGCGGCGTCTACTTCCGGGCCGAAGACGTCGCGGGGCTGGAGGAAATCTACGAGCGGATCGACGAGCTCGAGAAGACGGAGATCACGCAGGAGTCGTACATGGAGTACGAGGAGCGCTTCGCCTGGCTGGTCACGCCGGCCGTGTTTCTGCTCCTGCTCGAAGTCGTGCTGCTCGATACCCGTTTGAGGAAGCTGCCGTGAGAGTGAACCCTGTGAGGTCGGAGTCGGCAAGCGGCCGCGGCCGGTCGCTGATCGCGCTGGCGCCGGCGTTCCTGGCGCTCGGCTGCGAGGTCCGTACCGGTCAGCCGGACGCGCTCTGGCTGCTCTGGCTGGGGCCGGGCCTGCTGCTTTTCTATGTCTACGCGTTCCGCGCTCGCACCCGGTTGCTCGGCCGGTTCGCCTCGCGCGAGATGTTGCCGGTGCTGGTTGCCGGGGTCAGCCGGCCTCGCCGGCGTCTGAAGGCCTTTCTCGTCCTGGTCGCGCTGCTCTCCCTCGCCCTGTCGCTCGCGCAGCCGAGGTGGGGCTTCGTCTGGGAAGAGGTCCACCGGGAAGGGGTGGACATCGTCGTCGCGCTCGACGTCTCGGACTCGATGTTGGTGCGCGACGCGGAGGCGGGCGGCGAGCTCAGTCGCCTCGAACGCGCCAAGCGCGAGATCGCCGATCTGCTGCAGCGGCTCGAGGGCGATCGCATCGCCCTGGTGGCCTTTGCCGGTGAGGCTTTCCTGGAACTGCCGCTCACCCTGGACTACTCGGCGGCGGCCCTCTTCCTGGAGGCGATGGAGCCGGACCTGATTCCGACCAAGGGAACCGCGATCGGCGATGCGCTCCGGGTCTCGCTCGAGGCGTTCGACCGGGTCGCATCCGTCGGATCGCGTCAATCGCGTGCCGTCATCCTGATCACCGACGGAGAGGATCATCTGGGCGAGGCACAGGAAGTCGCCGAGGGCGCCGCCGCGGCGGGCGTGCGGGTCTTCGCGATCGGAATCGGCCGGGATGAGGGCGCTCCCATCCCCAGGGCGGGCGGCGGTTTCCGCACCGACCGGCGGGGCGAAATCATCCTGAGCCGGCTGGACGAGGCGGCGCTGCAGCGGATCGCACTGACCACTGGTGGCCGCTATGTCCGCTCGGTGACTGGCGACGTGGATTTGGAGCAGATCTACGCCCAGGGCATCAAGGCGCAGCTCGAAGACCAGGAACTCGGCTCCAGTCGTCGCCAGCGCTGGCAGGAGCGCTTCCAGTGGCTGCTGGTCATCGCGCTGGCGGCGCTGATGCTGGAGCCGCTGATCGGCGACCGGCTGCGGCGCCGCGACGGGACGTTCGGAGGAGGCGACCATGCGGCCGCGGCTTGAGAGCCTCTTCGGGACCGTCGTCTTCGTGGCATGGGGCCTCCTGCATCCGGACGTCACGGTAGCCCAGCCGCCGCCCGAGCTCCCGCCGGAGCCGGCTTCGTCGCGGGCGGAGCCGGAGACAACGCCGGTCGAGTTCTCCTCGCCCTATGACGCGTTCGACGCCGGGGCCTACTCCCAGGCGCTCGATCGCTTCGCGGATCGGCAGACCGAGCGGCCCGATGATCCGGAGTTGAGCCTCAACGTCGGCGCGGCGCACTACAAGTTGAACGACTTCGCGGCCGCCGACGCCCAGTTCTACCGGGCCGCGGCGATCGGCGACGACGAGTTGCGGGCGCAGGCCCTCTACAACCTGGGCAACAGCGCGTTCCGCCAGGGCAAGCTGGGTGAAGCGATCGACTTCTACATGGCCTCCCTGGAGGCGAATCCGGAGGACCTGGATACGAAGTTCAACCTGGAGTTCGTGAGGGAGGAGCTGAAGAAGCAGCAGCAGAACCAGGGCAATGAAGACCAGGAACAGGAGAGCCAGGAGGGCGCGGAGCAGCAGCCGGAGGACTCGGAGCAGGGCGGGGCTGAGCAGCCCGAAGACCAGCAGCAGGACGACGGCGGCCAGGGCCAGGACCAGTCGGAGGACCAGCAGCCGCAGGATGGCGAGGGTCCCGAGGACTCCGATCGCGACGGGCTTGCCGACGACCTGGAGCGCGGCGCGGAGAATCCCACCGATCCCCGGAATCCGGACAGTGACGCCGACGGACTGCCCGACGGCCAGGAGGACCGGAACCGGAACGGTCGAGTCGACCCGGGCGAGACGGACCCGAATCGGGAAGACAGCGACGGTGACGGCATTCCCGACGCGGCGGATGCGCCGCCCGAGGGCGATGGTTCGGATCCCGGCAGTCAGGGTGGCCCTCAGGAGCAGCCTCCGGGCATGACGCCGGAGGAGGCCGAACGCTACCTCCAGGCACTCGAGGAGGGTCGCCTCGACCCGAATCGCCGGGGTCAACGCGGCCGCAACAAACGCCAGGCGAAGGACTGGTAGCCGAGATGGATGGCCAGAGACGAACGTGGCTTCGGCCCGTGAGCAGGGGCTCCGCGGCCCTTGGCTGGTCTGCCGTCGTCTGCGCGGCGTTGGTAGCCATGCCGCAGCCCGCGCCGGTCGGGGCGCAGGAAGGGGGGAGGATTCAAGCCACGGTGGACCGTAGCCAGGTCACCCTCGGCAACCAGATCTACCTGACGATCCGCATCGACGGCTCACCCGACCAGCCGCCGAGACTGCCCGAGATGCCGGACTTCCGGGTCGTGTCTCGGGGTCAACAGCGCGACTTCCAGTTCAGGAACGGCAGGTCGAGCGCCAGCACGTCATACAACTACCTGCTGATTCCTGTACGGGCCGGAACGTTCGAGATTGGTCCGGCCGTCGCACTCGTCGACGGTGCGGAAGTCAGTAGCCTGCCCTTCACGGTCGAGGTCATCGCGGCGGAGGAAGCCGCCGCCGAGCAGGACCGGGCTCTCTTCGTCACCGCGTCGGTCTCCACGGGCCAGCCATGGCAGGGCCAGCAGGTGATCTACACGTGGCGCTTCTACAGCCGGGTGCGGGTCGGTCAGGGGTCGATCGAGTCGATGGACTTCGGCTCCGACGTGGTGGCCGAGGATCTGGGCGAGGTTCGTGAGTTCACGACCGCGATCGAAGGCGTCCAGTACAGGGTGAACGAGGTGCGCAAGGCGCTCTTTCCGCAGCGCGCCGGCGAGATCGTCCTGCCGCCGACCCAGCTCAGCGTGGAGGTGCTGGTCGAGGAGCCGCGCCGGCAGAGCCGGCGGCGCAGCGTCTTCGACGACTTCGACAGTCTGCTCGGTCGTGGCGGGCGTTGGGAGACGAGGTACCTGGTCACGGAACCGGTGACCCTCGACGTGCGGCCGCTGCCACCGCCTCCGGCGGGGTGGAACGGCCTGGTCGGGGACTTCGACATCAGCGCCTCACTCAGCCGTCGCGAGTTGCAGGTGGGGCAATCGGCGACGCTGGAGGTGCGGGTCGCGGGCGCCGGCAACGTGCAGCTCCTGTCCGAACCCCCCTTTCCCGAACTGCCGGCGTTCAAGATCTACCCGGACCAGCCGACCAGCGACATCGACAGCAGCGGTCGACACCTGACGGGACGCAGGATCTTTCGCCGTGCGCTCGTGCCTCTGGTCGTCGGCGCGCTCGACATTCCGCCGCTTGATCTCGTCTACTTCGACCCGGACCTTGGTGAGTACGTGGAGCGGTCGACACAGCGCATCGATCTGGAAGTGACGCCCGCGGATGGCGAGGAAGAGCTGATGCTCACCGAGTCCCTGGCGCCGACCACCGGCAAGGTAGCGGTTCGGATTCTCGCCGACGACATCCTGCCGCTCCGCCGGACTGCGGCCGGCATCGTGTCCGCCGCGCCTCAGGGCTGGCGGGCGTGGTTGTGGCTGGCCGGCGGTGTGTTGCCGCCGATCCTGTACTTCGTGCTGCTCACCCAGTATCGCCGCGAGCGGAGGTATGCCGCCGACAGGACGCTGCGCCGGCGCCAGCGGGCGCTGCGCCAGGCCCTGGCCGCGGCGAACAGGCTGACCCGCCCTTCGGGGACGGAGGGAACTGCGGGAACGACGGGAACGGCGGAGGCTTCCAGGGTGCTGCGGGCCTACGTGGGCGACAAGCTGGGTATCGAGGGAGCGGCCCTGACCCCGGCCGAAGCGGAGACGGCGCTGGTCGGGGCTGGCGTCGAGCCGGACGTGGCGGCGCGGTGCCGGGCCGAACTGGAGCGGTTCGAGGCGGCGCAGTACGGCGTGGCGGTGGAGCCCGGGACGGAGACCGGCGACGCCCTGAGCCCTTCCCGCATCGACTCCCCGCGGCGGCGTCTCCGCATCGCCGGCGCGGCGCGGCGGCGACACTCCGGCGGGCAGTCCGGGGAGGTCCTTGCCGAGTTGATCCGGTCCATCGATCGGCAGCTCCGTAGGAGAAAGGCATGAGACGGGGGCTGGCGCTGTTCTTCGCCCTGCTGGCCTGGGCCGGTTCGCTCGCCGGGCAGCCGGCGACGACGTCCGTGGTCACCGAGGCTCCGGCCGTGAAGGAGGCGCCCGCTTCGACACCGCCCGAAGCGCCACCGGAACCCGCGGAACTCTGGGTCAACGGCAATGCCGCGTACGAGGCCGGCGACTTCGAGACGGCTGTGTCGCACTACCGCGAAATGGAGAGCCTGGGCGTCGAGAACGGTCATCTCCACTACAACCTCGGAAACGCCTACCTGCGAGCCGGCGACCTGGGACAGGCAATCGCTTCCTACCGCCGGGCTCTTCGCCTGTTGCCGCGCGACGAGGATGCTCTCGCCAACCTGGCGTTCGCACGCCGCAGCGCCCGCGATGAGATCGCGCCGCCGGAACCTCCGGTATTGCTGCGGACCCTGCTGTTCTGGCACTACAACCTTGCCCCGGACGAGGTACTTCGCAGCGTCGTGCTCGTCAGCGGAGCGTTCTGGATGGTCCTTGCCCTGCGGCTCTACCGGCGTACTTCGGAGGTGCTCCGGTGGTCCGCCGTCTGCTTGCTTGCGGCAGCGCTGGCGCTGGGCGGCTCGCTCGTCGCGCACGCGGCCCTCACTCCAGCCTCGGCCGTCGTTCTGCCGCAGGAGATCGACCTCCATGCCGCGGCCGGGGAGGGCTCGGTCGTCCGCTTCCGTCTCCATGCCGGCACCGAGGTTCGGGTCATCGAACAGCGCCCGGAGTGGATCCGGATCGAACTGCCCGACGGCCAGAGAGGCTGGTCGAGGCGCGAGTACCTGGAGATCGTCGAGTAGTCGACGGCTCCGCTTTCAGCCGCCCGCCGCGAAGCGCCGTCCGAGAATCTCGAAGAAGGCCGCCAGGAACCGGAAGGTCAGGCCCCAGACGATGTGGCGGTCGGGATCGCCGACGACGACGCCGGGGAAGCTCACTTCGGGATACGGCGGGTGCCGGTAGTCGATGACCCGGGAGCGCTCCTCGAACCAGGCCAGGGGCACCCAGAACGCCTCGGCGACTTCGTAGTTCACGACCAGGTCGTTGCCCGTGTCCGCGTCCACCTCGTAGACGAAGGCGGCGATCCGGAGCCGCCTTCCCTGGCCGGCGCGCTGGCCCGCCTGATCGTCGAGCCGGCCGATCAGACGGGCGCCTTCGAGCGACAGGCCGACCTCCTCGACGGTCTCGCGCTCCGCGGTATGCCGCAGATCGCGGTCGGTCTCGTCGTGCCGGCCCCCGGGCAACGCCATTTGCCCCGACCAGGGGTCGGACGGCTTGCGGGCCCGCTCGATGAACAACGCCTCGGGGCCTGCCGCCGAGGGGCGGAGAACCATCGCCACGCTGGCCTCGAACTCGGCCGGCGGGAGGATCCGCGGTTCGTGCCCGGCCAGCCGTCTGCGGATGTCGGCGCTGTTCATTGCGGGCAGAAGCGGGGCGGCCGCATCGGGGACGCCGGGTCCGGCTACGCGAACGTCGCTGTCAGCCAATCGATCAGTACCCGGTTGAACTCGTCGGGCTTCTCCTGCTGGGTCCAGTGACCGCAGTCCATGATCGTGTGCTTGTCGATGTTCGGGACCAGCGCTTCGATGTTGTCGGCGGAGGAGGGCGGCAGCACGACATCGTTCTCGGCGCCGATGTAGAGGCAAGGCTGGTCGATCTTCTGATCGATGCCCTTCATCAGCTCCCAGTTGCGGTCGATGTTCCGGTACCAGTTCACGCCGCCGGTGAAGCCGGTCCGCCGATAGACCGCGACGAAGTGGGCCAACTCCTCGTCGGTAAGCAGAAGCTCGCCGCGCAGATCGTCGGCCGTGCCGTGCTTGATAATCTCCAGCAGTTGGAACTTCCGCTCCGGAGCGTCGGCGGGGAGCTTGTTGAACTCCTCGGCGTTCCACGAGCCGCGGCGCATGAAGGTGCGGAAGCTCTTCTCCGTATCCGCTTCGAGCACCTCTTCCGCCCTGTAGGGTTCCTGGAAAGCGACGACGTAGTTGTCTTCGCCGCGCATGCGGCGGAGAAGCTCGATGGGTGGCGAGGGTGGCTGGGGGCCGGTCGGTGTGTTCACGCCGACGACGCCGAGGACGCGGTCGGAGTGCAGCCGCGGCATCGCCCAGACGACTCCACCGCCCCAGTCATGGCCGACGAAGACCGCCTTTTCGATGCCCCGGGCATCGAGGAGGCCAACCAGGTCGGCGCACAGTTCGGCCATGTTGTAGGCCTCGATTGCCAGGGGCCGTTGGGTGTGGCCGTAGCCCCTCTGATCGGGCGCGAGGACGCGGAAGCCTGCCGCGGACACCGCCGGCAACTGGTGGCGCCATGAGTAGGCGAGCTCGGGAAAGCCATGGCTCAGGACGACCGGCACGCCCTCGTTTCCGGCTTCGTACACGGCCATCCTCAGGCCGCCGTTCGTGCGCACGTAGCTGGGTTCTGGCCAGCCCGGGGTTTCTTGCCCGGCTGCTGCCGCTTCGCCCGGCTGGGCGGCGAGCGCGGCTGCGCCCGCGGCCGAACCGGCGATGAGGGTGCGTCGCGTCAAGGGTACGTCGGAGTCGCTTCCATCGTTGCGTGTACTCATGGCGGGCAATGGTAGCCGAGGGCGGTGAGCCCATGCCCCGCGGGGCGGCGCCTGATGGTGGCGCTGGAGGCGAAGCGCGTCTGGTCGACCTGACCGGGCGGCCGCGGCTCGGCTCAGGAGCTCGGCGGCCAGGGTTTCGTGCGGATGACCCGGCCTGCGTCGGCTGGACCGGCGATCCGGCGCTGAACCCGCAGAACCTCTTCCATTCGTTGGTGAATCTCGGGTGGCAAGGGCGTACTTCGCCGAGTGTCCAGGTCGATGTGAATGCTCAGCAACTCGTGCGTTGCCGCGACGTAGCCCTCGTCGGCGTGGAGCATGCGCATGAAGGTGTGGTACTTCTTGTCGTCGAAGCCGAGCAGCTCCGCTTCGACGACGATCGGAGCGCCTTCGGGCAACTCCCGCAACCAGGTCAAGTGGCTGTCGATCGAGAACGTCGAGCGCCGGTTGGTCTTGCGATAGGTCTGATCGATGCCCAGGAACGCAGTCCAGGGACCGGTCGCGTCGTCGAAGACGACCAGGTAGTAGCCGGCGTTCATGTGGCCGTTGTGGTCGATCCACTCGGGCAGGACCGTTCCGGTCCAGATCTGCTGGGGGTCCTTCATCTGTTCACTCCACCGTCGGCCCGTGCCGGAGTGTAGCTGCGGGATCATGTTGCTACGATCCCTCGTCGGTCGCGCCTGAACCACCAGGAGTTCCAACCCATGAGAGTCGGCATTTCGCTACCCGTCCGTGAGCTGAGGGACGACCTCGGTGCGGTGAAGGCCTTCGCCCAGGCTGCCGACGAACTCGGCTACACGCATCTCCGGGTCCCGGACCTGGTGGCGCGGCCGAAGAGCGGGCACCTGCATGAGCCGCTGGTCATGCTGGCCTATGTCGCCGCGGTGGTGGAGAAGCTCGAACTCGTACCGTCGGTCATCGTCACTCCCTCTCGGCAGACGGTGCTGCTCGCGAAGCAGATGGCGAGCCTTGAGAGGCTGTCCGGCGGCGGTGTGCGCCTGGGCGTCGGGGTCGGCGGCAGCGAGGCGGAGTACCGTGCGCTGGGACAGGAGTTCGGCTCTCGGGGAGCCCGCTGCGAGGAGCAGATCGAGTTGTTGCGCGTTTTGTGGACCGAATCGGACGTGAACTTCGAGGGCCGCTGGGACACCGTCCAAGGCACCGGCATCAATCCTCTGCCGTCTGGCCCGATCCCGATCTGGATCGGCGCGCGCGGGTTGCCGGTGCCGCGGATCCGCAGGCGTATCGGCCGGCAGGCGGACGGCTGGTTCGTGCTCTGTTCGCCGGAGGACTTCGACGGATTGAAAGCGGACATCGATGCCGCTGGAGTTGACGCTGGTCGAGACCCGGCCGCGATCGGTACCGAGGCCGGCGTCGCGGTCGTCGGGCCGCGGGAGCACGAGTGGAAGGACCGTGTCCTGGGCTGGCGGGAGAAGGGGTTGACCCACCTTTGCCTGCGCACCCTGGGAGGCGGTCTCGGAGGCGACGCGGATGCGCACATCACGACGGCACGACAGGCCTTCGAGGAGCTGCAGGAGCTGCTCTGACGGTGCTGGAGCGTTGCAGGCTCCACGCTTCGGCAGTGTTTTCCAATAGAGAAATGAGCGTGGAGCGGCGCCGGTAGAGAGGCTTCGATTCCGGTCGGTTCGGGGTTGGTTTCTGGAAGCGGCAGACGGTTCCGTACCGTCTGCCGCCTGAGGGTA
>LXNI01001513.1_pt1 | contig 19649 bp, 16 predicted proteins | sample 809091 | NCBI WGS metagenome assembly LXNI01 (sample SAMN04870527, study PRJNA318959) | sponge metagenome | biome: 01000161; feature: marine sponge reef; material: water | host: Sarcotragus foetidus | place: Greece: Milos, Mediterranean Sea | collected 2013-05-29 | depth 5-7 m | reverse complement strand
ATAGATCATCCGGCAACGGTGGCCTACGGGGTCACAGGCGTGCCGGCAAACTTCCTGGTGGACGCCGAATCGGGGGAAATCCTGGCCAGGAATTTACGGGGACAAAAACTCGACGAGGCGCTGGAGAGGCGATTCGGCAAGTCGGCGGATAAGGGTTGAGGTTCCCGAACGGAGCGCCTGTGAGGCAGATCAGGCGTTTTCGATCGCTTCGATCACCAGATTCGGCGTGAGGATCTGCGGCAAGACCAGGGCTTCCGCGGAGCCTGGCTTGAAATAGAGATACAGCGGCACGCCGGCCCGGCCGTGACGCTGCAGAACCTCGGTAATCGCGGAATCCTCGTTGGTCCAGTCGCCCACCATCACCTGCACGCCCTCGCGCGCAAGAAACTCCTGAACCACGTCGCTCTTGAGCGCCACGCGCTCGTTCACCTTGCAGGTGATGCACCAGTCGGCGGTGAAGTAGGCGAAAACGGGTTCCTGCTGCGAACGTAGATCTTCGAGCGTGGCCTCAGAGTACGCGATCTCGCCCGAAGCCGCCGGGGCGGCCCCGACGTCCACGACGACCCTGGGGACCGCCCACAGGCTGAGCAGGACGACTGCCAGCCCCGCCACGCTCGCTGCGCGCCAGGGGCGCGAATAGCTCTCCGGGGTCCTTCGCCGCCACCCGAACGCCCCCAGGCCCAGGGCGAGGGCGGAAATCAGCGCAAGAGTGAGTGCATTGACGCCAGCCTGGTTGCCCAGCACCCAGTAGAGCCAGATCGCCGTAGCCAGCATGGGGAACGCCAGCGCCTGGCGAAAACTGACCATCCAGGCGCCGGGCCGCGGCAGCAGCCGCTGAGCGCCGGGCAGGCATGCGACAACGAAATAAGGCAGTGCGAATCCCAGCCCCAGCGCAAGGAACACGCTGACCGTCACCGTGGCCGGCTGAAGAATTGCGTAGCCCAGCGCAGGCGCCATGAAGGGCGCGGTGCAGGGCGTGGCCACGAGTACCGCGAGAACCCCGGTAAAGAACTCGCCGGCCTTGCCCTGAGTGGCCTTGCCGCTCAGCGCACCCGCCCCGAAACTGACCTCGAACACCCCGAGCAGATTCAGTCCCACGGCCACCATGACCAGCGCCAGGGTCGCGACGATAAGCGGGTTTTGCATGTGAAACGCCCAGCCCACGGCCTCACCAGCCTGACGCAAGGCGATGATCAGCGCCGCAAGGACGAGGAAACTCACGAGCACACCGGCGAGAAACTGCAGCCCCGCACCACGCGCTACTGCGGGATTCTCCCCGGCCATCCGCGCCACGCCCAGGGCCTTGAGACTCAGAATCGGCAGCACGCAGGGCATCAGGTTGAGAATGAGGCCGCCGAGGATCGCAAAGCCGATGGCTTGCAACAGGGCTGCGCCGGACCCGCCCGCCTGACCTGCGCCCGCTGAACCGCCTCCGGCAACCGCATGCCCGCCGCCGCTCCAGGGACTCGAACCGAATCCGGCCAGCGGCTGCTCCTCGCGCCCGTCCGTATCCTGGACGCGCCTTGCCGTCAGGCTGAATGCCTGCCGCGGGGCGTTCTCCATGTCCACGGACAAGACCAGACCGGTTTCTTCGTAGCGCGCCACGCGCGGCCCGGTGGGCACGGTTACCCGGACGCGGTCGCTCCAGAGTCCTACCTGCTGTTCCGCCGTGTGGTCTATCATCCCCGTCGCTTCGGGAAAAAGATACAGGCCCGAAGCCTGTTGAAGCGAAAGCGGCGTGGAAATATCGAATACCAATTTGTCGCCGAGCCGGAAGAAAACCGCCGGCCATTCCATCGCCTGCGGCAGCAGCGCCCGGGCCTGGGCAAACTCCGCAACCCGCCACGCTTCGCGGCCGGAATCCGGTGCGTCGCCGCTGCTGACCGGAACCTCCAGTTCCAACTCGGCACGCTCCGGAATACACACCTTGTCGTCGCAAACCAGCCAGGATGCGCGTGACCTGATCAACAGACGGTCACCGGAAACGGGACTGATCTGGACCACGTCCACCAGCAGTAAGGTCGGCTCGTTGTAGCCATAGCTCATCATGGAAAGGAAAGGCACGAAACCTGGCGCCGGGAATTCCAGATCTCCGAATTCAAGCCCTTCCGGCGCGTCCCACCGCAAGCTTGCCGCTTTGCCGGCGTCGCCCGGATTGATCCAGTAGGTGTGCCAGCCCGGATCGGGGCTCAGTTTCAGCCCCAATGTAAAGGGTTCGCCGGGCCGGACGCTGGATGTCTCCGCCAGCAGTTCCGCCTGGGTATTTCCGGTCTTGACCGGAGCGGCCTCAGCAATCTGAATGCACAGCGCAACGCCAAGGAGCGGGAGCCAGCCCTTGAGCCGCCGCCTTCTTCCCGCCCGCGGTTTCGCGCTACTTTCGCTCATCAATGTGCAATCGCCGTTCGGTCTCTTCATGCCTTCAAGCCCAGGGGGGCGTTTGGCGCAAGCATAACGCAGGCGCCAGCGCTCCCAACCCGTACCGCTCAGCGCATAGCCGCAAGGGGCTCAGACGCCGTCGGCCTGCAATTCTCCGCTTCCCGCGCCGGTTTCCGCCGCGATGACCTGAAGAAAGGTACTGCCGTAGCGCTCGAGCTTTGCCTGCCCCACCCCGTGTACTTCAAGCATTGCCTCGCGGGTAAGCGGGCGCATCCGGACAAACTCGCGCAGCGTTGCGTCGTGAAAGACTACGTACGGCGGCACTCCCGCGTCGTCGGCAAGCGTCATCCGGCACGCCTTGAGCGCCTGCCAGAGCGGCTCATCGTCCGCCGGCATTTCCCAGTCCGCCGGACGTGCCTTGCGGGCACGCTTCGGCCGGGCCAGGCGCACTTCTTCCCGCAACTCGAGGGATTGCTCGCCCCGCAGCAGCGGCCGGGCCTCGGGGGTGAGCACCAGCGCCCCGTGGCGGTCGGCGTCCGCCAGCGCGAAGCCAAGGGCCACAACCTGGCGGGCCACGGCGTGCCATTGGCGCGCGGTGAGATCACTGCCGATGCCGAAGGTGGAGAGTTTCTGGTGGCGATGCCTGAGGACTTTTTCGGTTTCCCTGCCGCGCAGCACGTCGATCAGGTGGGCAGCCCCGAAGCGCTGACCGGCGCGCACCGCGCAGGAGAGAAACTTCTGCGCCTCAACGCTTCCGTCGAAGGTCCTGGGAGGGTTCAGGCAATTGTCGCAGTTGCCGCACTGGCCGGCGTATTGCTCGCCGAAGTACGCCAGCAGTGTCCTGCGCCGGCAACCCGTGTTCTCGCACCAGGCGACCAGCGACTGCAGACGCGATCGCTGCACCCGCTTGTGGTGGTCGTCGGCCTCCGACTCGTCGACCATCTGCCGCAGCCTGACGACGTCCTGCAGGCCGTAAGTCATCCAGGCCTCGGCGGGCTCACCGTCGCGTCCCGCCCGCCCGGTTTCCTGGTAATAGGCCTCGACGCTCTTGGGCAGGTCGCAATGCGCCACGAACCGCACGTCGGGCTTGTCGATTCCCATCCCGAAGGCGATCGTCGCTACAACGATCACGCCATCGGCGCGCTGAAACCGCGCCTGGCAGCGCCGCCGTTGTTGGGCGGACAGGCCCGCATGGTAAGGCAGGGCGTCGAACCCTTCATTCCTGAGCCGTTCGGCCGTGGCTTCGACCTTGCGCCGCGACAGGCAGTAGACGATTCCCGCCTGGCCCTGGCGTTCACGCAGAAAGGCCAGCAAGTCCGCTCCGGGGCCGTTCTTCATGCGCACCGTATAGCGGATATTGGGGCGATCGAAGCCGCTGATGAACCGCTCGGCACCGGTCAGCCGGAGACGCACGGCGATCTCCTCACGGGTCGCTTCGTCCGCCGTGGCCGTCAGCGCCAGGCGAGGGGTGCCCGGAAAGTGGTCTTCGAGTACATCCAGTCCCAGGTAGTCCTGGCGGAAGTCATGACCCCATTGCGAAACACAGTGGGCCTCGTCGATGGCGATCAGGGCGATTTCGATCCGTTGCAGCAGAGCCAGCGTGCCGCTGTCTTCGTTCAGCAGTCTTTCCGGCGCCAGGTACAGCAGGTCGAGCCCGCCGGCTTGCAGCGCCGCTTTGATGCGCTGCTGCTCTTCGTAGGAAAGGCTGGAGTTCAGGAAGGCCGCGGCAACGCCATGCTGGCGCAGGGCCGACACCTGGTCCTGCATGAGCGCGATCAGCGGCGAGATCACCACGCCGGTTCCGGGGCGCAGCATCGCGGGAATCTGGTAGCAGAGTGATTTGCCCCCGCCGGTGGGCATCAGCACAAGCGCGTCGCGCCCGCGCAGGACCGCGCGGATGATCTCCTCCTGGTCCGGCCGGAAGGCCGGAAACCCGAATACTTCGCGGAGAAGCCTGCGGGCTGGGTCCAGTGCCGTTTCCAAGAGAATTACCGCGGCGCCGGCCGGCCCCGTCAGCCGATGGCGATGGGCCGCACGGGTGACCCCGAGGCGCCCACCGAGCGTAGCGGCAGGATGATGGTGCAGGACTCCCACACCTGGTCGGCGGCAAGTTCCGCAAGGTTTGCGTTCTGGATGTTGTGCACGCCGGACTGCGTGAGGTTGTGATGGTGGATCACGAAAGGCAGACCTTCAGGGGTGCCTTCGGGCGGACCCGCCTGGCCCATGAGCTGACCGTCGTTGGCCGGGTCGGTGAACGGATTGTCCAGCGCCACCAGCACCACGCCCTTCTCGCCAAGCATCCTTGCCGCGTCGTACCCCAGACCCGGCCCCATCGCGTAGTACTGCGGCTGGTTCCAGTTGTCGCTCCAGCCGGTGTAGATATACACCACATCTCCGGCAAGAATGCCGCGCCCGGCCAGGCCCTGGGCGGCCAGCATTGCATCGATGTCGGCAGCGGTAATGACCTGCCCCGGCTCCAGGGGCTCGCCCCCGCCCATGTGGCTGCGGGCGTCCAGCAGCAGGGCGCTGGTCACCAGCGGCGGCACATGCTCGATGCCGAGCTTCAGCAAGGGGGAGTCGGGAGTCGGCTTGACGTCGGACTGGGCGTATCCCCCGTAGTACATGGCCGAATCGGCAGGCAGATCGCCTTCGCCCAGCCAGGGCTCCGGCAGCCAGGCGAAGTGTCCCAGTGCGTCCATCTGGGTTCCCTGGGCGCCCGGTTCTCCGCCGGTGAGGTGCTCGCCGTTGAAGGCATGGGCCGTATACGGAATGCCCACGGTGGGACGGTAGACATACTCGAGCGGCGGCGAGAACGGCGACTGGGGCATGGACATCGAGCGCGGGTGCGAGAGCTCGTAGACCTTCGCGCCGGGTTGACTCATGTGAAACGCGCAGCGCATCCAGGTTCCCGGACCCTGTGTATTGCCGTTGCCGCGCTGGTCGCCCTGCTCCCAGGGGCCGGCCGGCGTCAATTCGACCGACTGCGCCCGCATCCCGGCCTTGGGATCGGCCGCCTCCTCAACTTGAGTCTGGGGTGCTTCGCAAGCCGAGATCATGGCAAGCAGCGCAACACAGGCGCCCGTTCTGCGATAAATCGAAGTCATTTGTTGTCTCCCTTGGCGCGGTCTCCGCCGCGGCCCCTGCCCCGGTAGCTTGCCACAAACATTGCCGCGATCACGATCGCGGGCAGCACGATCTGCACCAGGAAACTCTCCAGTGGCAGCCCGAGAATCATGGTCCGCGGCCCTCTTCGGCGGCGGCGGCGACCCCGCCTATGGCGATGGCGGGCTGCGTAAAGGAATTGACCAGCGCCATCGTAAGGCCGGCCACCAGCAGGCCGGGAATGCCCGGATGCAGAACCTGCGCCCAGCCCTGCCCGGCAAGCGTGCCGGCAATCCAGACCAGCGTGGTCAACACGCCGCATACCGACGAGGTCAATGCGGCCTCGGCGCTTACTCGACTGCTCACCATGCCGGCAATCAGAGGGAAGAAGAATGCGGCGCCTATGATCGCCACGGCGAAGGACACGATCCGCAGAATAAGCGCCACGTCGGGTATCGCCAGCACGAACGCCACGGCTCCTACGGCCACGATGGCCCCGCGCGATATCCACACGTAGCTGCGCTCGTCGCGTTCGACCCCACGCGGCTCGTCCACGCACTTGCGAACCAGGTCATGGGCCAGGGCCGAACCCGCCATCAGCAGCAGGGAGTCCGTCGTGGACATGGCGGCCGCGGCGATCCCGGTAAGCGCGAACGCGGCCAGCGACGGAGCAAGGTACTGGGTGACCAGGGCAACGTAAGCCTGATCGGGCGAGGCCAGGCCCTCCCAGACCGTGATCCGGGCCACGGCGCCCAGGTACATGTTTCCGTAGAGCAGGAAAACCATCACGATCAGCATGGTCCACGGCAGCGATACCCGCGCCACCCATGAATCGCGCGCGGCGTACATCTTGGTGACCAGCTCGAGGCGCGTGCAATAGGCCAGCATCCAGATGACCTGCCAGGAGATGAAATACCCCCAGCCCCAGGACACCCCGCGCAGGCTGGTCCAGCCGGGCGCAGCCTGCTCCACCTGCTGCATTACCCCGGTCCAACCGCCGACTTCCTGCAGCAACACCGGCGCGATCAGCAGCAGCCCGGCCCACATGAAGAAGAACTGGGCGATGTTGGTCCACACCACCGCCAGCAGCCCTCCGAGGGCGACATAGGCCACGAATATCAGGCTGCCCAGCGCCAGTCCCCACAGGAATGGGATATCGAGCAGTCGCTCCAGTATGAAGGCCATCCCCCGCAGCTGGGCCACCAGGTACACGACGCTGGACACCGCAACGACGATCGCGCTCCAGGCCCGCATTTTCCGGCTTGCATAGCGGTCGCCCAGGTAGTCCGGCAAGGTAAAGCCGCCGGACTGGCGCAACTTGCGGGCGAAGAAGAAGAAAACGATGGCGATGCCGACGGCGAACGCCAGAAAGGGCAGCCCCGCCACACCCCCGAAGGCGCCAATGAACGCGACGCCGCTCAGTATGGAACCCCCGTGCATGATGGCCGCCACGTTGGCGAGGACCAGCACCGGAACGCCGAAACGCCGGCCGGCCACCCAGAAATCCTCGCTGGCGCGCTGTCCGCGGGAGGCGACCAGCCCCAGCACCACGACCAGCACCAGGTAGGCGGCGAAAATCGTCAGGCCCATATCGTCGGCGCCTGCTCAGCGAGGGCGCTCGCTGCCTCCCAGCCGCGCAATCATTCTGCGCAGCATGTGCTTGAAGTCCTGCTGTTCCAATTCGGGAAAATCCGCCAGCACGTCCGCCTCGCGGGCCTTGGCCACGGCCAGCAGCTTGACGACCCGGCGGCTGCCCCGGGGGGTGCACACCAGCCGGGGCAGACCTCCTTCCACCCGCGGTTCGTCCTCGGCGATCATCTCCTGGTCAAACAGGGCCCCGAGCGTGTTGTCGAGAATCTCCTCGGGCATCCGGATGATCCAGGCCAGCTCGTCGCGGGTGCAGCTCTGGTCGCTTAAGGTGGCCAGCACCCGCCATTCGTCGCGGGGAATCTTCCGTTCGTTCATGTGCTCGTAGAACGGCAGGCCGAACAGGCGATAGGCCCGCGCCAGCAGCGGCAGGAGAAAGTCATCGACATAGCCGCCGTCGATTTCCGATTCGCCCGATTCCTGCGCGGCGCGCGGCATGGTGACCGTGTAGTCGCCGCGGTGAAATACCAGCGGGGTCCGGTCGTTGACCTCGAAATCCAGCACCTCCCCCACAAAGATTGCGTGATCACCGCCGCTGTAACGATGCACGTTGCGGCACTGGAAGGTGGCGGCGCAGCCCGCGATTACGGGCACTCCCCCAATGCCGTCGGCGCAGTCCAGTCCCGCAAAACGGTCCTCGACGTAGCGGGAAAAACGCTGCGAGACTTCCACCTGGTCGACCGCCAGTACATTGACCGCGAAGTGATTCGCATTCGCGAATACATCGAAGTTCAGGGAATCGTTCCTCAGGCTCCAAAGCACCATGGGCGGGTCCAGCGAGGCGGAATTGAAGCTGTTGGCGGTCAGGCCGATGCGCTCGCCGTTTTCCGCCTTCGCCGTCACCACCGTGACGCCGGTCGCGAACTGGCCAAGCGCATTGCGGAAGCCCTTCTTATCCAATTGCCTCGAGCGCCTGAATGAGCTCGCTGCCTGTTCTCGCCGGCAAGACTTGATCCCTGTACGCGTAATTCCAGTCGGGCGGACATTCTAGCCCGAACGCCGTTCCGCTCCCCGGCAGGCATAATGCCGCCCATGAACACCGAACCGAATCTTAAGGACGCCGTCGTGGCCGTACTGGGGCAGTTGCGGGAAAACTGGAACCGCATGGACCTCAGTGCAATGGCGGACTTGTGGGACACCTCCGATCCCGACCCCTTCTACCTGCCGGAGGAAGTCGAGGAGCCCTTGCGCGACTGGGACGCGATCCGCGCGTATTGGGACAAGACCATGCGGATGATCCCGCGCCTGAAGATGCGCATCTGGGACGTCGCGGCGGTCCCGATCAGCGAAGACCTGGCCTGGGTCTCCTACCAGTTCCACTGGGACGCGGAAGCCGATGGCTACGCAAAGCCCGTGGGCGCCGACAACCGCGCCGTGGCCTTGTTCCGCAGGCTTCCCGAGGGTTGGCGCATCTGCCGCTACGTCGAAGCGCCGCTGGCGCCGATCCTGTATATGCGAAAACTGTACGAGAACTCGGTCGACGAGGATTTCGGCTGACGTGACCGGCGCGACGACGGTCAATCCGTTAGGGCCCTAGTTCAGCAGCCAGTAGCACATCGTTGAGATCACGAGAGCGCCCAGGAAGTTGAGCGCCAGGCCCTCGCGGGCCATCTGCGGGACGGTGAGGCGCCCCGAACTGAACACCACGGCGTTGGGGCCGGTGGCAACGGGGAGCATGAAGGCGAAACTGGCGCTGATCGCCGCGGGGACCATAATCAGGCGCGGCTCCATTCCGGCGGCGATGGCGGCAGCGGCGAGTATCGGCATCAACAGCGAGGTGGTGGCGGTATTGCTGGTGATCTCCGTAAGGAAGGTGACCGCCAGGCAGATCAGCAATATCAGCAGCCAGGGCGCCCAGTCCGCCTGCGAAGCCAGGGATGAGCCGAGGCTGGCGCTCAAGCCGGTGCTGGCAAAAGCGCCGGCAAGGCAGATGCCTCCGGAAAACAGCAGCAGAACGCCCCAGGGAATGCTCACGGCCGTCTTCCAGTCCAGCAGGCGCCCGCCGGCCCCGTTCGGAACGATAAACATCGCTACCACCGCGAGCAACGCTACGCTGCCGTCATTGGCCTGATCAAGCCCCAGAAGTCCGGACCAGCCGCCGAAGGGTTCGCGCCGGGTCACCCACAGCAATGCGGTAAGCGCAAACACAACCAGCGTGCGCACCTCCTCGCCGCGCCACTTGCCGACCGCCGGCAACTGGACGGGCGCGCGCAGTTTTAGGCCCCGGGTCAGCCAGAAACCCGCAATCGGCAGCATGACGAGAACCACGGGCAAGGCCCAGCTCATCCATTGCGTGAATCCCAGTTCGATGCCCGTGCTTTCCTGGTAAACGCGCATGAAGATCAGGTTGGGCGGCGTGCCGACCGGCGTGCCCGTACCTCCGATGCTGGCGGCATAGCACATGCCCAGCAGCAGCGGCAGGGCCAGCCGCTTGTCGTCGCAGCCCTGAATGACCGCCAGCGCAATCGGCAAAAGCATCAGGGTCGTGGCCGTGTTGGAGATCCACATGCTGAGCACCGCGGCCGCGGCCATGAAACCGAACACCAGCCGGCGTCCGTCGCTGGCGCCGAAAAGATTGATCATCCCCAGCGCAATCCGGCGATGCGCTCCGCTCTTTTCCATGGCGGTGGACAGCATGAATCCGCCCATCAGCAACAGGATCAACGGATCGCCCACCGCGGTCGCAGCCTGCGAGGGCGGGATGGCGCCTACCAGGGGGAGTAGCGCTATTGGAATCAGGGAGGTGACCGGAATCGGCACCGCCTCGGTGATCCACCAGGCCGCGCACAGCGTCGTGACCGCTACCGTCCAGGCCACCGCCGGTCCCGATTCCCGCATCAGGAGACCCGCCGCCAGGGCCGCCAGGGGCCCTGCAACAAGCATGATCCTTTTCAGCAAGCGCCGCCTACCCGGGACCGAAGGCGGCCCGGCACAGTTCCAGCAGCGGATTGGGCCACACACCAATCACCACCAGCGCCAGGCCATTGGCGCCCAGCATCACGCTTGTGCCCCAGCCGGGTTTCAGCGGCTCCTCCTCCCGGGGCGCCTCCATGAACATCAGCCGGATAATCCGCAGGTAGTAGTAGGCCCCGACTACGGCGAAGACCACCGCAACGACCGCAAGCGCCGTAAGACCCTGGTCCACCAGCACCATCAGCACCTGCCACTTGGCCAAGAAGCCCGCCAGCGGCGGTATCCCGATCATGCTCAGCATGATGAGCAGCATGATGAACGCCATCCCGGGGTGGCGGCGGTACAGTCCCCGCAGGCTGTCCAGCGGAGCAGCCTGTTTTTCCAGGGCGATGACCACCCCGAAGGCGCCGGCCGCCATGAGCACATAAATCAGGGTGTAGAAAAGCGCCGCGCTCAGGCCTTCGCCGCCGCCCGCGACGACGCCGAGAAGCAGGAATCCGACATGCGCGATGGCCGCCCAGGCCAGCAGCCGCGCGGCCTGTGTCTGGGCCATGGCCACGATGGTGCCCAGCGACAGGGAGGCGACCGCCATAACGATCAGCAGCAGGTTCCACTGCTCCTGCGAGGCGGAAATCCCGTCAACCAGCAGCCGCACGATAAGGGCGAAGGAGGCCAGCTTGGGGACGGTCGCAAGCAGCACGGCCACGCCCAGCGGCGGTCCTTCATATACGTCCGCCACCCACTGGTGGAAGGGCACCGCACCCAGTTTGAACGCCACCCCGGTCAGCACCAGGGCCGCGGCCACGTAAGCGCCAACGCTCTGCGGCGCAAGGGCCGCCGTTTCGCTCAGCAGCAGCGAACCCGAAAGTCCATACAGCAGGGACATCCCGTAGAGCATCGCGCCGGAGCCGATCGCCCCCAGCACGAAATACTTCATCGCGGCCTCCGCCGCACGGGCGGAATGGCGCTGCAGGGCCACCAGGGTGTACAGAGCCAGCGCCAGCAGTTCCAGCCCGAGATACAGGGTGAGCAGGCTGCCGGCGGACGCCGTTACGAAGACGCCCAGCAGCGCAAACAGGCCCAGTACGAAATACTCGCCGCGCAGCGCTCCGGCTTCGCGCAGATCACGCGGCGCATATACGAAGGCCAGGCCGCTCAACAGCACGCCGGAAAACTTCAGCAGCCGCGCCAGTGGGTCCATTACGAACGCGCCGCCGAACATGCCGCCGTCTGCCGCCACGATGCAGGTCCAGCCCACCACGGCCAGTCCCGCGAGGCAGACCGCCTGCGTCACCAATGGCCGCTTCCCGCCTACCGCCAGATCCAGCAGCATCAGAACGGGAATCAGCAGCGCAAGCGCCAGTTCCGGGTAAAGCGGGGCCCAGTCGGCCAGGTCGATCACCATGCGGCCACCTTTCCGGCCAGCACCTGCCTGGCCAGCTCATCCAGCGACGGCTCCATCATTTCCACCAGCGGGTCCGGGTACAGGCCAAGGACAATGACGGCAAGGCCCATGCCCCCCAGCGCAATCAGTTCCCGCGTATCCAGGTCCTCAAGAGCCGCTACCTTTTCGTTCGCCACGTCGCCGAACACCACGCGCTTGATCATGTACAGGCTGTATGCCGCGCCCAGCACCAGGATAGTGCCCGCACCCAGGGCGACCAGCGGCTGGGCGCGGAACGACGCCAGGATGACGAGGAATTCGCCCACAAATCCGGAAGTCCCGGGCAGCCCCGCGTTGGCCAGGCCGAACAACACCAGCAGGACCGCAAAAACCGGCATGGTGTTGGCCACGCCTCCGAAATCGTTGATCCGGCGCGAGTGAACGCGGTCGTAGAGCACGCCGACGCACATGAAAAGGGCTGCCGAAATGAAGCCGTGGGAGATCATCTGCACCATGCCCCCGCCCATGCCCAGCGCCAGGAGCTCCTCGTTGCCGGCGCCTGCATACGCCATGGGAATGAACATGCCCAGCGTCACGAACCCCATGTGGGCCACCGACGAATAGGCGATCAGCTTCTTGAGGTCACGCTGGGCCAGCGCAACGAATGCGATATACACGATGGCGACCAGCGAAAGAGCCACGATCAGCGGAGCGAACTGGTAAGCGGCGTCCGGCGTTACGGGCAGGCTGAATCGCAGCATGCCGAAGCCGCCCATCTTCAGCAGGATGGCCGCCAGTATGACCGAACCGCCGGTCGGCGCTTCGACGTGGGCATCCGGCAGCCAGGTATGCACCGGCCACATCGGCACCTTCACCGCAAAGGCGGCCAGGAATCCGAAGAACAGGAACTGTTGCTCGGTGAGCGTCAGCGGCAGGGCGTGCAGGTCGGGAATGGCGTAACTGCCGGCCTTCTGGTACAGGTAGACCAGCGAGACCAGCATGAACACCGAGCCCAGAAAAGTGAACAGGAAGAACTTGACAGTTGCGTAAATCCGCTTCTCGCCGCCCCATATGCCGATGATGAGGAACATGGGGGCCAGCATGAATTCCCAGAACACATAGAAAAGCAGGCTGTCGAGCGCGCAGAACACGCCCAGCATCAGCCCCTGCTGAATCAGCAGCGCGCCGTAATAGAGACCGGTGCGCCGGTCGATCGCGCGCCAGCCGGCCACGACGGCCGCCGGGGTGAGCAGAAGCGTCAACAGGATCAGCGCCAGCGCGATGCCGTCGATACCGAGGTAGTACTCCACATTGAAGCGCTCGATCCAATCGTGCCGCTCGACGAACTGGTAGCCGCCGCCCGGCTCGAAGGCGCGCCAGAGGAAAAAGCCCGGGATCCACTCCAGCAGCGCAACGGCCAGGCACGACCAGCGCGCAACGGCTGCGCTTCGCGCCAGTCCGACGATCAGCAGTCCGGCCACCACCGGGAACCACACGATCAGGCTGAGCAGTCCCGCTTCGGGCATCAGTCAAGCACCAGGATGACCCAGGCGATCAGCAGGCAGATGGCCGCCACCATCACAAAGGCGTAGTGATAGAGCAGTCCGGTCTGCAGACGCCGCATGACGCCGGACCCCCAGCGAATCGTCCTCGCCAGCCCGTTTACCAGAAATCCGTCGATAAAGCGTGCGTCGGCCTGGTCGGCGGCGACTCTGGCCAGCCCCCGGGCGCCCGGGATAATGGCCCGCTCGAGCGCGGGATCGAAGCCGTAACCCAGTTTCAGCACGCGCCCTGGAACGCGCAGGAACGGCGCGGCCCGGCTGCGCCAGCCAGGCCGCCATTCATACAGGACCCAGGCGGAAAGTCCGCCAATCAAGGCCAGCAGAAAGACCGGCGAGTACAGGCCATGAACAAAGAAGTCCAGCGTGCCCGCGCCCAGGTCCGGCGCGCCGGAAGCGCTCCCCTGCAGGTCAACAAGGGAAGACGCGAAATACTCGCCCAGGACCACCGGCTGATAGGTGAACCAGCCGATCAGCAGCGAGGGGACCGCAAGAAAAACCAGCGGGACCAGCATCCACAAGCCACGCGGTTCCAGTTCCGAGACATGGGACGCGCCTTCCGGCTCGCGGCCATGGAACACCACCAGCACGAAGCGGGCGCTGTAAAACGCGGTAACGGCCACCCCGGCCAGCAGGCACCAGCCCGCGTATGCGCTGACCGGGCCGGCGGACTGGGTCACGGCTGAAATCAGCGCGTCCTTGGAAAAGAAGCCGGCGGTTCCCGGTATGCCGGCCAGCGCCAGACCGCCGATCAGGGCGGTTGCGTAGGTGATCGGCATCCGCCGGTAGAGGCCGCCCATGCGCCGGATGTCCTGCTCGTGGTGCAGGGCGACGATGACCGCGCCCGCGGCCAGGAACAGCAATGCCTTGAAGAACGCGTGGGTAAACAGGTGGTAGATGGCCACTGAATACGCCGAGACGCCCAGGCCGGCCATCATGTAGCCGAGCTGGGAAAGCGTGGACCAGGCGACGATGCGCTTGATGTCCTGCTGCACGATGGCTACCAGTCCGGTCGCCAGGGCGGTGGTTGCGCCAACCGCGAGCACCACGGAGAGCGCGAGCGGGCTGTATTCGAACAGCGGCGACATGCGGGCCACCATGAAGACGCCCGCCGTGACCATGGTCGCGGCATGGATCAGGGCCGAAATGGGCGTGGGGCCCTCCATCGAATCCGGCAGCCAGATGTGCAGCGGCATCTGCGCCGATTTGCCCATGGCCCCCACGAACAACAGCACGCAACCCAGGTCCAGCGCCGGCAGGCTGACCCCGGGCCAGACGGTGATTTCCTGAGCGGCCAGGCCGGGAGCGCCGCTGAAAACGACGGCGTAATCGAGCGAGCCCGCCGCGCCGCCGATCAGTGCGATGCCCAGCAGCAGTCCCAGGTCGCCAACGCGATTCACCAGGAACGCCTTCAGGCTTGCGAAATTTGCCGACGGCCGCTTGAACCAGAAGCCGATCAGCAGGTACGAGGCCAGCCCCACCGCTTCCCAGCCCACGAAGAGCTGCATGAAGTTGTCGGCCATCACCAGCAGCAGCATGGCCGAGGTGAAGAACGCGATCAGGGCGAAGAACCGTGCGTAGCCGGGATCGTCCCGCATATAGCCGACCGTGTACACGTGCACGGCCAGCGAGACCCAGGTCACCACGCACATCATCAGGGCGGTCAGGCGGTCGATCAGCAAGCCGAAGCTCAACTCGAACCCGCCGATGCTGAGCCAATCGAGCAGCTTTACGTTGACCGGTTCACCGTCAAGTTGCTCCAGCAGGGCCCAGATCGACAGGCAGGCGGACAGTCCCACGGCCAGGATCGGGAGCCCGTGCAGCAGGTTGCGCGGCAGCGCCCTGGCGCCCAGCGCCACCACGGCCGCCGCTGCCACCGGCGCAAGCAGGATTGCTTCGTACATCATCCCTTGAGCAAGCTGAACTCTTCCACGTTCACGCTGATCCGGTTGCGGAAAAGCACCACCAGAATCGCCAGTCCTATCGCCGCCTCCGCCGCCGCTACGGTCAGGATGAAGAATACGAACACCTGCCCGGCCAGGTCGCCGAGGAAGTAGGCGAAAGCGATGAAATTGAAATTCACCGCGAGCAGCAGGAGCTCCACGCACATCAGGAGCAGGATCACGCTGCGGCGATTGATGAAGATGCCGCAAACGGCGATCGCGAACAGGATCGTGCTCAGGGTCAGCAGGTGGGCGAGGCCGATCATTCGTCCTTCTCCGCCGGCATCCTGACCAGCCGCACGCGATTGCCGGGACGCACCGCAACCTGTTCCGATACCTTCTGCACGCGCAAGCCGCGGCGGCGACGCAGCGTGAGCGTAATCGCGCCGACAATGGCCAACAGCAGGATGTAGCCCGCTATCTCGAAGGCGTACAGGTGCTCGGTATACAGCAGCGTGCCCAGCGCCTGCGTGTTGCCCTCCGCGAAAACCAGCGAATCCTCCGGCGCCGCGATTTCCAGTCCGGACTGCCGCAGCCACCACACGGATGAGAGCTGCGCGGCCAGCAACAGGCCGACCACCACGCCCAGGGGCGCATAGCGCGTGAGCCCCTCGCGCATGCGCTCGACGTTGATGTCCAGCATCATTACGACGAACAGCAGCAGCACCATTACCGCACCGACGTAGACCAGCACCAGGGCCACGGCCAGGAATTCCGCGCGCAACAGCAGCCAGATGGCGGCCGAGATGACGAAACACAGGACCAGGAGCAGCACCGAATGGACCGGATTGCGCGCCGTGATCACGCCCACTGCGGCGGCGATCAGAATGCCCGACCAGCCGTAGAAGAGAATGAGCGGGAAGATTTCCGGAAGCTGCTGCATGAGGACGCGGTTCAGCGGTAGGAAGCGTCGGCGCGGCGATCGGCGGCAATCTGTTCTTCGTATCGATCGCCGATCTCAAGCAGCCGTTCCTTGGTCAGGATGTTCTCGCCCCTGTTCTCCATGTGGTACTCGTGAATCCGGGTCTCCACGACCGCGTCCACCGGACAGGCTTCCTCGCAGAAGCCGCAGTACACGCACTTGAACAGGTCGATGTCGTAGCGGCTCGCGCGACGGGTGCCGTCTTCGTGAACTTCGGACTCGATGGTGATCGCCAGCGCCGGGCAAACCGCCTCGCACAGCTTGCAGGCGATGCAGCGTTCCTCGCCGTTGGCGTAGCGCCGCAGGGCGTGCAGTCCCCGGAACCGAGGCGATTGCGGGGCCTTCTCCTCCGGGTACTGCAAGGTGACCTTGCGCCGGAAGAAGTTCTTCAGGGTTACCCGCAGTCCCCGCAGCAGCTCCCAGAGCGCGAACGTGCGGAATACCGCCCGGATGCGGTCGCCCGCTCCTGGCCTGCTCCTGGAATCATTCATTTGAACGGCCCAACCTGTAGTACGGACATGACGGCCTCCACGCCGATCCACACCAGCGTCACGGGAATGAACACCTTCCAGCCGAGACGCATGATCTGGTCGTAGCGGTAACGGGGAAAGGTGGCCCGCAACCACAGGAAGACGAACAGGAACACAAAGGTCTTGGCGGCCAGCCAGAACAGGCCCGGCGCCGCGAGTATCCCCACCACCGCCCACTGTCTGTCCACGAGACCCGCAAAGGGTGACTCCCAGCCGCCCAGGAACAGCACCGCGGTTAGCGTGGCGATCAGAATCATGTTGGCGTATTCCGCCAGGAAGAACATGGCGAATGTGGCGCCGCCGTACTCCACGTGGAAACCCGCCACGATTTCCGACTCCCCTTCGGCCACATCGAAGGGCGCCCGGTTGGTCTCGGCCACTCCGGAGATGAAATACACGAGGAACAGGGGCAAGAGAGGAAGAATGAACCAGTTGGCTACTCCCCCTGCCTGTTTCTCCACGATAACCCCCAGATTCAGGCTGCCGGCAGCCATAAGCACGCCCACCAGCGCGAACCCCATGGCGATCTCGTAGGCGACCATCTGCGCCGCCGAACGCATCGCCCCGAGCAGTGCGTACTTGGAGTTGCTGGCCCAGCCCGCCAGGATGATTCCGTAGATGCCCAGCGAGGTCATGGCCAACAGGTAGAGCAGCCCGGCGTTCAGGTCCGCGACGGCGAATCCGGGGAACAGGGGCACCACCGCCCAGGCGGCAAGCGCCGGGACCAGCGACAGGACCGGCGCGGTGAGAAACAGCCAGCGGTTGGCGCGGCCGGGAATTACGATTTCCTTCACCAGCAGCTTAAGCACGTCGGCGAACGGCTGCAGGAGTCCGCGAAAACCCACCCGGTTCGGTCCCTGGCGCAACTGCATGAAGCCGATTACCTTGCGCTCCATGTAGGTGGCGTAGGCCACGCAGAGAATCACCACGACCGTGACCGCGAGAACCGCCAGCAGGTCGATCAGCGCACCAATCGCCTCAGGCGGCAAGAAACCAAGCCAGTTAGCAAGCAGATCGGCCATGCCAGGCTTCAGGCGGCCCTGCGCATCGCGGCGACCTGCTGCAAGGGCGCGGACCGGCGTACCAGGCCGTCAACCGAATACATCGGCAATTCCAGCCCGGCGTAGTCTTCGTCATCGAGAGCCAGTGAGCCGATTGCGGCGTCCCGCGAAGTCGAGTCGGTAGCGGCAGATCGGCGTTCGATCCGCTGTTTCAGGTCCGCCAGGACCTGGTCCGTATCGGCAAAGCCGAAACCGTCCAGCCCCAGGCGATCCGCCAGCGCCCTGAGCACTTTCCAGGCCGGCCGGGACAGGCCGGGAGGCGGAGCTGCAGCGGCGAAGGTCTGCCAGTCCATCTGGCCGTTGACCAGGGTTCCGGGAGTCTCCAGGAATGTCGCGATGGGAAGCACGACATCCGCGTTGCCGAGCAGCCAGGGCGAAGCCCAGGGATTTAGCACGAGCAGAAAGTCCGCTTCGCGGATCGCATCGCCGGCGCCGCGCAGGCAATCGAGATTCGGCTCTATGCTCATGAGGACCATTCCTGCAAGCGCCTTGCGACTCATCTGGCCCGCGTTCAGGCCCGCGGCCCCGCTTCCATTCGCGTCGCCGGGAATGACGCCGGCGAGGTGCAGACCCGCAGCATTTCCGCCTTGCGTAACATGGCCCAGAACGGCGCCCGCGGCCGCTTCGGCGGCCGCTTCAAGCAACTCGGCGTAGGCCGGATGGCGCATGGCGAGACCGCCCAGCCACAACGCCCGGCGCCTTCCCCTGAGTGCGCGGCCGGCCAGCCGCCCGAGAGCGCGGGCCCAATCGCGGGGATGCTGCACGCTCCTCGTACGGATCGGGTGCAGGTATTCCCGCTCGGCCAGGTCCAGGTAGCTGATCCGGGCGCCTGCCATGGCCGCCTTGCGAACCCGGTGAGCGAGGATCGGCGCTTCGCTGCGCAGGTCCGAGCCCACCAGCAGCAGCGAGTCCAGCGACTCCACGTCGCTGAACCGGGCGCCCAGCCACGGCGCGGGACCGGCCGCCGCCGTGCGATGAAAATCGCGCTGCCTGAGCCTGTGATCAATGTTGCCCGACCCCAGTGCGCTCATCAGTTTCATCAGGAGAGAGCCTTCCTCGACGGTTGCCGAAGGCGAGGCCAGCGCTCCCAGGGCCTGGCCGCCCCGCTCCTCCGCCACACGCGTCAATCCCGCCGCGGCCGCCTCCAGCGCCTCTTCCCAGCCGGTCTCGACCAGCCGTCCTTCCCGGCGCACCAGGGGCTTTTGCAGCCGGTCCTGCACGTACAGCCCCTCGCAACTGAAACGATCCCGGTCCGAAATCCAGGTTTCGTTCACCGCTTCGTTCTCTCGTGGCACGATACGCCGCACCCGCCCGCGCAGAACGTGCGCGTAGAGCGCCGAGCCCACGCAGTCATGCGGCGCCACCGTGGCGTGGGCGCTCATTTCCCAGGCGCGGGCGTTGAATCGGTAGGGCTTGTTGTTCAGCGCCCCCACAGGACACACGTCGATGACGTTGCCGGACAGCTCGTGTTTCAGGGACCGCTGGACGTAGGTGGTGATTTCCATGTGCTCGCTGCGGCCGGTGGCCCCGAGCTCCTGCACGCCGGCGACTTCCTCGCCGAAGCGTATGCAACGGGTGCAGTGGATGCAGCGGGTCATGTCGGTGGAAACCAGCGGGCCCAGGTCCGGATCGGGCACTGCCCGCTTTCCTTCCGAAAATCGGGAGATATCGCGGCCGAAACCCATCGCCAGGTCCTGCAGTTCGCATTCGCCCCCCTGATCGCAAACCGGGCAATCCAGCGGGTGGTTGATCAACAGGAATTCCATGGTTGCTCGCTGGGCCGCGATCGCCCGATCGGACCGGGTTTCCACCTCCATGCCTTCGGCGACCGGCAGCGCGCAGGCAGGCATGGGCTTGGGCGCGCCCGCCACGTCCACAAGGCACATACGGCAATTCGCCGCGACACTCAGCTTGGGGTGATAGCAGAAGCGAGGAACGTAAATGCCGGCCCGGTCGGTTGCCGCGATCAGCATTTCGCCGGCCGGGGCCTCAAGATCCTGGCCGTTGACGCTGAAGCGAACGCTAGTGTGCTGTCCCATGAGTTCGTTGCCTTTCAGAGCGGGCCTGAAGCGTCAATGCAAGGCGACGACCGCAGGGAATACTGCACGTATTGCCCAGGGCGGCAACGCCGCAGTGGCGCTTCAGGCCCGCTCCCGAAGGGCGCGGCCCCTGTGGCCCGTGGCCGCGTTGCGCTCCTGGGCAATGGGAAACA
>LXNI01001512.1_pt1 | contig 19663 bp, 25 predicted proteins | sample 809091 | NCBI WGS metagenome assembly LXNI01 (sample SAMN04870527, study PRJNA318959) | sponge metagenome | biome: 01000161; feature: marine sponge reef; material: water | host: Sarcotragus foetidus | place: Greece: Milos, Mediterranean Sea | collected 2013-05-29 | depth 5-7 m | reverse complement strand
CAATCGCTGACGGTCGCGAGAAGATATGGTGAAGGAGATACCGTTGCGCATGCGCCAGACTCGCACGCCACAACCAAACAAGGAATCCCAAATCGGACTCTTTTGATCCGATCAATCCACTAGACACCTGCTTTTAGTACCAACCTCGCCGGTATAGCGGCTTCACCAAAATACCGGATATATTGAAAGCCGGGACACAAATCGTGCTCCGGCTTTCATTTATTTGGCAAAAAGTATTTTGCCAAATAAACCGTAAAACCCTTTCCGCTCCCAGCCGTTTATTTACGTTCCATTTACCTTTGCTTTCAGGCGAACGAAATACTCTAGAAAAGTGGGGTGCGTCGGGTAAGGCAATGGCTGGCAGGACCTAACCGTCTCGCACCCCAAGTTCACCAGGGAGGAACTGTGTCTCCGGCGAAAAAGAGGGGTGCGTCGGGTATGGCAATGGCTGGCAGGTCCGTACCGTCTCGCACCCCAAGTTCACCAGGGAGGAACCGAATCTCATTTCCACCGGAAGAAAAGAGGGGTGCGCCGCCAATGGCGTTGGCTGGTAGATCAGTCATTTCACGCCGCACCCCAAGTTCACCAGGGAGGAACTGAATAATCTCGTGTCTCATGAGCAGCCGCTGGTCGCCCCGCAGGTCACGCACTTCATGCAGGTGCCGTTGCGCACCAGCGTGAAGTTGCCGCATTCACCGCAGGCGTCTCCTTCGTAGCCCTTCATTTTCGCTTCGCGGACCGCGTCGAGACGGGTCTCGCCGGCCGCGATGATCCCTTCGCCGATAACCATCGCCCCGGCGCTTGCCGGCGCGCCGTCGGGCAAGGGTTCCGTCTCCAGGCCCATGGTCGCCGCGGTGCCGTTGCCGCCACCGGCGCCGTTTGACCCGTTGGTACCCGCTGCGCCGTTGCCGCGGCCGCCATTGACCACCAGGAAGTTGCTCCGCACGTAGCCGGTGCTGGCGAGGCGTTCGACCACTTCCTTTGTGTCGTCGGACAGCAGTTCTTCGTGGTCGCCGCGGCCGACCGTATCGGGTGCCAGATCGTCCGGCTGGACGTGAGAGAGATCATGGCGGCCGAGGTAGGAAACGGCGAGTTCACGGAAAATGTAGTCGAGGATCGACGTCGCCATCTTGATGGAGTCGTTGCCTTCGACCATGCCGGACGGTTCGAACCGGGTGAAGGTGTAGGCCTCGACGAACTCTTCCAACGGCACGCCGTATTGGAGCGCGATGGAAATGGCGATGGCGAAGTTGTTCATCAGGCTGCGGAAGGCGGCGCCTTCCTTGTGCATGTCGATGAAGATCTCGCCGACCCGGCCGTCCTCGTACTCGCCGGTCCGGAGGTAGACCTTGTGCCCTCCGACCGAGGCTTTCTGGGTGTAGCCCTTGCGGCGATCCGGGAGCCGCCGACGGTCGGCGATGTAGCGCTCGACCACCCGCTCGGCGACGATTTGCGCCCTGAGCGCCGCCGGCTGATCGGCGACCGCATCGGCCAGACTCTCCGCCTCGTCCTCGTCGACCAACTGCGCATTCAGCGGCTGGGACAGTTTGGAGCCGTCGCGATAAAGAGCGTTGGCCTTGAGGCCCAGCTTCCAGGACAGCATATAGGCGCCCTTGCAGTCCTCGATGGTCGCCGAGTTGGGCATGTTGATGGTTTTGGAGATGCTGCCCGAGATGAACGGCTGCGCCGCGGCCAGCATCTGGATATGGCTGTCGGTGCTGAGGAAGCGCTTGCCATCGCGCCCGCACGGATTGGCGCAATCGAAGACCGGCAGATGGGCGTCCCTCAGGTGCGGCGCCCCTTCCAGGGTCATGGCGCCGCAGACGTAGGTATTGGCCTCGGTTACATCGTCCTTCGAGAAGCCCAAGCCTTGCAGCATGTCGAAGGACATGTCGTCCAGCTGGGCCTCGGTGAAGCCCAGAACCTCGGTGCAGAACTCGACGCCGAGGGAGAATCTGTTGAAGGCGAATTTGATGTCGAAGGCGTCGGCCAGCGCGTTTTCGATGGCCTCGATGGCCTCGTCGGTGAAGCCTTTCTCGGCCAGCGTCCGGTGATTGATCGCCGGCGCACCCTTTAGGGTCCCGTGGCCGACCGCATAGGAAATCATGTCCTCAATCTCGGTCCCGGAGTAGCCCAGGCGTTCGAGGGCGGCCGGGACGGTACGGTTGATGATCTTGAAGTAGCCGCCGCCGGCCAATTTCTTGAATTTGACCAGGGCGAAGTCCGGCTCCACGCCGGTGGTGTCGCAATCCATGATCAGGCCGATGGTGCCGGTGGGCGCGATTACCGTGGTTTGCGCGTTGCGGAACCCGTGCTGTTCGCCCAGCGCCCGAGCGTCGTCCCAGGCGGCCTTGGCATCGGTGATGATCGGGCCGGCGGCGCTGCCGTCGGCATCTTCCAGCGGCACCGGCGGCATGGACAGGTCCTCGTAACCGCCCTTCTCGCCATATGCCGCCCGGCGGTGATTGCGGATCACCTTGAGCATCGGCTCGGCATTTGGCTCGTAGTCCGGGAACGGACCCAGCAACTCAGCCATTTCGGCGGACGTCGCGTAGCACACGCCGGTCATCAGCGCGGTGATCGCACCGGCGATACGGCGGCCCTCGTCGCTGTCGTAGGGAACCCCCATGGACATGAGCATGCCGCCGATATTGGCGTAGCCGAGGCCGAGGGTGCGGTAGCGGTAGCTGAGCTCGGCGATTTCCTTGGACGGGAACTGCGCCATCATCACCGCGATCTCCAGATTGATGGTCCACAGCCGGACCGCATAGGAGAAGGCGTCGCAATCGAAGCTGCCGTCGTCGCGCTGGAAGGCCTTGAGGTTCAGCGATGCCAGATTGCATGCCGTATTGTTGAGGAACATGTACTCGGAGCATGGGTTGGAGCCGTAAATGCGGTCCGAATTAATGCAAGTGTGCCAGTCGTTGATGGTGGTATCGAACTGCAGTCCCGGATCGGCGGAACCCCAGGCGGCTTCGGCAATCTGACCCCAAAGCTCGCGCGCCGGTACACGTTTGGCCACCTCACCATCGGTGCGCCGGATCAGATCCCAGTCGGCATCCTTCTCGACGGCGCGCAGAAACTCATCGGTGACCCGCACGGTGTTGTTGGAGTTCTGGCCCGAAACGGTGAGATAGGCTTCCGAGTCCCAGTCCGTGTTGTAGGTTGGAATGGCAACCTCGCGATAACCCTGTTTGGCGAACTCGATGGCCCGCTGGACGCAGTTTTCCGGGATCATCGATTTGCGGGCGCCGAGGACCGCGATCTTGAGCCCCTCATTGGCCTTGGGATCGAACTTGTCGTCGCCGTCGCCGGCGTGACAGGCCTCGACCACGGCGTTCATGTGTTTCTCGAGAAGTTTGGATCCGGCGACCAAGGCGGCGACCTTGTTCTCTTCCTTCACCTTCCAATTGATGAAGGCCTCGATGTCCGGGTGGTCCACGTCGAGGATGACCATCTTGGCCGCCCGCCGGGTGGTGCCGCCGGACTTGATCGCGCCCGCGGCCCGATCGCCGATTTTCAGGAAGCTCATCACGCCCGACGACTTGCCGCCGCCGGAGAGCGGCTCTCCCTCGCCGCGGAGATTGGAGAAATTGGTGCCGGTGCCGGACCCATACTTAAACAGCCGCGCCTCTCGGACCCACAGGTCCATAATGCCGCCGTCATTCACCAGATCATCGGATATGCCCTGAATGAAGCAAGCGTGCGGCTGCGGATGCTCGTAAGCCGACTTGGAGCGGGTTAGCTTGCCGGTCTTGAAATTGACGTAGTGATGGCCCTGTGCGGGGCCGTCGATGCCATAGGCCCAGTGCAGCCCTGTGTTGAACCATTGGGGCGAGTTGGGTGCCGCCATCTGGCGGCACAACATGGCGCACATTTCGTCGTAGTAGGCGCGGGCGTCGTCCTCTCCGTCGAAGTAGCCGCCTTTCCAACCCCAATAGGTCCACGTGCCGGCAAGGCGATGGAAGACCTGCCTGGCGGACGATTCACCGGTGTAACGCTCTCCCTCAGGCAGCTCGGCGAGCTTTTTTTCGTCCGGGACGCTGCGCCACAGCCAGGAGGGGACGTCATTCTCCTCGACCCGCCTCAAGTGGGCTGGTACGCCGGCTTTACGAAAATATTTCTGGGCCAGAACGTCACAAGCGACTTGCGACCAGCCGCCAGGGACCTCAATGGCCTCGTGCCGGAAGACCAGAGACCCGTCCGGATTGCGAATTTCGCTTGATGTCGTCCGGAACTCCACCCCCGTATAAGCACCGGAGCCGACATTAGTAAACTGGCGTGAAACCCTCATTTTACCCCCGATTTTCCCCGGCAAAGACCGACAGTTCGCCTTCTTTGGGCTTTTGAAGCTGTTCCCAGGACGGTCCGTCGCTTTGCCATATGCCACAACATCTTGTGGGCTACGGCCTCTTAGGACCAAAAATCTAGCGGAGGCGATTCAGCGAGGCAATAACTATTTTCAATATTTTGCGTTTTTTTGAAAGATTATTACTATATATTGTAGTAATTCGAAGTAATTCAGAGGGTTAGATTTCGCATCTGAAGCGTTGCCTCAGTTTATCCACAGGCTCAATCTGGGATGTGGATGAAACAAAACTTTCTTTTTATTACAAAGTGTAGACGGATATTTTTGATGTCCAACATCGGCTCGGATCTGTCGCGTTGCCGTGTCGTGGAAACGACTCTTAAAGGAAAATTTGCCCAATACTTGCCGGTGAAGCCCGGCAATTCGGTCACGATGCCGGCAAATTTTGGCGTCCAACCGCCGGGCGCGCGCTGATGGAATACGCGCACATCCGGATACCGGGCGATGGCCGCGCGAAATTCCGAAATCCCGCCGTCGAACTCCCTCACCATCACCGAGGCGGCCTTGCGGCCGTTGAGCGCGGCGGCAGGACCGGCTTCGGAGCCGGCGCCTCCTCCAGCCATTGCCGGGCGGCTTCAGGCTCTCCCCGCGATCAAACGAGGCGTTTGCGGCGGCTGCGCCGGATGGAGGCGATGGTTGGGTCATTGAGGTGTCGGGTGAACTGCTATATTGACATCAACAGCGGGCGCCCACATCTTGCCTCGCAGTCATTGAGCGGACGCTGACATGTCGATTGGCACCTTCATCTATACGCTCCTGAACGGCAATTTTGTCGGGACCGACGAGTTCGGTAACAGGTATTACCGCGGCAAAGGCCGCAAGCTCAACGGCCGCGAGCGCCGCTGGGTGATCTATAAGGGCGACGTCGAAGCGTCCAAGGTTCCGCCCGAGTGGCACGCCTGGCTTCATCACACAGTCGAGAATCCGTTGTCCGAAAAGGCGGCCGCCGCCCGCGCCTGGCAGAAAGACCACCTGCCGAATGTGACCGGCACCGCGCACGCCTACCGGCCCGCCGGCCACGACTATATGGGAGGCGAGCGTAAGCGGGCGACCGGCGACTACGAAGCCTGGACGCCGGAATAGGCCGCGGTCCCCGTGAGCGAGGAAGCCAGACACAGCATCGTCGGGTTCATCGCCCTCCTGGCGCTGCTTGTCCTGGGCGTGTTGTCGTTCACCACGGCCACCACCGAAAAGACCGCCGGCTTCGATATCACCGCGGATTTTGATCGGGTGGACGGCCTGACCGTCGGCGATGAGGTGCTGATGAGCGGGATCAAGATCGGCGAGGTCACCCAGATGATTCTGACCGAGTCCTTCCGTGCCCGGCTGACCCTGAATATCGACGACGGGGTGGAACTGCCGTCGGATTCGGATGCCCGCATCCTGACCAACGGCCTTTTCGGCTCGAAGTTTATCGAGGTAAACCCTGGGGCCGAGGAAGAAATTCTCGAATCCGGCGGCGAAATTGAGTTCACGCAGGAATCACTGGTATTGCAGGATCTGCTCGATCAGGTCATCGGACAGGGCAGATCGGCACGGGCCGAGCGGGCAAGGAAATGAACAAGAACCTCATTGAGACCGTCATGGGCGCCGTGGTTCTCGGCGTTGCTATCGTCTTCGTCTGGATTTTCTACACGACAACGCAGATTCAGACGGTCGATGGCTATCGGATTACCGCGCTCTTCACCAAGGTCGGCGGGCTGCGGTCCGGCAGCGACGTTCGGGTGAACGGCATTGATGTGGGCACGGTCACCGATCGGCGGCTGAGCGAGGATTTCGATGCCGTGGTGACCATGACCATCGATGACGCCGTGCGGCTCCCCGCCGATACCACCGCCGTCGTCACTGGCGACGGTCTGCTCGGGGGCACATATATCCGCCTGCTGCCGGGCCGTTCGGCGGAAAAACTGGCAGCCGGCGGGCAGCTCGCCAAAACCAAGGATTTCAAGACCATCGAGGATCAGGTGGGCGAGATCATATTTCTCGCCACGGGGGGCTCGAACGGCGGCGATTGAGCGCACGCTCACCGGTGGAAACCCCTTAATTATATATGTATAGGGCGTCGGCTTCCTCTCTCGAGGGATCATGGAGCGGTTCGAAATCAAATCGCGGCTCATTCGGGTTACCGAAGAAGTAACCGATGACGCGCTGTTCCGCCGGGCTGAATTTCGCCTTCGGACCACGGCGCGGGAGAAGGCCGAAAACGTCCTGAAAGCCCTTGACGATGCCGTCAAAACCCGCCAGTTCCTCGATCCGCGAAAATAGCCGCCGCAATTGAACGAGGCTGGTATGGCCGACCATTGGGATCCTCGTGCCTATGACCGGAACGCCCGGTTCGTTTCCGATCTCGGCGCGCCGGTTCTCGAACTGCTGGCGCCGAGGCCCGGCGAGCGGATTCTCGATCTGGGATGCGGCGATGGGCCGTTGACCGAAGAGATCGCCACCGCCGGGGCCGAGGTGGTCGGTGTCGATGCCAGCCCCAACCAAGTGAAGGCGGCGCGGGCCCGGGGGCTGGATGCCCGGGTGATGTCCGGTGACGCCCTGAATTTCGAGGCTGAATTCGACGCGGTGTTCTCGAATGCGGCGCTGCACTGGATGACGGCGGCCGACGAGGTCATCGCCGGGGTCCGCCGCGCACTCCGGGACCGGGGCCGGTTCGTTGGCGAGTTTGGCGGCGCCGGAAATGTCGCCCATATCCGGGCCGCGCTTCATCGCCGTCTGGGCGAGCGGGACGTGGACGCGGCGGCGATCGATCCCTGGTTTTTCCCCGGCACGGAGGAATACGGGGCCAAACTCGCCGCCGGCGGCTTCGAGGTGATGCGGATTGAACGGATCCCGCGGCCGACGCCGCTTCCGGGGGATATGCGGGACTGGCTGGCGATTTTTTCGCAATCCTTTACCGATGCCCTTCCCGACAGCGATGTCGAGGGTTTTGTCGCCGAGGTGATCGACGATGTCCGCCCCCATTTGTGCGACGAGGACGGGAACTGGACGGCCGACTACGTGCGCCTTCGTTTTGCCGCAATTAGGCGTTAGGCCCGGCGGTTGAATGAAGACGGCCTATCTTCAAGAATGAACCCCATGACGCGTCTCCTTGCTCCGCTCCTGTCCGCTGCCGCGGCTCTGTTCGTGCCGGGAGAGCTCGGCGCTGAGCCCTATCCATTGGCCGTGCTGCAAGGCCTCGACAAAGTGACCGCCCGGGTGTCCACCTTCGAGGCGCCGGTCGGGGATACGGTGCGGTTCGGGACCCTCGAAATCATCGCCCGAAGTTGCGACAAGAAGCCGCCGGAGGAGCCGCCGGAGAGCGCGGCATTTCTGGATGTCTGGGAGGTTCGCCCCAACGAGCCGGCGCTCAGCGTCTATCGCGGCTGGATGTTCGCTTCGAGCCCCGCGCTCGCCGCCATGGAGCACCCGGTCTATGACGTCTGGGTAATCGACTGCAAAAGCGCTTCGGCCTCGTCCGCCGAGTGAGCGGAAGACCGCCGGCTGTCGAAAACGGCATCCGTATGCAGCGCCCGGTTGAGCATCAACGAATAGTCGTGACGGGGTATTTCCACGTTTCCGAACTGGCTCAGGTGTTCGGTGGCGAACTGGGTGTCGAGGAGGGTAAATCCGTCCGCCCTGAGACCCGCCACCAGGTGAACGAGGGCGACCTTGCTCGCATCCCGCGCCTTCGAAAACATGCTCTCGCCGAAGAATGCGGCCTTCAGCACCACCCCGTATAATCCGCCGACCAGTTCCCCGTTCCGCCAGCACTCCACCGAATGGGCGTGGCCCCGTTCGTGAAGCGCGGTGTAAAGCCGCAAAATTTCGTCGTTGATCCACGTCTCGTCACGGCCCGGCGCCGACGCGGCGCAATTCTCCATAACCTGGCGGAACGCTTTGTCGCGAGTGACCTCAAAGGGTCGCTGCCGGACGGTTTTGCGGAGGCGGCGCGGCACATGGACGCCGTCCAGCGGCAGGATGCCGCGAAACTCCGGGTCCACCCAAAACAGGGTCCGGTCGTCCCGGCTCTCCGCCATGGGAAAAATACCGGCGGCATAGGCGCGCAGCAGGACATCCGGCGTCAATCTTAAATCTTCGGGATCTTTGTCGTGGGTCGACACGGTCGCTCCCGATGACGGTCCTAAAGGTTCGCGGCGGCGTCCAAGGCAAGAAGATAGCCGTGGCCGCCGAAGCCGGCAATGATTCCCCGGGCGGCGCGGGAAATATAGGAATTGTGCCGGAACTCCTCGCGCTGGTGGATATTGGACAGGTGTACCTCGATTACCTGGACGCCGCAGCTCTTCAGGGCATCGAGGATGGCCACCGAGGTATGGGTGTAGCCGCCGGCATTGAGAATGATTGCGTCGAAATCCCGGCCGCCCTCCTGTATCCAGTCGACCAAATCACCTTCACTGTTGCTCTGGCGGCAGTCGATGGTCAGGCCGAGTTCGCCGGCCTTGGCGGCACAGGCGTCCTCGATCTGGGCCAGGGTCTCGGCGCCGTATATCTCCGGCTCCCGGGTTCCCAACAGGTTGAGATTTGGCCCGTTCAGGATCAGAATTTTCTTTGCCATCTCGTGTCCTCGCGCACCGGGGATATAAGGGGCCATGACATGCGCCGCAAACCCGGTAACCGTCGGCCCGTGCAATCACCCCTTGTTACAATGCGGTTGAAAGGCCGGGGATCGGCTACCATACTTGCGCCAAACGGCTGCATTGTGAGCCGTACTCCCTTAATGAACATTTAATAATTGGCATCAAGATGAATGTGACCATAAATGGCGAGGCGCGCGATATCGATGCGCCGGTGACGGTGGAGGGAATGTTGGCCGGCCTCGGGCTCAATGCCCGGAAGGTCGCGGTCGAAAGAAACCTGGAAATCGTGCCCAAATCCCAATACGGCGATATCGATGTGGCCGAAGGCGACAAGTTCGAAATCGTCCACTTTATCGGAGGGGGAGCGCCGGAAGGGACGGGCACGCCGCGCGGCGGCGATACCTTCGAAATCGCCGGGCGAACCCTGTCCTCACGGCTGATCATCGGCACCGGCAAGTATAAGGACTTTGAGCAGACCGCACGCGCCCTGGAAGCCTCGGGTGCGGAAATCATCACCGTGGCCGTCCGCCGGGTGAATGTCACCAACCCGGACGAGCCCATGCTGGTCGATTTCGTCGATCCAGGGAAATACACCTACCTGCCCAACACCGCCGGGTGCTTCACCGCCGACGATGCGCTGCGGACCCTCCGGCTGGCCCGCGAGGCCGGCGGCTGGGATTTGGTCAAGTTGGAGGTCCTGGGCGATCAGAAAACCCTTTACCCGCATGTCACCGAGACCCTGAAAGCGGCGAAGGCGCTGATCGAGGACGGGTTCAAGGTCATGGTCTACACGACCGATGATCCGATCCTGTCGAAGACCCTGGAGGATATGGGCTGTGTCGCCATTATGCCGCTGGCGGCGCCCATCGGGTCCGGTCTCGGCATCCAGAACCCGGTGAACCTCAGGCTGATTATCGAGCAGGCGAATGTGCCGGTGATCGTCGACGCCGGTGTGGGGACCGCCTCGGATGCGGCGATCGCCATGGAGCTCGGCTGCGACGGGGTCTTGATGAACACGGCAATCGCCGAGGCGCAAGATCCCATCAGGATGGCCCGGGCCATGCGGCTGGCCATCGAGGCCGGCCGGCTGGCCTATACGGCGGGACGCATGCCCAAAAAGAAATACGCCGATCCGTCCTCCCCCCTTGCCGGGTTGATCTAAGGAGGTCCGCTCCGTCCCGCGAGGCCTTTGCGGCCGGGTCACCCTCGGGATGTTGACCATGATCGGGCTTGAGGCGCTGTTCGAGGAGCGGCGGGCGGTTCCATCCGCCGAAGAGGCGCCGAAAGAGTTCGTCCGGGGGCTGGGCGCCCCGCACTAGGCCTTGCAAGTGCCGGGCACTCGGGATACGCACATGATTAACACCCGGGATTGGGGTAGGGGACATCGTATGAGCGAACTCGGCGCATGAGCGAACCCGGCGCACGCCGGAGCCACGAGGTCCTGGCCATCGGCCTGGTCTCCATGGCTCATTTTTTCAGCCACTTCTACATTCTCGTGGTGCCGTCGTTGCTGCCGCTGATCAAGGCCGATCTCGGCGCCGAGAGCGCCTTCGTGCTGTTCGGCCTGATCATGACCGCTTATGCCGGCATGTCGGCGGCCGGTCAGTACCCCGCGGGCGTGGTCATGGACCGGTACGGCGCGCGGCTGTTCATTATCTTCGGACTGATCGGCATTTCGGTCTGCATGTTCCTCATGGGTTTCGCCAACTCGGTGGCGGTGCTCATCGTACTCGCCGCCGTCGCCGGGCTGTGCGACAGCCAGTTTCATCCCTCCGACTACACCATCATGACCGCCCGGGTCCGCGGGCCGTGGCGGGGCAAGGCCTACGCCATCCACACCAGCGCCGGATTTCTGGGGTTCGCCGCGACGCCGACCGTGGTCAGCTTCCTGGCTCCGAACTTCCATTGGCGCGAGATCATGCACATCCTCGGTATCGCCGGGATGATCGGCGCCGTGGCGCTGATTATCTTTGCCCGCTTCCTCAACGACCGGGAGTTCGCGGCGCCCGCCGCCCAGACCGATACCGGCAAGGCCGCCGGCAAATCGTTCGTCTTCACCACGCCGATTCTGTTGATGTTCGGCTTCTACGTGGCGACCGCCATGTCGGGGAACGGCATCCAGACCTTCGGCATTCCGGCGATGATCGAGATGTTCGAGATCGACCTGGTGGCCGCCAACCAGACCCTCGCCATCTATCTCTGGGGCATCACCATCGGGGTGTTCGCCGGCGGCATGGTCACCACCTGGCTCAAGCGCTTCGACGCCATCGCCGCCGTCGGTTACTCCCTCTCCGCCGCCATCCTGATCCTCGTCGGGATGTCGGTGACGCCGGTGAGCGGCGTGGTCATCGGGCTTGCATTCGTCGGTTTCATGATCGGCGCGGTGATGCCGTCCCGGGACCTGATGGTCTCGGCCATCGCCCCGGCGGGCGCGACCGGCAAGGCGTTCGGCTTCGTCTCCACCGGATTCTCCGTCGGCGGGTTCTTCGGCCCGGTGCTTTACGGCTCGATCATGGATCGGAACGCGCCGGCGTGGCTGTTCTTCACTGCCGCGATCCTCATGCTGGTCACGCTGGGCTTCGCCGTCGCCGCCGGTTGGGCGGCACGGTCCCGCGGCACTCAAAAAACGGTCCAGCAGCCCGCCGAGTAGCGGTTACCAGTCGTTCCGGAGTTCCCGGAGTTTCAGAAACACAGTCTTCTCGTCGGGCTCGTCGGGGAGATCCGGGAAGGCTTCCCGCAGCCGGGCGATCACCGTCGGGCTTTGCAGCCGGAAGAAGGTGTTGACCTCTTTCTCCAGCGCCAGCGTCGTCACCATCGCCTGATTGGTGTCCTGGCCCGCGACCTCTTCCTTGAGGCCGGCGGCGCGCGCGTTGTCGGGCTCCCGGTCAAGGGTGAAATCGAGATTGTTCTCGATGTAGTCGTGGCCGGGATAAATCAGCGTATTGTCCGGGAGGGTCGCCAGTTGTTTGGCGAACGTTTCGTAGAGCGGCTCCGGGTGGCCGCCGCCCTTGCAGTGCCCGGCGCCCGCATTGAATAGCGTGTCGCCGCAGATCAGCGCCGGCTGATCGGTGCGCGACAGCAGGCAGACGTGGCTCATGGTATGGCCCGGGGTGTCCATGGCCTCGAGCTCGACGGTCTTGCCCACCTTCACCACGTCGCCTGCATTGAGGCCGATATCCATGTCCGGGATGTCGTCCTTGGCCTTGGCATTGGCGAGGATCTTGGCGCCGGTGGCCTCGACCATTCCGCCATTGCCGCCGGTATGATCGTTGTGGTGGTGGGTGTTGAGGATCTGGGTGATTTCCCAGCCCTTGTCCTTGGCCGCATCCAGGCACCGGCCGAACTCCAGCGGATCGACGGCGAGGGCTTCGCCGGTTTCCGGGCAGACGATCAGGTAGTTGAAATTGCGGAAATTATTGTTGGTCCAGATTTGCTCGACTATCACGCGTCATCTCCCTTGCGGATGTGGTCCGTGTGAGTTTAGCTGCCCGGCATGACGACTAAAATAACCAAATCGGTGATGGCCGAGGCGTTGACCGTGCTCGGCAGGCGCGATCCCGACATCAGGCACGCCTACAAGGAGTTCGGCCTGCCGCCCTTGCGCGGCCGCCGGCCGGGCTTCGATACCCTGTTCAAGATCATCTGCGCCCAGCAGGTTTCGACCGCGTCGGCCCGGGCCATCCAGGCGCGGCTCAACGAATATGCCGACCCCATGACCCCGGAAGTCTTCCTGGGTCTCACCGACGATGATCACCGGAAGGTGGGCTTGAGCCGCCAGAAGGGGACCTATGGCCGTGCTATCGCGAGAGCCCTGGTGGACGGCGAACTGAGCCTCCGCTCGGTGGCCCGCCAGGCCGATGACGACGCCATCGAGGCGATGACCGCGCTGAAAGGCATCGGCCCGTGGACCGCGCAGGTTTACCTGCTGTTCGCCCTGAAGCGGCCTGACCTGTGGCCGGTGGACGACCTCGGCATCGTCGTCGGTTACCAGAAGCTCAAAGGGCTGCCCGAGCGCCCCACCCGCGCCGAGATGCTGGAGGCGGGCGAGATTTACCGCCCCTGGCGCAGCGTCGCCGCCCGGTTCATGTGGCACGTGGTGAATTCGGAACGGGCCGAAAAAGACCGGATGTAGGGCTACCCGATTTCCGCCGACTGATCCGAGAAGTTGATGGTGACCTGGAAAGACCCCTCGTTCATCTTCCACTTGCGGAGCTCGTAGGAGCGCACCCCGGTGGAATGCATGGGGTCCGACTCGGCGATTTTCCTGGCCTCGTCGAAATCCTCGGCCCGGATGATGATCATCCCGAACGTAGGCGCGTCCGCGCCGTCGTCGAACACCGGACCGGCGCCGTAGAGAATACCCTCTTTCTCCAGCCGCACCTGATGATCGAGGTGGGCGGGCGAGACCTCGAGCACCTTTTCGCGCGGCGCCTCGGGCTTCGAGAAAATTACGTAGAGTTCCTTGCCCAGGTAGCTGGTGAGCCGCTCCTGGAGCGCTTGTTCTTCGGCCATGGTTCCCCGGCAGTTGCGGCGCTACATGGCGCCCGGCTGGTAATATGGATTGGTGCCGCCCGCATGATCGGTGACATCGAGCACCTGGCTGATGGCGGGCACCGCTTCCTTGATTTCCGTTTCGATGCCTTGCTTGAGGGTGGCGTCGGCCATCCCGCAGCCCTGACAGCCGCCTTCGAGGCGGACATAGGCGATATTGCCCTGCACGTCGATGAGCGAAATATGGCCGCCGTGGCTGGCGACGGCGGGGTTGATCCGCTCGTCCAGCACCGTCTGGATGCTTTTGGCCTCGACCGTATCCAATCCCGGCTTCGGCAGCGCATCGCGGTAATCCTTCACCGCGACCACCTCCGGTACGTAGTGCCGCAATACGTTTGTCATGCCGCCGATCAGCGAGAAGGCCGATCCCTGGAACTCGACCAGCACGTCGCCGTTCTTGAAATCGACGAAATCAACATCACCGCCGGTCTGCTGGGCGGCCGGTTTGATCCGGGTGTCGATAATTTCCCTGATTTGGGCGATGATCGATTCGTCGGCAGGGGCGTCTTCGGCCGCTTCGGCTTCCATGCCGTGCAGAACCGGCGCGCCGGAGGTGTAGTGATCCATAATCGCGCCAAGCAGCATCGGCTTCATCACCAGCCAATCCAGGTCCGGGTCCTTTTCGACCACCACGTGATCGGTGTGGAGGGTGATTCCGGCGACGCCGTCGACACCGAACAGACGCTCGGCGAGCGGCGAACGCTCCGCCGATTCCTCGTCGGGGAACTCCGCCGAACCGCCGGGCAGAACGGCCTCGCCGGGAATAAACTTCAGCCTATCCGGGTCGGGCAGGGCTTCGGTTTGAATAAACATTTTTACCTCATTAACGCGCCATGCGGCGGCAATGGCCGACGTTTACCATAGTTCCGGGGGATATATATTTCGTCCACAAAAATTGTCCAGGTATATTGGTCGGGTATTGCCTGATTTTCCCCTTAAAACCGGTAAAATTATCGTATAACTCCGCGCCCGGCCTTGGAAGCGCCCATGACACCTAAAATCGATCAATTTCTCGCCGAGCGGCAACCGGAAACACCCTGTCTGGTGGTCGATCTCGACGTTATCTCGGCAAATTTCAGCGCCTTGCGGTCGGCGCTGCCGCAAGCCGAAATCCACTACGCGGTGAAGGCCAATCCGGCCTCGCCGGTGCTTCAGCGGCTGGTCGAACTCGGTTCCAACTTCGATGCGGCGAGCCTGTCCGAGATCGAGCGATGCCTGGCCGCCGGCGCGAATCCGGCGCGCATAGCCTTCGGCAACACCGCCAAGAAGATGGGCGATATCGCCGGCGCCCACAGCCGGGGCGTGCGGCTGTTCGCATTCGACAGCGAACCGGAGCTGGAAAAACTCGCCGTGGCCGCACCGGGTTCCGAGGTGTTCTGCCGCATGTTGGTCACCAACGAGGGTGCGGCCTGGCCGCTTTCCAACAAATTCGGCTGTTCGGCGGAGATGGCCGTCGATCTGATGATCAAGGCGCGGGACGCGGGTCTGGTCGCCAGGGGCATCTCCTTCCACGTCGGCTCCCAGCAAACCGAACTGGGCTCCTGGCAGGCGGCCATCGGTGAGGTGGCGCGGATATTCACCACGCTGGCGGAAAAGGGGATCAGCCTGGATCTGGTCAATCTTGGCGGCGGCTTCCCCATCCGCTACCGGGACGACGTTCCGGAACTGACAAGGGTGACCGAAGCGATCCGGACCGAACTCGCCCGCGCCTTCGGCAACCGGCCGCCGGCGCTGATGATCGAGCCCGGGCGGATATTGACCGCCAATGCGGGTCTGGTCCGCTCCGAGGTGGTGCTGGTTTCGACCAAGGGCTACGGCGAACAGGTCCGCTGGGTCTATCTGGATGTCGGCAAGTTCGGCGGGCTGGCCGAGACGATGGATGAAGCGATCCAGTATGCGCTCCGTAGCGAAAATCCGGATACCGAGACCGGCCCGGTGGTTCTCGCCGGCCCCACCTGCGACGGCGCGGATATCCTCTACGAGCACGCCGACTACCGCTTGCCGATGGATCTGAAGGCCGGTGACAAGATCGACATTCTCGATGCCGGCGCCTATACGGCGAGCTATTCGTCGGTAGGCTTCAACGGCTTTCCGCCGCTCAGGGAGTACTACCTGTAACCGTTCTTATCCGCCGGGTCGGCCGTCCGGGGTCCCCGCACGGGGGCCAAAGACCAGGGCGGTTGTCATGGCGGAGTCCGTGGGGCCCGGTCAGCGCCTCACGAAAACGCCTTGAAGGTGATCAAGGTGAAGGTGTCCTTGACGCCGGGAAGGCGCTGGATCCGTTCGGTGACGAAATGCCCGATGTCGGTGTTGTCGTCCAGATAGCACTTGATCAGCAGATCATGCTCACCGGATGTGGAGTGAACTTCCGACACCTGTTCCACCGTTTCGACCGCTTGGCCGGCGACCTGATAGGCTTCGCCGAGCTCGCACTTCACTTGCACGAAAATTGTCTGCATGGAGCGGTCCTCCCCGGGGAAATTCCGAAACCGACGCCGCCTAGTTTGAAGTTAAAGGCGGGGGATTGTCAAAGCGGCTAGCTTGGTGCCTTTGCCGGGCGCAGCATGAACGCGGGAACATGGTCGCCCATCCCGACGACCGCTTCGTCTTTCCCGGCCCGGTCGGGTTCTTTGCCGCGCTTTTCGTTCCGCCGGCCGTCTTGCCTGCCGTCCTGCTTGTCGTCGCGCTTCGGCTTGCCTGACCTGCGCCGCGAAGAGCTCTTTTCCGGCTCTGCATCGTCTCGCTTGCCGTCCTGCTTGTCGTCGCGCTTCGGCTTGCCGGACCTGCGCCGCGAAGAGATCTTTTCCGGCTCTGCATCGTCTTGTTTCGTGCGCTCCGCGCGGCCCGGTTTGCCAAGGCCGACATCGTTTTCCTCGATCTTACGGCCCTGCAGCCGTTCGATGGCGTGGAGGTACTTGTCGTCCTCGGGTGTCACCAGCGTGAAGGCGCGGCCCTCGCGGCCGGCGCGGCCGGTGCGGCCGATCCGGTGAACATAGTCCTCGGCGTGGGTGGGGATATCGAAATTGAAGACGTGGCTGAGATCGTTGATGTCGATACCGCGTGCGGCGACGTCGCTGCACACCACGAGTCTGATTTCGTCCGCCTTGAATTTCTCCAGGGTCTCGGTGCGCGCCGATTGCGCCATGTCGCCGTGCAGGGCCGCCGCATCGAAGCCGTGCTTCCGCAGCGAGCGGCAAAGGATATCCACGTCCCGTTTGCGGTTGCAGAAGATCAGCGCGCTGCGCACTTCTTCCTTTTCCAACAGCGCCCTCAGCGCTTCACGCTTAAATTTCCGGTATCCGCCGCCGCGGCCGCGTTCCTTTCGGGTCACCGAAACGATCCCCTGGAAAATCTTCTCCGCCGGGGTGGCCGGCGGCGCGACGGTGATTTCCTTGGGATTCATCAGGAAGGCATCGGCGAGGCGGCGAATTTCGGGCGGCATGGTGGCCGAGAAGAACAGCGTCTGACGCATTTTGGGCAGCAGGCCGACAATGCGCTCCACGTCGGGTATGAAGCCCATGTCGAGCATCCGGTCGGCTTCGTCGATGACCAGAATTTTCACATCGTTGAGCAGCAGCATGCCGCGGTCGAACAAATCGATCAGCCGCCCCGGCGTCGCGATCAGCACATCGACGCCCCGGTCGATGAGCTTGTACTGGTCGTCCATGGATTGGCCGCCGATGATCAGCGCCTTGGAGAGTTTGTTGTACTTCCCGTAGGTGTCGAAATTCTCGGCGACCTGGGCGGCAAGCTCCCGGGTCGGCTCCAGGATCAGCGTCCGGGGCATCCGGGCGCGCGCCCGGCCGGCGGCCAGGATGTCGATCATCGGCAGAGTGAACGACGCGGTCTTGCCGGTGCCGGTTTGCGCACAGCCAAGGATGTCTCGTCCCATCAGGACATAGGGGACGGCCTTCGCCTGGATCGGCGTCGGATCGGTGTAGCCCGCGTCACCAACCGCGCGGAGGACCTCTTCGCTTAAGCCGAGGTCGTCGAAACTCATTCGGGTATCGTCCGGAATTATGACCGGTTCCAATTCCAGGGGAACCGTTTATGGCCGCGGGAAGTACGGGAAAACGCCCCTATTGTCAACCGGGACAAGGGAGCCGAATCCTTCATATTGCTTCGCAAAGCGGTTCCCCGTGCTTGCCATCCGCTTCCAATCCGTCTTCAAGATCTAAGCGATCCAGGACCAGCTGCCGAAGGGCGTCCCCGTGGTCCCGCTGTGTGCCGGCAAGATCCTGTGTAGCCACGATCAGCTTCTCGTCCGCGTCCATTGTCGCGACTGAATACCATCGGCGGATCGGTTCGCCCAGGTGCGGCGGGTTCCGCATCGCGCCGATGCGCTCGCCCGCAATGTCGTTCATGATCGGCACTCAATTCGGTCAGCGATAGCCGATCAAGCAACCTTGTCGAAGCGGCTCGGCCGGATCAACACTTCGGCGGAAATCCCGAGATGTTCATGCAATTGCCGGATCATATCGATCGACAGGCCACGCTTGCGGTTGAGAACGTCCGCCACCCGGTTGCGGGGACCGATCATCGGCTCCAGATCCTTGCGGGTCAGACCCAACTGCTCCATCCGGAACCGGATCGCCTCGACTGGATCGGGCGGGTCCATGGGATAGTGCTTCGCCTCATAGACTTCGATCAGTGTGGCGAGCACATCGAGGCGGTCGCCTTCCGGCGTGCCGCTGCTGGCGCCCCAAAGGCGTTCGGCCTCTTCGAGTGCCGCCTCGTAGTCCGCTTCGGAGCGGATGGGTCTCAGTTCAGTCGCCATATCTCACCTCGGCTGCGTCTATCCTGTCATATGCCTTGTGGGTGCCAATCCACTTGATCCAGACGATACCCTTCTCGAAATCAACCGCCGCCACCAAGCGGTAGTCGTTGCCCTTGATGTTGAAGACAATCCGCTCGGCGTTGACGATACTGGCCGTGGCGTAGTGTCTCTTCACATCGGCGGAACTCGCCCACTCCGCCTTGACGACTTCATCGAACCAAGCATCAAGCGCGGCCTTCACTGCCGGTCGATCCTTTCGTCCCGCGAGGCTCTCGACAAACTCCCACAAGGTGCGGCGGGCAATTATCCTCATTTGAGCCTCAACATAACGCGAGACCATTATGGTCTCAAGATCAAATATCGAAGCCCAGGCGGTAATCCATTCCGTCCCGACGGGAGACAATGCCCAGTATCCGCTCCCGTTCACCCGTGTTGCCGCGAGCCGCTCTCGGGTGATCTCCCCGCCCGTCGGTGCCGGCGCGAGACTCGATCATGCGGGCGGGGTGTCCCTGCGCCGTTCGGCGGCGAACAGGCGTGTGCCGCAACCGCGGCTCCCGGCGGTGACGGGCAGGCCCGAACCGACGCCGGCAGTGCGGGCCGAGCAAGTGATGCTGCCGGTGCGCGCGCCTTCATGCATTGATCCGTTACCTCGTGCTTCCTATAGTGCCGCCCGGAAGCCGCGCGGCGCTTGGGGTGATCTAGGTTTCCACTCAACACGCACCTGGATCGGACTTTATCCATGCACGGACTTATTCTCCCCTTTGAAGGCACCATGCCGACCATTGCCGACGATGCGTTTATCGCTCCCAATGCGACGGTGATCGGCAAAACCACCATCGGGTCGGGATCGAGTATCTGGTATGGGTGCGTGCTTCGCGGGGATTGCGGCACCATTGAGATCGGCGGTGGTACAAATCTTCAGGACAATACGGTGGTCCATATCACCGAAGGGGTCGCCGATACGTTCATCGGCTCGAACATCGTGATCGGTCATTCCTGCCTGCTGCACGGATGCACGCTGGAAGATGGGTCTTTCGTCGGCATGGGCGCCACGGTCATGGACAATGTGGTGGTGGAGACGGGTGCCATGGTTGCCGCCGGGTCGCTGGTGACGCCCGGGAAGCACATCAAAAAGGGCGAGCTGTGGGCCGGCAATCCGGCAAAGTACTGGCGCGACCTGCGAGATGAGGAAATTGCCGTGTGGCCGGGCCAGTGCGCCCATTATGCGGAGATGGCCGAGAAGCATATCAAGTCGATCGGCGGCTCCCCGATCGGCGAGCTAATTTTTCATGCGGTCGGATTTTGACCTTGGGCAGGTCTGTCAGGGCCTGCCGTGCCATTGATGACGCTGGCGGTAGGCGCTTGAGGCGTGTTGGGGGCGAACCG
>LXNI01001511.1_pt1 | contig 19677 bp, 16 predicted proteins | sample 809091 | NCBI WGS metagenome assembly LXNI01 (sample SAMN04870527, study PRJNA318959) | sponge metagenome | biome: 01000161; feature: marine sponge reef; material: water | host: Sarcotragus foetidus | place: Greece: Milos, Mediterranean Sea | collected 2013-05-29 | depth 5-7 m | reverse complement strand
GCGCCTTGCGGCGTCGGCGGCATTGCCGGAGGCGGTGAAATGGCGGCAGAAGGCTTCCTGGCGGGTGGACAGCGTGACGGTCGGGTCGAGAAAGGACATGGGGGCGGCGGCTCCCTGGTGCAGCTCAGTGTTGTGGCTCACAGTGGTTCGGCATCGCTCCGGCGCGCGCCGGGCGGGCAGGGCACGGGTCCCGCAGACACCGCCTCCCTCACACCCATCTTGGCGCCGATTTTCCGAATACAAGCCCAATCAGGAATCATTACCTTAATTTCATGAATAACACCCTGGAGCAGGAAGCCGGAGCCGTTCCCGGGCCTTGCCGCCCGCCCGGACCGGTCGGGGCCGGGGCCGAATGGACCGTTGCCGGAACGCGGCAAAGGGCGTAAATTCCGCCCGCGGGTTCCGGCAGGGGAAAGGCGCATGGACTGGATCGTGACCCACCCGGCGGCGGCGACCGCCCTTGCGGTGATGGCCCTTGTCCTTGTCGGACTGCTTATTGGCGGCGGCCAGATCGCCGTGGTCTGGCATGGCATATCAATGATGCGCCGCACCGGCGAGCGCCGCGAACGCGAGCATGAACGCCGCCACCGCGAGACCATGAAGGCCATGGCTGACCAGCGGCGCCAATCGGATCAACGCCACCAGGAGGCGATGGACGCATCGGACAAGCGCTATCAGGAGGCGATGACGTCGCTTGCGGACCAGGGCCAGGCGCTCAAGGCGCTGATCGAGCGAACCACGCCCCGGTCCATGCCGGGGGAATGACGCCCGAATTCTGGCTCAACCTGAAGGCCATGCGTGATCTGGACCGCGCCCGAAGCACGCTCAGCGTGAGCGGGGCAGGGCGGGAGCAGGCGCCCGGTTGCCGCCGGGCAAGCGGGGCCTAATTTGCCTCTCTCCCGCAGCCCTCCCGGTTTGCCTTGACCTCCTTCTTCCTGCCCGTGCTCGCCATGCTCGCGGCGTTCGGGCCGCTTTCCATCGACATGTATCTGCCGAGCCTGCCGGCCATCGGGCGCGAATTCGCCGCGCCTGTGGGCGATGTGCAGCTCACATTGTCCGCCTTCTTCGTCGGCTTCGGCATCGGGCAGCTGCTCTACGGGCCGCTCTCCGACCGCTATGGGCGCCGGCCGATGCTGCTCTTCGGCGTCTCGGTCTATCTGGCGGCGAGCACGGGCGCGGCGCTCGCGCCGGATATCGACGCGCTCGCCGCGGCGCGCTTCTTCCAGGCGCTCGGCGGCGGGGCGGCGACAGTGATCGCGCGCGCCTGCGTGCGCGACCGCCATGCGGGCGCGGAGGCGGCGCGCATGCTCTCCACCCTCATGCTCATTATGGGCGCCGCCCCCCTGCTCGCGCCCTCGCTCGGCGCGCAGGTGCTGCTCGTCGCGGACTGGCGCGCGATCTTCCTGGTCCTGGCCGCCTGGGGCGCGCTGGCGCTGCTCGCCATCATCTTCCTGCTGCCGGAGACGCGGCCCGCCGCGGCGCGCATCCGCACGGGCCTCGGCTCGATCTTCCTCACCTATGGCCGCCTCGTCTCGGAGCGGCAGACGCTCGGCTGCGTGCTTGCAAGCGGCGGGGCCTTCGCCGGCATGTTCGCCTATATCTCCGGCACGCCCTTCGTGTTCATGGAGGTGTTCGGCGTCTCGCCCGAGACCTATGGGCTGCTGTTCGCCGTCCATGTCGTGGCGATCATGGCGGGCGCCTTCACCAACCGCCGGCTGGTCGCGCGCTTCGGCCCCGCAGGCATGATGGCCTGGGGCACGCGCCTCCTGCTGGCGGCGGGGGCGGCGCTCGTGCTCGTCGTGCTGCTGCTGCCGGGCAGCCTCGCCGCCATCGTCGCGGCGCTCATGGGCTTCATGTTCGCGCTCAACCTGATCGCCGCCAACACGATCGTCATCGCAACCGCCGACAAGGCGGAGATCGCCGGCACGGTGATCGCGCTCATCGGCGCGGGGCATTTCGCGCTCGGCACGCTTTCGGGCCTCGCGGTCGGCCAGCTCCACGACGGCACCGCCTTGCCGCTGGCGCTCACGGTCGCGGCCTGCGGCCTCGTCTCGTTTTGCGCGCGCCGCTGGCTTGTCCGGGCGCTTCCGTCGGATTGACAGGGCGCGCCCGGCCCGGAAGAGTCCGGCACCCGCCGGATGCCGGCAGAGCGACGATGAGAGGATACGCCCCCGATGGAGATCGGCTTTTTCAGCATGCCTTCGCACCCGCCCGAACGCGACCTGCGCGAGGGCCATGAATGGGACCTCCAGCATATCCGCTGGGCGGATGAGCTCGGCTTTACCGAAGGCTGGATCGGCGAGCATCACACCGCGCCCTGGGAGCCGCATCCCGCGCCCGACTTGCTGGTGATCGAAGGCCTCCGGCAGACGGAGACCATCCGGCTCGGCCCCGGTGGCTTCCTGCTGCCCTACCACCACCCGGCGGAACTCGCCAACCGGATCGCGATGATGGACCGGCTGAGCCAGGGGCGGCTCAATTTCGGCGTGGCCGCAAGCGGACTGCCGAGCGACTGGCAGATGTTCAATGTCGACGGCATGTCCGGCGAGAACCGCGACATGACGCGCGAAGCGCTCGACATCATCCTGCGGCTCTGGTCGGACGAGCCCGAGTTCGACTACAAGGGCCAGTTCTGGCATGTGACCAAGGGCGCGGAGATGTTCGGCTTCCTGCGCCCGCACCTGTTTCCCCTCCAGAAGCCGCACCCGCCCATCGGCGTGGCGGGCCTCTCCAAGAATTCCGACACGCTCAAGCTCGCCGGCGAGCGCGGCTTCCTGCCGATGAGCCTGAACCTGAACCCGGCCTATGTCGGCAGCCACTGGGACGCGGTGGAGCAGGGCGCGGCCAGGTCCGGCCGCAGGCCGAGCCGCAATGAATGGCGCATGGTGCGCGAAGTGTTCGTCGCCGAGACGGATGAGGAAGCCTGGCGGCTCTCGGTCGATAACATGATGGGCCGGATGATGCGGGACTATTTCCTGCCGCTGCTCGGCAATTTCGGCTTCCTGGAATTCCTGAAGCACGATCCCGATGTGCCGGACAGCGATGTGACGCCGGAATATTGCGCGAAGCATAACTGGCTGGTCGGCTCGCCGGCCACCGTCGCGGAGAAGCTGGAAGCCGTCTATGACGATGTCGGCGGCTTCGGGCAGCTGCTGCTGTTCGGCTTCGACTATGCCGACAATCCGGAAGCCTGGCACACCTCCATGGGCCTCTTGATGCAGGAAGTGCTGCCGCGGGTGAGCCACCTCACCCCGGATACCGCCGCGGCGGCGTAAGCCCCGCCTCCTCCTGCGCGACCGGAAGGGCGGGCCCCGTTCCGGTCGCGTGGTTTCCTGCGCCGATTTGTCGCGATAATGAGACGCATTCGCATCTTGCATGCGGCTGCGTTTGCGCCATCATTGCGAATGACTATCAGTCGCGTAACAACGGAAAGTGAAACCCATGCGTAACCGGACCCTCGGAATCGCAGCCGCCGTCGGACTCGCCGCCCTCACGGCCGCTTCGGCCGAGGCGGCGGAAGTGAATGTCTATTCCTACCGCCAGCCCTTCCTGGTCGAGCCGCTGTTCAAGGCGTTCACGGACAAGACCGGCGTCGCCGTCAATGTCATCTTCGCCAAGAAAGGCCTGATCGAAAGGCTGAAGAGCGAGGGCGCCGCCAGCCCGGCGGACCTGATCTTCACCGTCGATATCGGCCGGCTGCACGACGCGATGAAGGCCGGTGTCGTCGAGCCCGTCAAGACGGACGCGCTCGCCGCCAACATCCCGGCCGCGCTCAGGGATCCCGACGGCAATTGGTACGGGCTGACGACCCGCACACGCCTCTTCTTCGTGTCGAAGGATCGCGTGCCGGAAGGCAGTATCGAGACCTATGAGCAGCTCGCCGAGCCGGAATGGAAGGGACGCCTCTGCACACGCAGCGCCAAGCATGTGTATATGGTCGCGCTGACCGCCTCGATGATCGCGCATCACGGCAAGGAGAAAGCCGAGGAATGGCTCGCCGGCATGAAGGCGAATCTCGCCCGCCGGCCGCAGGGCAATGACCGCGCGCAGGTCAAGGCGATCCATGCCGGCCAGTGCGATGTCTCCATCGGCAATCACTACTACTTCCAGAAGATGCTGGGCGACCCGAAGCAGAAGCCCTGGGCCGACACCGTGCGCGTGGTCTTCCCGAACCAGGCCGGGCGCGGCGCGCATGTCAACATTTCCGGGGCCGCGCTGGTGAAGGGCGCGCCCAACCGGGCCAATGCCATCGCCCTGCTGGAATTCCTGTCCAGCAAGGAAGGCCAGGGGCTCTATGCCAGCGTCAATGGCGAATATCCGGTGAGCGCCGGGGTCGAAGGTCCCGACATGCTCGCGGCCTTCAAGGCGGACAGCCTGTCGCTCGCCCGTGTGGCCGAGCTGCGCAAGGAGGCCGGCCGGATGGCCGACCGGGTCGATTACGACGGCTGAGCGGAACGGCGGGGCGGTCCTCCTCCGATCTTCCCTGCCGCTGCATGGGCGGCGCAACCGCGCAGCGCCGCCCATGCGCTTGCCCGCCGGCCGGTTGCGATCGCCGCAACCGGCCTTTCTGCTCTGGCGGCGCGGCGCGCGCATGGTGTAGCGTGAGTCACAGTATCGCAGCCCGACGGGGGGCGCCGGCCGGGCTCAGGGGAGGCTTGCCGGCGGGCTCCGGATTCAATCCCGCGAATGAGAATGTTCCAGACCGAGGCGCCGGACGCGCCGGACCGCAGGGGGTTAGCCGTCCAGCCGGTAGAAGCGCGCGGCGCTGTCGTGGAAGAGGGAGCGCCGGTCCACATCGGGCAGGTCGCGGACCATGCGCTTGTAGGCGTTCATCATGGCGCCGAAGCCGGTCCGGAGCCCGTCCACGGGGAAATTGCTCGCGAACATGCAGCGCGCCGCGCCGAACAGCCGGATCGTTTCCCGCACCAGCGGGCCGTTGTCCTCCTCGCGCCAGGGGCCGTCCGGCAGGCAGAGGCAGGAGAGCTTCACGGAGACATTGGAGCAGCCGGCCAGCGCCGCCATGCCGCGGCGCCAGAGGTCGAGCCCGGCGGGCGAGCGGTCCCAGGGAAAGCCCGTATGGTTCAGCACGATGGGCACGGCCGGGAAGGCGCGGGCCAGCGCGGCCGCCTCCTCCAGATGCCAGGCCGGCACGCGCAGGTCCCAGGAGAGGCCGTAGCGCTCCAGCAGCGCGAAGCCGGCGAGCCAGTCCTCGTCCTGCATCGAGCCCGGCCGGCCGCGCACCGAGAGGCCCGGCCGGGCCGCCGTCACCGGTTTCGAGCGCACGCCCCGGAAGCGGCGGGAGGCCGCGATATGGCGCTCCAGCACCTTGGCGCAGTCCTCCCGGTGGAACCAGGCATGACCGACAATGGCCGCCGGCATGCCGTGTTCTTCGGCGATGCGGTCCACCCAGACCGTCTCCTCGACCTGGAGGCTCCGGTCGCATTCCGCCTCGACATGGACGGTCGCAACGACATTCAGGCCGGCGGCGTCGCGGCGATAGTCCGCCGGCAGGTAGTTCCGCCTGAGCGGCGCATAGTCGCCGAGGAAGAATGCGTGCGGCTCCGGGTCGTGGAGCCAGGGATAGCGGAGCGCGCCCAGGTCCCAGAGATGGTGGTGCGCATCGACGATCGGCAGGTCGGCATCGGGCATGGCGGTCTCCCGGCTGGCAGCCTGCATCCTGCCCCGGCCGGACGCGGCGCGGAAGACGGCCGGCGCCGCGCATGACGCTCGCGCCGGAAGACCCGCCGCCTTTCGCATTGCGGCCCGGCCGGGCGGATACGCCGGTCGTCTTCGTCTGCGACCATGCAAGCCATGCCCTGCCGGCGCGCCTCGGCGGTCTCGGCTTGTCGCAGGCGGAGCTCTGCGACCATATCGGCTGGGACCCCGGCGCGGCCGCCGTCGCGGGATTGCTGGCGGCGCGCTTCGAGGCTCCGGCGGCCTTCTCCGGCTATTCGCGCCTCGCCATAGACTGCAACCGCGACCCCGGGGATCCGACCTCGATCCTGGAGGAGAGCGACGGCGTGCCCGTGCCCGGCAATCGGGGCCTCGACGCCGCGGCGCGCGCCTGGCGGCGGGACATGCTGTTCGAGCCCTATCATGCCGCGATAGAGGCAATGCTGGACGGCTGCCTTGCGCTCCGGGCGTTCGTCTCGGTCCACAGCTTCACGCCGCGCCTGGCCGGCGGCGCCCCGCGGCCCTGGCATGTGGGCACCTTCTGGAACGAGAGCGAGGCGCTCGCCCGGCCGTTCATGGCGGCGCTCGGGGCGGAGGCCGGCGTTCTCGTCGGCGACAATCTTCCCTATTCGGGGCGCTCCCGGCGCGGCTACACCACCCGCCGCCATGCCGAGGCGCGCGGCATTCCCCATATCGGCCTCGAGATCCGCAACGACCTCATCCGCGACGAGGCCGGCGCCCGCCTCTGGGCCGGCCGCATCGCCGACGCGCTGGCGGCGGCGCTCGGGCCGTAGCTCCGGTCTCCGGTCCGAACGCCCCTGCCTGCCCTCGTCCGCGGCCTGGCCGCGGCGCATTGCCGGAAATGGGGCCTCTGGCGGCCGGCGCAACAGGGTGGAGGACCTGAAGCGCCAAGCCGGTTCAATGCCGCCAATGGCCCGGGCGAGGCTGGTCGAGGCCGAGATGGTCGCGCAACGTGGGGCCAGTATAGTCCTTGCGGTAGAGGCCGCGCCGCTGCAGCTCCGGCACGACATGGGTGATGAAATCCTCGAAGGAGCCGTGGAAATGCGTGGCGCCGATGACGAAGCCGTCCGAGCCGCGCTCGACGAAGAACTCCTCCATCCGGTCGGCGACCTCCTTCGGCCCGCCGACCCAGGGGTCCTTCAGCAGGCCGCGGCCCGTGGCGGTCATGAAGTCGCGCACGGTCGGGTTCGGGTTGCCGGTCACCTGCACGGCGCGGTCGCGCATGGACTGCATGCCGGTCAGGCCCTCCATTTCCTCGTCGCTGAACGGCTCGTCCATGCCCTTCCTGGCGAAGTCGTAATTGAGCGCTTCGGAGAGCAGCGAGAGCTGGTCGGTCTCGTTCGGCAGGGTGTCGTAGAGCGCGCGCTTGTCCTCGGCCTCCATCAGGCTCTCGCCGACCATCGGGTAGAAGAGGCTCGCGATCTTCATGCTCTCCGGGTCGCGCCCATGCGCGGCGCAATCGTCCTTCAGCGTCCTGTAGGCGGGCTTCGCCGCGTCCAGGCCCGGATAGGCGACGAAGATGAGCTCGCCCCAGCGCGCCGCGAAGCGCCGCCCGCGCCCGGACTGGCCCGCCTGGATGACCACCGGATGGCCCTGGGCCGAGCGCGGCACGGTGAACGGCCCGCGGGACTTGAAGAAGGCTCCCTCATGGTCGAGGCGATGAACCTTGCCCGGGTCGGCGAAGACATTGTTCTCCTGGTCCAGCACCAGAGCATCGTCGTCCCAGGCGTCCCAGTGGCCGTGCACCACCTCCATGAACTCGTCGGCGCGGTCATAGCGCAGGTCGTGCGCGGTCACGCCTTCGCGCCCCATATTGAGCGCTTCGTTCTCATTGACGGAGGTGACGACATTCCAGGCCGCGCGGCCATCGGACATCAGGTCGAGCGTCGAGAACAGACGCGCGACATGGAACGGGTCGTAATAGGTTGTCGAGCAGGTGGCGCCCAGGCCGAGCCGCTCCGTCGCCATGCCCATCGCCATCAGGGTCACGATGGGGTCCATCTTCACGCAGCGTATGCCGTGCTCGACGGTGTGCGCATGGTCCTTGCCGAACATGTCCGGCATGGCGAGCCGGTCGTCGAAGAAGCCGATGTCGAACTTGCCGTGCTCCAGCAGGCGCGCGAGGTCGCGGTAGTAATGCGCCGTCATGAAGTCCAGCCGCGCATCGGGATGACGCCAGGCGGCGGGCAGGGTCGAGCAATTCTGCGCCTGGAGGAAGGCGACCAGGGCGATCTGGCGGTCGGGTTTGCGGCTCATCTCGGGGGATCTTGTTGCGGTAGCGCCGGTCAGCCTGCCGGCTTTCGCCGATGCCGTCCAGCCGTTTCCGCCGGGCGGCGCGGTCCCCCGGACGAGCCGGCGCCAGGCGGGCGTCCCGGGGCGAGTTGGTGTATAAGACCGCTGATGCGCTGAATGCCGGAGAGGCGCGGGCCATCCGGCGGCGCGCAGGGCCGCAGGGAGCCGCGTAACGCCATGCCGATAGACGGAGGCGCATTCGACTGGTCCGGACTGGACTCGCCGGCGCGGTTCATCAACCGCGAGGTATCCTGGCTCGCATTCAACGAACGGGTGCTGGAAGAGGCGTCAAACCCCGCTCACCCGCTTCTGGAACGGCTGCGCTTCCTGTCGATCTCTGCGCAGAACCTCGATGAGTTCTACATGGTGCGCGTCGCCGGGCTGAAAGGCCAGGAAGCCGCCGGCGTGCGCACGCCGAGTGCCGATGGCCTGACGCCGGCGCAGCAGCTCGAAGCCATAGACGAGCGCGCGCGCAGCCTTGTGGAAGGCCAGCAGGCATGCTGGCGGCGCCTCCTGCCTGCGCTGCGCCGGGCGGGCATCGACCTCGTGGACCGACGCGCGCTCTCGGAGGAGGACCGGCGCTGGCTCGAAGCCTATTTCCTGAGCGACGTCTTCCCGGTGCTGACGCCGCTCACGGTCGATCCGGCCCATCCCTTCCCGTTCATACCCAATTCCGGCTTCGGGCTGGCTGTTGACCTTTGCAGCCCCTCGGACGGGCGCGATTTCGAGGCCCTGGTGCCGATCCCCGGCATGCTCGACCGGTTCGTCGCCCTGCCCGGACCCGCTCGCCGCTATCTGGCGATCGAGAATATGGTCGCGCTCTTCCTCGGCCATCTCTTCCCGGGCTTCGATCTGCGCGGGGCCGGCGCCTACCGCGTCATCCGCGACAGCGAGATGGAGATCGAGGAGGAGGCCGAGGACCTCGTGCGGCTGTTCGAATCGGCGCTCAGGCGGCGGCGGCGCGGCCATGTGGTGCAGCTGTCCATCGATTCGCGGATGCCGCCGCCGCTCGCGGCCGCGCTGACAAGGCGGCTCGGCGCCGGGACCGGCGATGTGTTCACGCTCAAGGGCCCGGTCGGCCTCGGCGACATGGACCAGCTTATCGACGGGCGGCGGCCCGATCTTCTGTTCAAGCCCTTCGAGCCGCGTTTTCCGGAGCGCATCCGAGACTTCGGCGGCGATTGCTTCGCCGCCATCCGCGCCAAGGATATCGTTGTCCACCATCCCTATGAGAGCTTCGATGTCGTCGTGCGCTTCCTGCGCCAGGCGGCGCGCGACCCGGATGTGCTGGCCATCAAGCAGACGCTCTACCGGACATCGGAAGACTCGCCCATCGTCGCCGCGCTGATCGAGGCGGCCGAGGCCGGCAAGTCGGTCACCGCGTTGGTGGAGCTCAAGGCCCGGTTCGACGAGGAGGCCAATATCCGCTGGGCCCGGAACCTGGAGCGCGCGGGCGCGCTCGTGGTCTATGGGTTCATCGACCTCAAGACGCATTGCAAGCTCTCGCTGGTGGTGCGCCGGGAGGCCGACGGGTTGCGCAGCTACGCCCATTACGGCACTGGCAATTACCACCCGGTCAATGCGCGCATTTATACGGACCTGTCCTTCTTCACCACGGACCGGAGCCTCTGCAGCGATGCAACCCGCCTGTTCAACTACACGACCGGCTATGCGGAGCCGGAGCGGTTCGACAAGATCGCCGTCTCGCCGCTGGCGCTCACGCCCCGGTTGCTGGCGCTGATCGAGGAGGAAAGCGCCCATGCCGAGGCAGGCCGGCCGGCGCAGATCTGGGCCAAGATGAACGCGCTTGTCGATCCCGAGATCGTTGACGCGCTCTATCGCGCCTCCTCGGCCGGCGTCGAGATCGACCTTGTCGTGCGCGGCATCTGCTGCCTCCGGCCGGGCGTCCCGGGGCTCTCGGACAATATCCGCGTCAAGAGCATTGTCGGACGGTTCCTCGAACATGCGCGCGTGGCCTGCTTCGGCGCCGGCCATGGCCTGCCGTCTCCGCGCGCCAGGGTATTCATCAGTTCGGCGGATTGGATGCCCCGCAATCTCCACCGCCGCGTCGAGGCGTTCGTGCCGGTCGAGAACCCGACCGTCCATCGCCAGATACTCGACCAGATCATGATCGCCAATCTGAACGACACGGCGCAGAGCTGGCTGCTCGGTCCGGATGGCGGCTATACCCGCGTCGAGGCGGGGCCGACGCCCTTCTCCGCGCACCAGTATTTCATGACGAATCCGAGTCTCTCCGGGCGCGGCAGCGCCCTCGAACGCTCGGCCAAGCAGCCCGAACCCTTGCCTGCGCCCGCATAGGCCGGCAAGCGCATGTCAGAGCAGGTGCGGGCCTCCCGGCGGGTGGGCATTGTCGATATCGGCTCCAACTCCGTGCGCCTTGTGGTCTATGGCAACCGGCAGGACAGCTTTCGCCCGCTCTTCAACGACAAGACCGCCTGCCAGCTCGGCGCCGATCTCAACCGCACGAACAAGCTGAATCCCGAAGGATGCCGGCTTGCCGAGCAGGCTTTCCTGCGCTTCGTCAATATTGCCGCGCTGCTGGGCGTGGAGCGCTTCGAAGCCTATGCGACCGCAGCGATCCGCGACGCCAGCGACGGCGCGGCATTCGCGCGCCATCTGGAAGAGGTGAGCGGGCGGGAGATCGAGATATTGAGCGGCGCCGACGAAGCGCTTGCGGGCGCCCGGGGCGTTCTCGGCGCCGTCCCGGATGCCGCGGGCGTTGTCGCCGATCTCGGCGGCGGCAGCCTCGAACTGGTGCGGGTCGCGGACCGGCGCCCCGCCGACCGCGACAGCTTTCCGCTGGGCGTGCTCCGCCTCGCCGATATCGGCGGGCGGAACCATGTCGCCCGGCAGGTCGCGGCGAATCTGGATGGCGTCCGCTGGCTCGCGCCGTCGGACCCGCCGAGCGACCTCTATTGCATCGGCGGCTCCTGGCGGGCCTGGGCGCGGCTGCATCTCAGGCATGAGCGCCACCCTCTGGACATCATCCACCAATATGCGGTTCCGGCCGGCAAGGCGCGCGCGTTCTGCAGCATGTTGACCCGCATGAGCCCCGGCAGCCTTGCCGAACTCGCGCCGGTGTCGAGCCGGCGCCGGCCGCATCTGCCGGCCGCGGCCGAAATCATGCTGCAGCTGATCGACCGAATCGCCCCAAAACGGATTGTCTTCTCCAGCGCCGGGCTGCGGGAGGGGCTGATGCTGCACCGTCAGCGCAAGAAGCTGCGCAAGCGCGACCCGCTGCTCGCTGCCTGCACCCGCATCGGCCGCAGCGGCGCGCGCCAGCGCACGACCCCGGGCACGCTCATGGCCTGGATCTCGGGCCTCGACCTCGGCCTGTCGCCGGCCGAGGAGCGCATCGCGCAGGCGGCCTGCCGCCTCGTCGATATTGCCGGCATGGAGCATCCGTCATACCGGGCCGAGCACGCCTTCATGCGCGCCTTCCGCCTGCCCGCGGTCGCCATCGAGCACACCGAGCGCGCTTTTCTGGGCCTCATGCTTGCGGCGCGCTATGACGGCCGTGTCGATCAGGCTTGGGCCAGGTCGGCGCAGATGCTGACGACGGAGGGTGCGCGCAGCCGGGCCCTGGCGATCGGGCTCGCGCTCCGGCTCGCCATGACACTGGCGCCGGGCATCGAGGGGGCGCCGCTGCGGCGCGAGGCCGAGACCCTAGCGCTCCTGGTCCACCGCGACTTCACGAGTCCGGAAGTCGGACGCCGGCTCGCCGCCCTCGCCACCGCTCTCGACCTTGCGCCGGACCTGCGACAGCTCTGAGACCAGGGGCAGGCATCCCGCGTTTCGGCAACAAGGCGCTGGCCAACGCGGTGTCACTGTGTTTCCATTCTGCAGCACGAAGCCCCATGCAACCGGATGGGCGAAGGGAAACGATGGAGGAAACGGGTCGTGACCGACAAGGTCTTCCGCCATATCCATGCGCGACCGATCAATCCCGCCATTGGCGCGATCATGTATCGGCGAATCCGCCGCTGGTGATTACAACCCGGGAAGCCACAACATCGGGAACCGGCAACCAACAGACGATTAGGGAGAAACTACGCCATGACGCTTTCTCGACGTGATTTTCTGCGCATTTCCGCAGACTACGGGACCAAGGCAGCCGTCTTTGCCGCCGTTGCCGGAACGACGTCCGCCACGCTCATCAGCCAGTTCGCGGCCAAGGACGCGCAGGCTGCCAAGAAGGCCAAATACACGATCCGCCACGGTGTCAGCGTGGTAAATCCGAAAAACGAAGAATTCCTGCAGACTCGCGTCTATGACCTCGCCAAATGGATCGAAGAAGGATCGGACGGCGAAATCGCCGTGCAGATCCTCGACAGCGGGCAGGCCTGTGCGGAAAACCAGTGCGTCGAGCGGGTCGGGGCCGGTGTGCTCGATATGGGCAGCTCCTCGGCGCAGAACGCCGCCGCCGTCATCTATCATGCGCAGGCGCTCGACTGGCCGTTCCTGTGGCGGGACCCGCAATCGCTGCTCAACCTGTTGCACGACCCCGCCATGAACCCGGTTTACCGGGATGTCTTCCGGAACAAGTACGGCGTCGAGTTCCTCTATTGCACCAACGAGCTGCGCGACATCTTCATGGGGTTGAAATACAGCGACCTGCCGGAGGTCCGTCACCCAGACGGCCTGAAAGGCCGCAAGCTTCGGATCACCAACTCCACCATGATCCAGAATTTCGCGACTTCGCTCGGCATGAGCCCGGTGCCGCTCGCCTGGACCGAGACGCTGGAAGGTATGAAGTCCGGTGTCGTCGATGGCATGGAGACCTGGGGCGGCGCGGCCGCGAGCTTCGGCATGACCAAGGTCACGGCTCAGGTGCTCGAGCTCGACTTCTGCCCCGGAACGGGCTCGGCTTTCATGAATTCGCGATCGATGGAGCGCCTGCCCGAGCGCCTGCAGGACGTGGTTCGCGAAGCCTGCCGCAGGGCGAGCGAAGAATCGTATCACAACCTGCTGGTCGCCCTGAACACCGTCACCGGCGCCGGGCCGAACCCGACGCCGGAAAGCAACTATGTGCAGTTGCAGGACACGATGCGCCATGTCCGTCTGACGGAAGACGAGATGGAGGCGTTCCGCGAGCGCGGGTCGGTCGAGCGCAACGGGGAGATCTACAGCGGGATCCGCAAGGAGCTGGACAGCCTGGCGGGCCTCGACGTGTTCGGCGCCATTGCCGAGTACGAAGAGAAAGTCCGCGGCAAACCGCTGAATCCGCAGAAGTGGTGGGCATAGTCGCATGGCTGAACCCCGGACGCCGCTAGGCTGTCCGGGGTCTCCTCAATCCTTTTCCGGACGGAAATCCCGGACTGCCTGACGGCGTCCGGGAAACCGAGTGTGTCTGATGGGACAGCGGTTCGACGACCTGATTACATGGATCGAAAAGGCGGTGATGCTGCTCGCCTATGTGACGATCATCCTGGTGGTGGGGCTGGAGACGATCCGGCGGATGATCACGGGCGAGCAGGAAGCCTGGGGGCCGGAGATCGCCATGGGCGCGTTCGTCTGGCTCTCATGGTTCGCCATGTCCAGCGGCGTGCGCACCGGCGCGCATCTCTCTTTCACCACAGCGCGGGACCGCATGCCCGGCGGGATGCGCCGGAGTATGGAGGTATTTGACTGCCTGCTCTGGTTCGTGCTCGGCGCTGTTGTCATCGTCGCGTCGTGGGATGTCGTGATGCTGAATGAGCGCTTCAACATCAAGATCTTCGGGACCGACATCCCGATCGCCGCGATCTCCATCGCCGTGCCGCTCGGCTGGGGTTTCACCATGGTGCGGGTATTGCAGCAACTGATCCGGGTGTTACAGGGCAAGACCGGCCCGCAGATCGCGGCGGAGGAAATCCGATGAGCGAAGGCGACCTCTCGACCCTGGCGCTCCTCGTGGAATGGCTTCGCGAGGTGCTGAACGTCTGGAACATCACCGCCATCGCCGTCCTGCTGTTCTTTCTCGGAACCCCCGTGGTGCTGGTGCTGGCTAGCTGGGTGGTGGCGTCTTCCTATTTCGTCGTGGAGTTCCCGCTGACCAATGTCGGCATTGCGGCAAACGACTCGATCAAGAACTTCATCTTCCTCGCCGTCCCCCTGTTCGTCATCACCGGCGACTTCCTGACAGAGGGCGGCATCAGCCGGAAGTTGATCGCGTTTTCGCGTTCCTGCGTCGGCTTCATGCATGGCGCCACGGCGGCGACGGCGATGTTTTCCTGCGGCCTGTTTGCGGCGATTTCGGGGTCCAACGCCGCGACTGCGGCGACCATGGGGCGGCTGCTCGGGCCGGAAATGGTCGAGCGCGGCGTCAGTCCGGGCCTGTCGGGCGCGATCATTGCGGCGGGTGGCACTGTCGGCGTCATCATCCCGCCGAGCGTGATCTTCCTCATCTACGGCGTCACGATGGAGGTGCCTAGCGTCGACCTGTTTATCGGCGGCATGATTCCGGGCTTGCTGATGGTCATAGCGCTGCTCGGCAGTGCGGTCGTGCTGACCGGAAAGGTGGAGCGCGGGGTCGGCCTGCGTAACCTGAGCGCCCGGCAAATCGCCAGATCGGCGTTGACGGCCTGGGCGGGGTTCGTCGCCATCGGCGTGATCTTCTTCGGCATTTACTGGGGCTATTTCAGCCCGACGGAGGCGGCCGGGGTCGTCGCCATCTACTGCTTCATCGTCGGCTCCGTGCCGGCCCTCGGCGGGCGGCTTCGCCTGCGGCAGATACCGGGCATCATGCTGAACAGCGCACGGCTGGCCGGCCTGCTGGTGCCGTTGGTGGTGTTTTCCATCCAGTTTCAACAGGTCTCCAGCGTTATGGGCCTGCCGGTGGCGATTCAGGACTTTCTGGGCGGTCTCGGGGAGAACTACGGCACGACCGTGCTGATCGCCGTCATGATGCTGCTGATCCTGGCGGTGGGCGCGATCACGGAATCGGTTGCCGTGGTGCTCATTCTCGGTCCGATCCTGGCGCCGGTGGCGGAGAGTATCGGCATCGACCCGATCCATTGGGGCGTGGTCTTCGTCGTTGGCACCACGATCGGCTTCATCACCCCGCCCTACGGCTTGAACCTGTTTGTGGTCTCGGGCGTCCTGAGAATCAATTATGACCTGATCATCCGGCAGATCTTCAAATTACTGATCCCGTTGATGATCGTGTGGATCATCGTGACGGCGACGCCCTGGTTGTCTCTGGCGCTGCTCGGCGGCTAGGAGGAACGAACGGATGAGTGAGCGCAAGGAAGCGACCGAAAAGCTCTTCAAGGCATTCGTGAAAGGCTTCGCCAAGCATGACACAGCGCTGGTCGCGCCGACGCTGGCCGACGATTTCGTCTGGAGCCAGCCGACGGGCGAGGACTTTGTCGGCAAGGAAGCCGCCTTGCAGGCCATGGCGGACCGCTGGTCGGCGCCCGGCGGCGGACCGGTGTTCGGCAATGGCGGTTTCGAGGTGATCGGCGACACCATCATCCAGACCTATGAGGTGACGGCCGATGCCTCGGATGGCCGCAGGAAGACCCTGCGCGGCATGGACATCTACAGGGTCCGCGGCGGTCTGCTCACCCGCAAGGATGCCTTCTGGAAGCAATTGGGGTAGCGGCGCCGGCCCATGGCGCTCCGCGTGAACGGCGGAGCGCAATTAGCGGTCGCCGCAGCCCGCATCGATTTGGCGCACCTCAACCCGGCCGCGTTTCAGCGTCAGCGCCAGCTCGCCGCGCAGCAGGCGCTGGGCGTCCGCGCCGAACAGCTCCCGGCGCCAGCCCCGGAGCAGGGGCCCGTCTTCCGCGCCGCCCGCCAGGTCTTCCAGGTCCTCGCTGCTGGCGACGAGCTTCTGCGCCACGCCCTCATGCTCCACACGCGCCTTCAGCAGCACGCGCAGCAGCTCCATCGCGGGGCCCACGCCCTTCGGCCGCTCCCTTGGCGGCGCCGGCTGCGGGCGCTCCCCCGGCGGCACCGCCTTGCCTTCGGCCACAGCCGCCAGCAGGCCGGGCCCGAGCCGTCCGGCGGCCATGCCGCGCGTGACGCTCCGGCACTGGGCGAGCGCGTCCGCATCCGCCGGCGCCTGGGCCGCGACATCGAGCAGGGCATCGTCGCGCAATATGCGGTTGCGCGGCAGATCGCGGCGCTGCGCCTCCCGCTCCCGCCATGCCGAGACAGCCTGGACAACCGCGAGAAAGGCCGGATCGGCGCTGCGGGTCTTCAGGCGCTTCCAGGCATGTTCGGGGTCGAGCCGGTAGGTTTCCGGGTCCAGCAGCACGGCTTCTTCCTCCGCCACCCAGTCGGCGCGGCCGTTGCGGCGCAGCTCCGCCACGAGGCCCTCATAGACCGCGCGCAGCCAGGTCACATCGGCGAGCGCATAATCGATCTGCCGATCCGGAAGGGGGCGGCGCGACCAGTCGGCGAACCGGGCGCGCTTGTCGATCCGCCGGCCGGCGAAATGCTTCACCAGCGTGTCATAGGCGGCCTGATCGCCGAAGCCGCAGACCATGGCGCCCACCTGCGTGTCCAGCAGCGGCTCGGGGATGACCCCGCCCATATGGAAAAAGATCTCGATGTCCTGGCGCGCGGCGTGCATGACCTTCGGCACCGGCGCGGCCATGAGCCGCCAGACGGGCGCGAGATCGAGGCCGGGCGCCAGCGTATCGACCGCCCGCGCCGCCTGTCCGTCGGCAAGCTGGAGCAGGCAAAGCTGCGGCCAATAGGTCGAATCCCGCATGAATTCGGTATCGACCGTCACATAGTCTGCCTCCTGCAGCCGGGCGCAGAAGGCGTCGAGGTCCGCCTGGCCGTCAATGAGGCGCGGATCGGGGGTCGGCGATGTCGAAGAGGGCATGGGCGGGCTCATAAGCCGCGCCTGACGGCTTGACAAGCCGGCCCCGCTCATTCCATTCCCGCGCCACCTTCGCGAGTCGAGCCCGAATCCCATGCATCCCTACCGCACACATGATTGCGGCGCGCTTCGCCGCGCCGATGTCGGCCGCACCGTCCGCCTCTCGGGCTGGGTCCATCGCAAGCGCGACCATGGCAACCTGCTGTTCGTGGACCTGCGCGACCGTTACGGGCTGACGCAATGCGTGGTCGATTCGAGCCGCGCGGAAAGCTTTGCCGTGCTGGACGCGGCGCGCAACGAGACGGTGCTGACCATCACCGGCGCATGCGTGGAGCGCGACGTGGAGACGGTCAATCCCGCGCTGCCGACCGGCGAGGTCGAGGTCTCCATCCGCGAGATCGCCGTGCTGGGAACCGCCGAGCCCTTGCCGCTGCAGGTGAACAGCGAGGAGGATTACGGCGAGGAAGTGCGGTTGCGCTACCGCTTCCTCGATCTGCGCCGCGACAAGATGCAGCGCAATATCGCGCTGCGCTCGGACATCATCGCCTCGATCCGCCGGCGGATGATTGCGCAGGATTTCCGCGAGTTCCAGACGCCGATCCTGACGGCGGAAAGCCCCGAGGGCGCGCGCGATTTCCTGGTGCCCTCGCGGCTGCATCCGGGCAAATTCTACGCCCTGCCGCAGGCGCCGCAGCAGTTCAAGCAATTGCTGATGATCGCCGGCTTCGACCGCTATTTCCAGATCGCGCCCTGCTTCCGCGACGAGGATGCGCGCGCCGACCGCTCGCCCGGCGAGTTCTACCAGCTCGATTTCGAGATGGCGTTCGTGACCCAGGAGGATGTGTTCGCCGCCATCGAGCCGGTGCTGGCGGGCGTGTTCGAGGAGTTTGCCGACGGGCGCGAGGTCACGCCGCCGCCCTTTCCGCGCATCGGCTTCGACGAGGCGATGCTGAAATATGGCAGCGACAAGCCGGACCTGCGCAACCCCATCGAGATCGCCGAGGCGACGGAGATCTTCCGGGGCTCGGGCTTCTCGATCTTCGAGCGCGGCATTGCCCGGGGCGGCGTGGTGCGCGCGATTCCCGCGCCCGACGGGGCGGCGCAGCCGCGCAGTTATTTCGACCGCATGCAGGACTGGGCGAAGGCGCAGGGCGCGGGCGGCCTTGCCTATGTCACGCTCGACGAGAAGGGCGCGCGCGGGCCCATCTCCAGGTTTCTGGACGAAGGGCGCGTCGCCGCCTTGCGCGCCGCGACCGGCGCCGGCCCTGGCGATGCGGTGTTCTTCGCCGCGGACAGGCCCGACAAGGCGGCGGCGCTTGCCGGCGCGGCGCGCACCAAGCTCGGCGACGACCTCGACCTGCTGGAGAAGGGCGCGTTCCGCTTCTGCTGGATCGTCGATTTCCCGATGTATGAGCGCGACGCGGCCACGGGGCGGGTCGGCTTCAGCCACAACCCGTTCTCCATGCCGCAAGGCGGGCTCGCGGCGCTGGAGGGCATGGACCCGCTGGAGATCAAGGCCTTCCAGTACGACATCGTCTGCAATGGCGTCGAGCTCTCTTCCGGGGCGATCCGCAACCACGACCCGGCGATCATGTACAAGGCGTTCGAGATCGCCGGCTACGGGCCGGAGGTGGTCGAGGCGCGCTTCGGCGGCATGCTCTCGGCGCTCAAATTCGGCGCGCCGCCGCATGGCGGGTCCGCCCCCGGCATCGACCGCATCGTCATGCTGCTCGCCGACGAGCCCAATATCCGCGAAGTGATCGCCTTCCCGATGAACCAGCAGGGCCAGGACCTAATGATGGGCGCGCCCGCCCCGGTCGAGGCCGCCCGGCTGAAGGAGCTCGCGGTCCGCCTGGACCTGCCGAAGACGAAGTAGCCGGCTTCGATACCGAGGATCGTCGATGTGGCGCACCGGGCTGAATACGAGCTTCGATTCAGCCGCACTCTTCAAATCCCGTTTGATACCAACAGTCGTCGATCGGAACCCATGCCGATGGCCGCCGGGAAACGCGTCCCCCCTTGCGGGGAGGCCAGGTGAGGGCCCGCTTTCGCGCAACCCCGGGCGCCATTGCCCGCTTTGCCATGCCGGGCGGCTTCGGACAGAATAGCGTGCCATGAGCCGGAAACGCTTCGTTGCGGCGCTGATGCGCCATGAGACCAACACCTTCTCGCCGGTGCCGACCCCGGTTTCGGCCTTCGGGCGCGTCGGGCCGACGGACGGGCCCGCGCGGGGCGAGGAGGCCATGCGCGTCTATCGCGCCACCAACAATCCGCTCGCCGCCTATATCGACATAGCCGCGCGCGAGGGGGCGGCGCTCGCCGTGCCGATAGCGGCGAATGCGCATCCGAGCGCGCCGGCGCCGGACGCGATCCTCGACCTCGTTGCGGAGGCGGTGCTCGAAGCGGTCGGCGAGGGCTGCGACGCGCTCTTCCTCGACCTCCACGGCGCGATGGTGACGGAAGGCTTCGACGACGGCGAGGGCGAGCTGCTGCGCCGCATCCGGGCGGCGGCGGCGGAGCTGCCGATTGCGGTCGCGCTCGACTTCCACACCAACCTGACGCGCGACCTCGCACTTCTGCCGACAGTGCTTGCCGGCTACCGCACCTATCCGCATATCGACATGTATGAGACCGGCATGCGGGCCGGTGAAGCGTTGCTAAAGGCGATGAACGGCGCCGCGGCCGCCACCGCCTGGCACTCGCTGCCGCTGATGCCGCATATGAATGTGCATGCGCCCTCGCGACCGCCGATGCAGGCAATCATGGACCGGGCCCGCGCGGCCGAGGAGCGGGGCGAGGTGCTGCTGGCCTCGGTGTTTGGCTGTTTCCCGCTCGCCGACATCGCGCATGTCGGC
>LXNI01001510.1_pt1 | contig 19693 bp, 18 predicted proteins | sample 809091 | NCBI WGS metagenome assembly LXNI01 (sample SAMN04870527, study PRJNA318959) | sponge metagenome | biome: 01000161; feature: marine sponge reef; material: water | host: Sarcotragus foetidus | place: Greece: Milos, Mediterranean Sea | collected 2013-05-29 | depth 5-7 m | reverse complement strand
CCCCGCCCCCGATCATTGTCTGCGACTCCACCACGCGGCCCCCATCCCCTGCTGCCTCCGCCCAGGCCCGTGCCCGCGGCTCAAGCTGCTCCCGATCCAGGGCCAGCATGCGCCAGACGGGAATCTCCTCGCGCTCCGTCCCCGCCACGTACGCCATCAGCGTCGCGTTCAGCGCCGCGATCGTGAGCTTGTCGACCCGCAGGGGCCGCGCCAGCGGGTGGCGACGCAGTGCCGCCACCAGCTCGCCCCGTCCGGTGATCAGCCCGCACTGCGGTCCCCCCAGCAGCTTGTCGCCGCTGAACAGGGTCAGGTCCGCGCCGCCATCGAGGCTCTCGCGCACGGTCGGCTCGTGCTCGACCCCGTAGTCGGCGGTTTCGACCAGGCAGCCGCTGCCGAGGTCGTCCAGCAGGAGCACGTCGTGCTCCCGCGCCAGCGCCGCCAGCTCGCCGAGCTCCGGCCTCGCCGTGAAGCCCGTCACCTGGAAGTTCGAGCGATGCACCCGCAGGATCGCGGCCGTCTCGTCGGTGATGGCGTTGGCGTAGTCCTCCACGTAGGTGCGGTTCGTCGTGCCCACCTCCGCCAGCCGCGCCCCGCTCTCCCGGAGCACGTCGGGAATGCGGAAGCGCCCCCCGATCTCCACCGCCTCCCCGCGCGACACGATGACCTCCCGCCCCCGCGCGAACACCTGCAGCGCCATCAGCAGCGCCGCGGCGTTGTTGTTCACCGCCAGCCCGTCCTCCGCCCCCGTGGTACGCCGCAGCAGGTCGCGAACATGCTCGTGACGGCTCCCGCGGGCGCCCTCGGCCAGGTCGAACTCGAGGTTCGTGTAGTCACGGGCCGCCTCGCCCATGGCCGCCATCGCCCGCTCGCTCAACGGCGCCCGCCCGAGGTTCGTCTGCAGGATGACGCCCGAGGCATTCACGACCCGCCGCAGCGATGGCCGCGCCAACTCCGTCAGGATCGTCTCCGCCTCCGCCGAGATCGTCGCAAGGTCGGGCGCGTCCGAGCCTGCCGCCACTGCCTCGCGTGCGCGGGTGATGGCTGTGCGCGCCGCGTCGACGGCCAGGGCGTGCGGCCACGAACCGTTGTCACGCAGCTCTCCGAGCACCGCCTCCACGCTGGGGATCGCGCGAAAGGTAGACGACATGTCGCGATCTTAACGCGGAAGGGGCGCTGTCCGTGTTCGTAGGCGCACTCTGCGCCAAAATCTTGGGGAAGAACCGAGCTGGGAAGAGCGCCGTGAACCTCCGTATCCCTGGACCAACCCCCTGCCCCGATGACGTCCTCGAAGCCGTTGGCGGACCGATGATGAATCACCGCGGACCCGCGTTCGCGGACATCATCAAGCGCGTCACCGAGGGACTGAACTGGGTCTTCGGCGTCTCCAGCGACGTGATCACGCTCACCGCCTCGGGAACCGGCGGGCTCGAAGCCGCGGTCATCAACGTGCTCAGTCCCGGCGACCGCGTTCTCGCCGTTTCCGTCGGCGTCTTCGGCAACCGGCTCGCCTCCATCGCCGAGACCTACGGCGCCGAGGTCGTGCGCCACGAGCTCGAGTGGGGAGCCGCCGCGGACCCCGACGAGATCGCCCGCCGCCTCGACGCGGACCCCTCGATCAAGGCCGTCCTCGTCACCCACAACGAGACCTCGACCGGTGTCACGAACCCGCTCGAGGCCATCGGCGCGGTCGTCCGCGAACGCGGTCCGTTGCTCATCGTCGATGGCGTCAGCAGCGTCTCCTCCATCCCCTGCCCGGCCGAGCGCTGGGGCGTCGACGTGCTCGTGAGCGGCTCCCAGAAGGGCTGGATGGTCCCGCCCGGGCTCGCCTTCGTCTGGCTCAGCGAGCGCGCCTGGGAAGCCAGCGAGACCGCCTCAATGCCGCGCTTCTACTTCGACCTGCGCCGCGCCCGCTCCTCGCTGGAGAACGCGCAGACCCCCTGGACCCCCGCGCTCTCCATGTTCTACGGCCTCGACAAGGCCTTCGAGTCGCTCCGGGCCGAGGGCCTGGAGGGCATCTACGCGCGCCATCACGCAGTCGCCCAGTACACCCGCGACCGCGTCCGCGGGATGGGCCTTGAACTGTTCGCGCACGACGAACGCTTCGCCTCCGACACCGTCACTGCCGTCCGCTGGCCCGACGAGGTCGATGGTCCCGCCATCGCGAAGCGCGCGCGCGAGGAGTTCGGCGTCGTCCTCGGCGGCGGCCAGCAGTCCCTGCGCGGCAAGATCTTCCGCGTCGGCCACCTGGGCTACTTCACCCAGGACGACATCGCCGACGCCCTCGACGTCCTCGAGCGCCTCCTCGCCGAAACCCCCGCCAGGGCCACCGCCTAGGGTTCTGGAGGAGGGTTTGCGCCGCCCTTTGAATCCCGGATGCTCAGCGTTCACCACCGAGCGAAGGCGGCCATGATGGGGCGTTCTCAGTTGTGACAACGGAGCACGAGTTCGATGAGATCCTCGCTGACCTCACAAAGACAATCGAGGGCGATGTCAGTTGGGAAGACGACGAGCACCACAGCCCTGCGCGGACTTTTCGGGCAGCGGTTCTCACTAAAGAGGAATATCCTCTGGAGGTCTTCGGAAGGTGGAACCCCAAGGCGGGGAAGCTCTCGTTTACTCTGCTCCACAGGAACACGGGACGCATCTACGGACTCGATATGGGTGCCTCACACCGCAATCCCACGGGGGAGGTCGTGGGAGAAACCCACAAGCACCGGTGGACCATCAAGTTTCGAGATAAGCAGGCGTATGTGCCCGACGACATCACGGCTGGGTGGGATCAGCCCGTAACCGTTTGGGAGCAGTTCTGCTCAGAAGCGGGGATTGCGCACCTTGGTACCCTTGAGGAGCCTGGCTGGCAGGAGGCACTCGCGCTATGAACCCCACTGACTTGTGTGCGTCGCTGCGTGAGAATCTGCCTGTCTTGTTCGAATGCTCTGTTGCGCCTCAAGGATCAGTTCGCGTGCGGACTCCGTTTTTGTATCCCGACGGCGACCTCGTCGATGTCTTTGTGGAGGAGCGCGGCTCGCAGTACCTCGTCACTGACTATGGCGAGGCGCTGGGTTGGCTGCAGGTGCAGTCTCCTAGCGCGAGATTGACGCCAAAGCAGCGGCGCATGGCTGAGGATGTGTGTCTTACACTTAGGGTGGACTTGGACCGAGGGCAATTGGTGCTGCGCAACGTAGAGACATCTGCCTTGGGTGAGGCTGTCCATAACGTTGGGCAGGCTGTTGTTCGCGTGTCTGACATCTGGTTTACGGTGCAGACTCGAACGGTTGAGACCATAGGTGATCAGGTGGACGAGTGGCTCCGCGAACGGAATTTTGACTTCGACAAGAACCAGCAACGGAGTGGCCATTCCGGGCGGGTGTGGACGGTCGACTATGAGGTGTCTGTGGCAGACAAGACCTCCCTTGTCTTTGTGCTAAGTACCGGGACCCCAGCATGGGCGAGGAGGCTTAGCGAGCGGGTTGTCGCAGCCTGTACTGATCTGGGAGACGTACCTCGCCACCAGCCCAACACTGGGTTCGTTTCCCTATTCGACGATACGGCTAATGTCTGGCGGGATGAGGACTTTGCGTTGGTGGGGCACCACAGTCGGGTCGCCACATGGTCCCGCCCAGACGAATTCGAAAGTATCTTGACCACGGACTGGGTTTCGCCTCCCCCTCTGTTTGACCGCCAATCCGGTGGGCAGGTGAGTAGCGCTTGATGAAGGGTCAGCACACAAGGCCATAACAACCGGCGGCGCTATGCTGACCCCATGGCCAATGGCCCCAACCCTGTCTTCCGCGAGCCCGCCCCGTGACCGAACCGCCTCCCCGCTCCCGCGTCCTCGTCGCCGACCCCATCGCTGACGAAGGTGTCGCCTTGCTGCAGCAGGGCGCCGATGTTGACGTGCGCACGGGCTTGCCCCCGGACGAGTTCCGCGAGGCGCTCGCTGGCTACGAGGGACTCGTCGTGCGCAGCGAGGCGAAGGTCACGGCCGACGCCCTCTCGAACGCGGGCCGCCTCCAGGTCGTCGCCCGCGCCGGCACGGGCGTCGACAACGTCGACCTCGAAGCCGCCACGGAGCGCGGCATTGTCGTCGTGAACGCGCCCCGGGGCAACACCATCGCCGCCGCCGAGCACGCCTTCGCCCTGCTCATCGCCCTCGCCCGCCACATCCCCCGCGCCGACCGCTCGCTGCGCGGCGGTGAGTGGAAGCGTCGCGCCTTCATGGGCGCCGAGCTTCGCGGCCACACCCTCGGGCTCATCGGCTTCGGGCCGATCGGCTCGGAGATGGCTCGCCGCGCCCTCGCCTTCGAAATGAACGTGGTCACCCACGACCCCTTCGTGCCCGCCGAACGCGTGCGCGCCCTCGGCGCCCTGCCCGTCGAGCTTGACCGGCTCTACGCCGAGAGCGACTTCATCAGCGTCCACACCCCGCTCACCGCATCCACCCGCGGCATGGTCGCGCGCGACCAGTTCGCCGCCATGAAGGACGGCGTTCGCCTCGTGAACGCCGCCCGTGGCGGTATCATCGACGAGAACGACCTGCTTGAGGCCGTGCGCTCGGGCAAGGTCGCCGGCGCCGCCCTCGACGTGTTCACGTCGGAACCCCCCGGCGAGCACCCCCTTTTCGAGGAAGACCGCATCATCGTGACTCCCCACCTCGCCGGCTCGACGGTCGAGGCCCAGGAGCGCATTGCCATCGATATCGCCGAGCAGGTGCTAGACGTGCTCGCCGGCCGCCCGCCCCGCTACCCCGTCAACGCCCCCCTCGTGCCGCCCGAGACGCTCGAGATCGTCGGCCCCTACCTCGCCGTCGCCGAGCTGCTGGGTACGGTCGCGACCCAGCTCCTCAGCGGCCAGCTCACCACCATCGACCTCTCCTTTTTCGGGGAGATTGCCGAACACGACGTCACCCCCCTCAAGGCGTTCGCCATCCGCGGCCTGCTCAGCCCGATCAGCGAGCAAAACGTGAACCTGGTCAACGCCACCAGCATCGCTGAGGCCCGCGGCTGGACCATCGACGAGCGCCTGCGCGCTTCGCACGACGAGTTCCACAACCTCATCGAGCTTCGCGTCGGCAGCAGCGATGCCGAAGTCACCATCAGCGGTACCGCCAGCCACTCGCGCCCCAGCATCGTGCGCATCAACGACCTCGATATCGACCTGATGCCCGAGCCCGGCGGCTTCCTCCTGGTCTGCGAGAACGAGGACCGCCCCGGCATGATCGGCCGCCTCGGCACCGTGCTCGGCGGGCGCGACATCAACATCAGCGCCATGCGCGTCGGGCGCAGCAGCCCTCGTGGGCGCGCCCTCATGGTGCTCATGCTCGACGACGAACCGGACGCCGCCGCCCTTGAGATGATTGAAGCCGTCGAGGGCATCGCCAGCGCCCGGCTCGTTCGCCTCTAGCGTATGGAGATCAGCGCCCTCGACCCTGCCGACGAGGCCGCCATTGCACAGGTCGCCCGCATCGTCGTCGACGCCTTCCGTGGCCACACGCCCTCCTGGCCCGACCTTGCCAGCGCCGAGGCCGAGGTGCGCGAGTCCTTCGCCGAGGACCGCATCAGCCGCGTTGCCCGGGAGGGCGATGTCGTCCTTGGCTGGATCGGCGGTATCAAGGAGTACGACGGCCACGCCTGGGAGCTCCACCCCCTCGCCGTCGACCCCGCCCGTCACGGCGACGGCATCGGCCGTGCTCTCGTTGCCGACCTGGAACGCGAGGTGACGGCTCGCGGCGCCACCACCCTCTACCTCGGCGCCGACGACGAGGACGGTCGCACCTCGCTGAGCGACACCGACCTCTACCCCGATCCGCTGGAGCACCTTGCCGCCATCACTAACCCCGGCCGTCATCCTTACGAGTTCTACCTGGCCTGCGGTTTCTCCATCGTGGGCGTGATCCCCGACGCCAACGGTCCCGGCAAGCCCGACATCCTGATGGCCAAGCGCCTCGGCGAGCCCTAGGGCGAGAGCGGCCCGAACACGAGCCCCGTCCCCAGCTTCGGGTAGTAGAACGTCGACTTCTGCGGCAGTCGCTCACCCCCGTCGGCCAGCCCGATGACCTCGCTCGCCGGGACGTGCTGGAGCAGGAAGCCCACGCCCCCACCCTGTAGCGCCTCCACCACCTCGCCCACCTCGTGCGTGAACGTCACGGCGCCCGCACGCAGCTCCTCGTCGCTGATCTCCCAGAGCGGGTCGAGCACGCCGAGCCGCAGCAGGTTCGGCGCGGTTGCCGCCCAGCGAGCGCTTGCGCCCGCGGGCGCGAGGCTCGCGATGGCTGCCTCGCTCCTGGGCCGCAGCACGTGGACGCTGCCCGGTGACAGGTTGACCGCCACGATCCCATCCGGCGCCCCTGCCCGCACCGCCTCCAGCGCCCCGGGATCGATGCCAGCGGATGCCTCCTCGATGTCGAACAGCGCTTCCAGGCGCTCACGCCAGCCGGCTGGCGCCTCTCGGGGAATGTAGCGGTGCAGGGGGCGCACCACCAGGCCTTCGTCCGCCACCGGAACGACCCCCGCCATCGCAAAGCGCGCGGGATGGTCGCTTGCGAGCGTTCCCTCGCGTTCCGCCAGCCACGTGCGATAGGCCAGCGATGTCTCGTAGCGGTGGTGCCCGTCGGCGATGTAGAACGCCTCAGACAGCAGCGGCGCCAGCTGCCGCAGCCGCTCGCGATCCGCGGGCAGCGCCCACAGCCGGTGCGTCACGCCGTCGGCGGTCTCGCCCGATGTGTCGGGTGCGGCGCGTTCGGCCGTGCTCGCCAGCAGCGCCCCCAGCTGCCCCGAGCGGTCGCGCGCAAGCATGAAGATGGGGCTGAACTGCGTGCCCGTTGCCTGCAGGAGCCGTAGGCGGTCTTCCTTCGGCGCCGACATCGTGAACTCGTGCGGCAGCACCGCCCCTTCCTCCCACGGCTGCGACTCCACCCCGCAGATCAACGCCCGCCGCCTGCGCTCGACGCCCGCCTCAACGAAAACCTGTTCGTACACGTACAGCATCGGCTCTGCGTCGCGTTCGAGGACCCCCTCCGCAACCCACCGGTCGAGCTCCGCCGCCACCGCCGCGTACCGGTCGCCTTCCGCCTCCGCCAGCTCCAGCCGTACGGCGTTGTGGGGCGAGAGCCCCGAAAGCCGTTCCCGTTCCCGCTCCCCGATCACGTCGAATGGCGGCGCCAGCAGCTGGTCCAGCGGCCCCGCCTTCTCCGTGTACCGCAACCCGCGGATGGGCATCAGCCTCGGCATCGTTCAACCTCCGGGTGCGTCGCCATCGTCGTGGCTACGCCCTCGACCTGTAGAATCGGGTTCCCGCCATGAAGCGTGCCCCGTACTGCGTCTTCTGCAACATCGTCGCCGGCACCGAGCCCGCAAACGTCCTCTACGAGGACGACGAGGTCATCGTCATCCAGAACGTCCTCCGCTGGGTGCCCGTCATGCTGCTCGCCATGACCAAGGAGCACCGCACCCAGGCCGAGCTCTGGGACGATGGCATCGCCGACGTGGGCCGTATCGCCGCCAGGATCGGCGCCGAGGCCTGCCCCGACGGATTCCGCCTGCTTTCCAATTTCGGATTCGAGGCGATGCAGAGCCAGGAGCATGGACACCTCCACATCGTCGGTGGGACGCACCTCGGCCCCTACGTCTGAGCCGTGCGCAGCGCCTCGCGCTGAAGCCCGAAGAGCTCCCCGATGCCGCCTCGCGCCAGTTCCACGAGCGCGTCCAGTGACGCTCCGTTGAACGGCTTCCCTTCCGCCGTGCCCTGCACCTCGACGAACGCGTCCGCGCCCGTCATGACCACGTTGAAGTCGACCTCCGCCGACGAGTCCTCCTCGTAGCAGAGGTCCAGCAATGGCGTACCCGCGACGATTCCCGCCGACACCGCCGCCACCTGCGTCGCGATCGCCTCCGGGGGAATGAGGTTCCGCATGGCGAGCTTCTCCGCCGCCAGGCGCAACGCCACGAAACCGCCGGTGACCGAAGCAGTGCGCGTGCCCCCGTCCGCCTGCAGCACGTCGCAGTCGACCGTAATGGTGCGAGGCCCCAACAGGTCGAGGTCGACGGCTGCCCGCAGCGAGCGCCCGATGAGGCGTTGGATCTCCTGCGTGCGCCCACCCGGGCGGCCCCGCTCGACCTCGCGCTGAGTGCGCGTCGAAGTCGACCGGGGCAGCATCGAGTACTCGGCCGTCACCCACCCGCTCTGCGTGTTTCGCAGCCAGCCCGGCTGGCGCTCGGCCACGCTCGCCGCGCAGAGCACGCGCGTCTTCCCGAAGGAGATGAGGCAGCTGCCCTCGGCGAATTCCTGGTAGCCCGTCTCGATCGTGACGGGGCGCAGTTCGTCGGCCTCGCGGCCGTCCACTCGTGCTGGCATGGGGATGGCTACGCTACCCCTCCCCTTCGGCAGGCGCAAAGCTCGCCTCCCAGTGCTCGGCCCGCACGCTGATGCTGGCCCCGTCGCTCACGATCGTCACGCGGCCGTGCAGGTCCGTCCGCAACACCGCCCGCCCCGAGAGGTCGACCAGGGTTTCGTTCGTCGGGTGCCCGTAGCGGTTCCCCTCGCCCGCCGAGATGACCGCCACCCACGCCCCCGACGCCTCGAAAAAGCCGTCCGAGTTCGTGCTTGCGCCGTGGTGGGGGACCTTGAGCACGTGCGCGTCGATGCCCCCCGCGGCCATGAGGGCCTGTTGCGCCGTCTCCTCGATGTCGCCCGTGAGCAGGATGGTGGCCTCCCCGTACGTGACGCGCAGCACCACCGAGGACGCGTTCCGCGGCCCCTCGGATGCTTCCGACGCTGGCCACAGCGCCTCGAAGCGCACCCCGTCGACCTCGAACACGCCGCCGCGTCGCAGGGCCTCTCGCGCTCCGGCAGCCCGGTCGAAGCGTGCAAAGATGGCCGTATCTCGGGTCTCGCCGTTGTCGTACACCCGCCCGACATCGAAGCGTTCGAGGAGCGCCGGCAAACCGCCGACGTGGTCTGCATCCGCGTGCGTGAGCACGACTGCGGCGATGCCCCGCTGCCAGTGCGGGAGCACGTCGCTGAGCTCCCGCGCCAGCACGATGCCGCTCGGTCCGCCGTCCACCACCACCCGTTCCCCGTTCGGCGTCGTCACGAGGATGGCATCCCCCTGCCCCACGTCGAGCACGGTGACCTGCAGCTCCCCCGGCCCGCCGATGGGCCACACGCTGATGGCGACAATCGCCGCCACCAGCGCCCCCGCCCCGCCCGCGAGCGCGGCAGCCCGCACCGTCCCCGCGATGCCTCCCTGTGTCGCTGGGGGTGGCGCGAACCGCGGGGCGAGGTAGCGGTAGGCCGGCCACCCGAGCGCCCCCAGGACCATGGTCGCCAGCAGCGCCGTCTCCGGCCCGAAGCGGGGTACTGTGACAGCCGCCCGGGGCAGGCTCGCCCCCGCCTCCGCCATCCAGATGATGAAGGCCAACGGGTAGTAGGCGACCAGGCCGATGGCCCACCCCGCCGGCTCCCACACCGCCCCCGCGATCGCCGTCGCCCCGCTCAGCCAGAAGGCGAGCGCGAATACCGGCACCGTCGGGATGTTCACCAGCGGTCCGATGAGTGACACCTGCCCGAACGTGACCCAGATGATCGGCAGCGCCGCCACCCAGGCCGCCAGCGACAGGGCGGCCACCTCCAGGAGCACGTTTGGCACGGCTCCGGCGGCTCCAACCCGCGCGGTCAGCCAGGCCAGGCCGTAGTGGATCCAGGGCCCGAACACGATGAGCCCCGCGGTCGAGGCCACGCTTAGCTGGAACCCGGCCTCCAGCGCGAGCCGGGGCTGCGCCGCCGTCATCACGATCGCGGCTGCCCCCAGCGCCGCGAGGCCGCTCCGCGGCCGCCCCAGCCAGAAACCGACGAGCACGATTAGCGCCATGATGCCCGACCGCACCACCGTCTCCTCCGCCCCCGCCAGGAACACATACAGCACCAGCGACGCGGCCGCCGGCAGGATCGCCCAGTTGCGCCCCACCAGGGGGACGAACAGCAGGAACGCGAGCGCCGTGACGAGTGCGATGTTCGAACCCGAGACCGCGACGAAGTGCGCCAGGCCCGTTTCCCGGAACGCCTCCGTGAGATCGCGCGGCATGGTCGCGTCTCGCCCCATCACGATCCCGGATCCGAGTGAAGCGGCGGGCTCGGGCAGCGCCGCCTGCATCGATCGCTCCAGCCTCAACCGCATCTCCGAGGCGAGGGCGCGGGGGCTGCCGCGCGGCCCATCGCCGAGCCGCTCCACCTGCGGGAAGCTCATCGTCCCCACGATGTCGCGTCGGGCGAGGAACGCGCGGTAGTCGAACGCCTCCAGCACCGGAGGCTCCTCCAGCCTGCCCGAGAGCCGCACGGGCGCTCCGTACGCCAGAGACTCCGTCTCCCGGACGGTGATCAGCGCCCGTCCCCCGGTCTCCCGCCAGACCCCGCCGGCCCCTACCCGCTCCGCCCGTACGTGGTAGCGAAGGGTCGTCAGGCCCGGGTCCGGCTCGGAGTCGATGCGTCCTTCGATGGTCACGTCCGCACCAAGCGACCGTGCGAGGTCGGGCAGGGGCTCACTGGCCCACTGCTCGAACCGCCAGGCTCCGAGGACCGCCAGGGCCGCCGCTGCCAACAGCAGCACGGCCGGTCCGCGACCCCTGAGTGCCCACACCCCCGGCGCCGCCGCCGCGAACCACGCTCCTGCCACCCAGGCAGGCGCGCCCCAGACGCCGACAACGGCGAAGCCCAGGAGCCACGCGGCGGCCAGGAAGGGAAGAATCACGGGTGGGGAAGGTTACGGCATCACGTCAGGCGACGAAGCGATAGCCCTTGCCACGGATCGTCTCGAGCTGTTCGTCGCTGCCGAGCACGGACCGCATCTTGCGGCGCAGATTGCTGACGTGCGCCCGCACGAGCGTGTTCGCCCCTGCGTCGTCGTGGTACTGCCAGACCTCTGCCAGCAACGTGCGCGGGTGCAGGATCTCGCCCTCGTGCGCCATCAGGTACGCGAGCAGATTCGCCTCGATGTTCGTCAGGTGCTCGGCGCCCTCGGCGCCCTGGAGCGTGTTCGTGTCCGTCTCGACCTGGAAGGGGGCCCGCTCCGTGCGCGTGGGATCCCCGAGTAGGCTGCGCAGCGTCTCGCCGAGCTTCTCCAGCGGGAACGGCTTCTTGATGACGGGGCCGGGAACGTGAAAGTGCGGCCGCCGCGAGCCCTTTCTCAGCAGGTAGACAAGCGAAGGCGCCGTCTCCGGATTCTGGTAGGTGCGCGACAGCCACTGGCTGAACTGCGTGAAGCGTGAGCCCGGCTCGCCCCGCGGGACGCCCTGCACGTCGACCACCATGGCCGTGGGCTCGGAGGGATCCAGTTGGGCGATGAGGACGTCGTAGTTGGGGTAGCTCGCGACCTCGTATCCGCGCTCGCGCAGATAGGTATGGAGTGCCTCTCGCATGCGGGGGTCTCGGCTGACAGCGACTACGACAGGCATCAATGCTCGCGTTCTCGTGTGGCTCGCGGTTTCGGATGGCTCGTGCTTTACGGGTGGCTCAAGTTCTTGGGTGGCTCGCGCATACTAGGATGCTGGTCTGGGGTGTCAAGGGAATCGAACGACATAAATTTGTGAGTTCCGGCGAGAACGGTTCGGGCTGCAGGGACGGTGTCTCACAAGCTGTGTCGGTGCCCCTTCGAAACGGCACCCGAGGAGCGACTTGCGCCTTGTCGCTACTCCTCGATAGCTGCCAATTCGTAGGTTAGACGCTCGATCCGCGCTCGCACCATGCGGTGCGGGGCCTCCTGCTCGATCCAGACGAGTTGTGTCACCGTGCTCGTCTCGATGCGCACCTTCCAGGTCGCGAAGGCCCCCGCCGGAACTTCCACGTTTTCCCGCCCCTCCACGACCACATCCGCCCCGAAAACCCTGCCCGTTGAGGCGTTCACGTTCGTGAACGACCCCTCGAAATCCTCTTCCAGGGGGATGCCCCGCACCAGCCACAGCAGTTCCTCGTCGTCGTACCAAGCCGGCTCCGGGACCGCTTCCGTGGGCTCCGGGAGGTCGCGCCGGGCGTCCAGTGTCTCGCTCGGCTCTTCCTCCCCCGACTCGTACTGCGCCGACTGGAAGCGGACGACCCCCTCCTCCCGCAGATACGTCGTGGCGAAGTGCCGAGCATCTCCCTCCTCCAGGTCCAGAACCACCCGCAGCGATGACAGCGGGCGCAGGGTCACGGAATCAACCCGCGCGGAGCCGTTGTCCTCGTAGCGGCCCTCTTCCGCGTCGCGACAGAGCCGGCGCACCTCCGTCACCCCCGGAGCGACCTCCGGCTCGGTTTCGAGCACGCACGTCCCTTCGAGGTTGTCGCGCTCCAGCAGGTTGTAGTGAAGCCGCTCGGGCCCGCTCCAGGGCGCTCCGGCGAAGATTGAGGAGTGCGTCTCCAGCGGCTCGCTGCCGCACGCGATGAGCGCCGCGCCCGCAAGCGCGAGGATCGCCAGTCCCAGCCGGCGCCTCACCCGACCGCCACCGCCGCCCGCTCGATGCGCCGCAGCGCCTCCTCGATGCCGGCTGCATCGACGTCCTTGTGGGTCACCATGCGGATGCGGCCCGCCCCGAAGGGCACCGCCCGCACCCCCGACTCCGCGAAGCCGGCCAGCCACCCGTCACGCGTCCCTTCCAGTACTCGCAGGACCACAATGTTGGTGGCCGGCGTTTCCACCGCGAACGGCCCCAGCCGACCCAGCCCCTCTGCCAGGGTGCGTGCGTTGGCGTGGTCCTCGGCCAGGCGCTCGATATTGTGGGTCAGCGCATGGATGCCCGCCGCCGCCAGCACGCCCGCCTGCCGCATCCCCCCGCCCAGCATCTTCCGCTCCCGCCGCGCTCGCTCGATAAGATCTTGCGGTCCGCAGAGCAGCGACCCCACCGGGCATGCCAGCCCCTTGGACAGGCAGAACGAGATTGAGTCGGCGGGCGCCGCCAGCTCCGCCGCCGGCGTCTCGCTGGCGACCTCGGCGTTGAAGATGCGCGCCCCGTCGAGGTGCACGGTCGCACCCGACTCGTGCGCGATTCCCGCCAGCGCCTCGACCCGCGTGAGCGGTACGACGGCGCCTCCGCAGCGGTTGTGCGTGTTCTCCAGGCAGAGCAGCGCCGTTCGGGGCGCGTGGATGTTCGGTTCGCGTACGGCGGCGCGCACGTCTTCCTCTGCCAGCCCGCCTCCGCGATCGTTGGGCAGCGGCCGCAGTTGCACGCCCCCGACCCGCGCCGCCCCCGCCACCTCGTAGTTGAACACGTGCGACTCCTCGCCCAGCAGCACCTCGTCCGTAGGTTGCGTGTGGCTCAGCACGGCCACGAGGTTCGCCATCGTGCCGCTCGGCACGAAGACGGCCGCCTCCTTCCCCACGCGCTCGGCGGCCATCGCCTCCAGGCGATTCACGCTCGGGTCGTCCCCGAACACGTCGTCGCCGACCTCCGCCTCCGCCATGGCGCGGCGCATGGCCGCATCCGGCTGCGTCACCGTGTCACTGCGCAGGTCGATCGGGCGCGTGTCGCTCATTCGCGCTGCCAGATGGTGCGCATGCCTTCGCCCCCGCGCACCGCCGCCACCACCTCGCGGCGCTCCTCGTCCAGCAGCTCGCGGTGGACCTGCGTTGCCGCCTCACCCGCCGCCTCCCCGCCAATCGACTCCATTCGCCCCCGGACCACGTCCCACAGCCCCGACTCCGCGATGATCGAGACCCGGCGCGGCCATGCGAACGACATCAGCTTCTCGGGATAGGGGAAGGCGGGTCGCAGCTCCTTCACGGCGCGGACGCGCTCCTCCACCGAGTTCACCCGGGGAACCCGCGAGATGTACGGCGGATCCGCCGAGGTACTGCGAAAGTCGACCAGAACGCGGCTGCCCACCGTCTCGAGGCGGATGATCAGCACTTCCGAGTTCTCGATGACGCGGCGCACCTCGTCCAGGTCGATCCCAAAGTCGTCGCTCAAACTCAGTGCTCCCTGCGGGTTCTGGTCATGGTAGCCAGCCCTCCGGTGGGCCGCCAGCGAGCACGCCTTAGCGGCACAGCAACGCGAACGTGTAGCCCCGCGCCACAAGCTCCCCGAGCACCGTTTCGAGCGCCTCCACGGTCTGCGAGCGCTCGCCCCCGCCGTCGTGCATCAGCAGGATTGCTCCCGGTCGCGCGTGCGCCAGCAGGTGCTCGGCGATCCGCGCCGCGCCCGGCCGCCGCCAGTCCTGCGGGTCCACGTTCCAGAGCGTGAGCGTCTTCCCCAGCTCCGCCGCCAGCGCGCTGGTCTGCGCGTCGTAGGCGCCGTAGGGAGGCCGCAGGCACGAGATCGGGTCCGCCTGCGCGCCCGCCGCGGCATGGATCGCGTCGTCGGTGTCCCGTACTTCCGCGATGAACGTCTCCCGGTCGACTCTGTCCAGCGAGGCGTGGTCGAAGGTGTGGTTCTCGGCGTCGTGCCCCGCTTCGACCAGGCGGGAGGCCAGCTCCGGGTACGCCTCCACGTTCTGGCCGAGCACGAAGAACGTCGCCGTCGCGCCGTGCCGCGCCAGCACCTCCAGTACGCGCGGCGTCCAGGTCGGGTGGGGGCCGTCGTCGAACGTCAGGTAGACGACCGGTTCTCCCGCCCCGCCGTGCGCCGCGTGCGCCGCCGCGGGCGGCGATGTCGTGGGAGCCACATCCCGCGATCCTCGGGCCGCCTCCGCGACCGCTGTCTCCAGCGCCTCCCACGTTGCCCCGTCGACCACGCCCGTCGGCGGCAACCCTGCCTCGACCTGCAACTGCAGGACCGCCTCGCGGGTCGCCTCGTCGTACACGTCGTAGTAGCGCCCTGGATGCTGGAACCCCAGCGTTGGCACCCGCGCGAGCCGCTGGTGCAGCGCCCGCACGGCCCGTCCCCGGTCCCCTGTGCCCAGCGTGTACTGCTCGAAGTACGACGGGTCCGGCGCGTCGAGTAGCGTGTCCGGGCCGGGCTCCTCGGGCGGCAGGCCGGGCGCCACCTCCACCGACTCAAGGTAGGCCTTCGCTTCCTGCAGGAACGGGTCGTCGGGGGCGAGCCGCAGGGCCCGCCCGATGGACGAGCGGGCGCGGTTCAGGTCGTCCGGTGAGGCGAGCGTCTGCCCCAGCGCCCGAACCGCGTGAATGGCGGGGTCGTCGTCGCGGACTTTCAGGGCCTCGTCCGCGTAGAAGAGCAGGTAGGCGACCATCGTCGCCAGATCCGTTTCCGCGGCGGTGCCGCTGATCAGCGGCCCGTCCAGCGCGAACGCCTCCTCCGGCGGGAGCGCGCGCATCAGCGCGAAGGCCGCCTCGTACTCCCCCGCGAACACGTTCGCCAGCAGCGGCTGCCCCGGTGACCCCGCATAGCCCAGCCGCAGCGCCGCAGTCCGGTTGACCACGATCGAGAGCCAGCGCAGACCCTCGTGCTCCGGCGCCCGACGCGAGGTCTCGATGGCGAGCGTGGCCGCGTCCCGCCACAGGCTTGCCTCGGCGAGCCGGACCACGCGTTCGGCCGCCGCCGCGAGGTCGCCCTCAAGGTCATCCGGCCCTTCCAGGGGAACGGCGTCGTACTTGACCCCGTTCCAGCGGTAGACCATCTCGCCCCGCTCCTCGACGGAGCAGGCGTAGCAGAAGACGTACGGGTTCGAACTGTTCAGGATGAGCTCAAGCACCCCGTCTCCGTCGAGGTCGGCGATGCTGCCCGCGCCGGGCCGTGCGCTGACGTGCGAGACCGCCACTGCCAGCAACTCCCCTTCGACCACCACGACGTCCAGCGTTCCCGCGTGTGCGCCCGTCCCTCCGCTGATGGCAATCAGGGGCGCCGTTCCCTGCCAGGAGCGCGGTCCCGTGTCGTACACCTCAACCTGCGTTCGCTGAGGGGCGGTTTCCAGGGTCACCTGGTAGAGCACGTCCGACCACGTCGCATCCGTGTTCCGCCGGTACAGCGCGATGAAGTGGAAGAAGTTGACGGGCTCCCCGTCCTCGTCCACGTAGAACGGCTGCGGTCCGTTCGTAACCACCACCCAGCGCGTGCCGCGCTCGTCTCCGGGGCCGACCGGGAGCGCATGCGCCGTCAGTCCATCGGCGCTCTCCCCGAACTCCTCGCGCACGGGCGCCAGCGCGACTTCGGCGAGTTCGGCCGCTAGCGTCTCTGCGTCTTCGGGGGGTGCATCCTCCGTGGCCGCCGTTGTATCCCCAGTAGGCGCTTCGGTTGGGGTCGGGGCCGTTGTCGTGGCGACCACCGTCTCCGTGGCCGTGGTTTCGGGCGACGCGGTGGCGGCTGCTTCGGGAACCGGGCTCGGGGCTGGCGGCGTCGGCTCGTCGGAGCCGCACGCGAGCGACAGGGCGACGACGGCCACGGTCGCAAGCAGAACCGCAGGGATGAGGCCCCTTGCTGGCATGCGTGGCCCTTCTCTCGGACAGGATTGGTCGGGGTGCCCGGATTCGAACCGGGGACCTCGCGGCCCCAAACCGCGCGCTCTACCTGGCTGAGCTACACCCCGTCCAGCCAGCCTACCCCACCGCTTCCACAGGCCCTAGGAAAGAACCGGCCAAACGCGACCGGAGGCCCCACATCGTTCCCGGCGCACCCACCCCGCGGCGTACGGTGTTTGACAGCCTGCGCGAAGCAAGCTGATCATGAAGTACCGACTGGGGCACTTTGACCATGGACTGGCGGGACTACATCACGGTCGACCCGAACGTCTGCCACGGGCAGGCCTGCGTCGCCGGTACCCGCGTCATGGTTACGGTCATCCTCGACAGTCTTGCAGCGGGCCTGACAGCTGAGGAGATTACCGAGAGCTATCCGGCTGTCTCTCCCGATGCGGTCACGGCGGCTCTCCACTACGCGACGGAGTTGGCCAGGGAGCGGACTGTGCCACTGGGCGCGTAGAGACGCTCCATGCGGGTCAAGCTCGACGAGAACCTGCCGGTACAGTTGAAAGCCCTGTTCGCTGAGTCCGGTCATGATGCGGCGACGGTCCTCGATGAGGGCTTGGGCGGCGCGTCGGACTCAGAGGTGGCGGCTGCCTGCCTTGCCGAGGAACGGGTGTTGGTCACGCAAGACCTCGACTTCTGTGACATACGGACGTATCCGCCCGCGGAGTACTTCGGGATTGTGGTATTCCGGCTATCCACTTCAGCCCGAAACGCAGTCCTGGACGTGGGGGGCATGTTGATTCAGCAACTGGAGGGGGCATCCCCCGGCGGTCAGCTATGGATAGTGGAGGACTCGCGGATCCGAATCCGGGAGTGACTAGGAATGAACCGGCTGCGTGCACCCGATGATGTTGTGCACATCCGCGACGTCGTGCGCCTCCAGCCAAGCCTCCAGCCCCTCCAGCACGTCGAGCGGCGCCCGCGGGTTCGAAAACGAGGCCGTCCCCACCTGCACCGCCGTCGCCCCAGCCATCAGGAACTCGACCGCGTCCCGCCCCGTGCTGATGCCACCGCAGCCGATGACCGGCACGCGCACCGCCTGCGCGACTTCGTACACGACGCGCAGGGCCACCGGCTTGATCGCGGGCCCGCTCAGTCCGCCCATGGCCCGGGGCAGCACCGGTCGCCGGGCCTCCGCGTCGATGGCGAGGCCGGGAACCGTGTTGATGGCGCAGATGGCGGACGCCCCCTCATCGGCGCAGGCCCGTGCGATCTCCGCCGGATCCTGCGCAGCGGGCGTCAGCTTCACGATGACGGGCAGCTCACAGCTGCGTACCGCCCCCCGCGTCGCCTGCGCCGCGGCCATCGCGTTCAGGCCGAAGTCGAGCCCGTTGTCCACGTTCGGGCAGCTGAAGTTGAGCTCCAGTGCGGCCACGCCCGGCACCCCGTCGAACGCCCGGGCGAGGTCGCCGTAGTCCCCCGCCGTCTCCCCCGCGATGTTCACGATGACGGGCACGTCCCAGCCTGCCCAGACAGGCGCCATCTCCGCGATGATGCGGTCGGGACCGAGGTTCTGCAGGCCGATCGAGTTCAGCATGCCCGAGGGCGTCTCCGCCACGCGGGGCTGCGGGTTTCCGGCCCGCGGCAGCGGCGTGACCCCCTTGGAGACGACCGCCCCCAGCCGGTTCACGTCGAACTGCCGCGCGAACTCCATCCCCCAGCTGAAGGTGCCCGAAGCGGGCATCACGGGGTTGCGAAGGCTCAGGTTCGTCTTGCGTTCGGGCGCGAGTTCGACCGCCAGCTGTGGTGTCACAGGTTCAGTGTACGACGCGTGTTAGGCGCGGTTCGCCGCTGGCTCCTTGCGCCCCGACCGGCGGTTGCGCCAGAGCCGTTCGCTCTCCGAGTTCTCGAAGTCGCGTTTGGTCCCGCAGTGCTTGCAGGTGCCCTGGCTGAAGTGTCCGTTGGGCGTTGCGATGATCCAATGGTGCGTGCACGTACCCGTTGCCGCGCGGTGCCTGCTGGCATGCATGTCAAACCCCGTTGGGTTCTGCGCCCCGCCTCGCGCGAATCCACTCTCTTTACCTTACCCCCTCTGTCTACCCCCGCGCCTGCCTTTGCGGCTGCGCAGGACCTGCTCGAACCACAGCCCACCGTCCGGACCCTCGCCCGGAACCGGGCGGAACCCCATCCGTACCCAGAAGTAGACCGCCAGCCCCCGGTCCGGCGGCGCCCATGTCCGCACCACGTCGTACCGCCGCTCCAGCGTCCGCAGCAGGGCCGTCGCCGCCCCCGACCCCGCCCCATACCCCCGCGCCTCCTCGTCGATGCACAGCCGCTCGATGAAGGGAACCTCCCCCGACAGGTCGACCGCCACCTCGCCGATGACCCCCCGCCGGCCCCGCCGCCGCACCTCGTAGCGCGTCGCGCCACCGTCCTCGACGCGGCGCAGCGTCACCCAGTCCCCCGCGATGCGTTGCGGCAGGGGCCTCGGCGCGCTCATCGGGCCAGCCACTCGCGAGTGCGCGTTGCCATCGTCTCGATGTTCCCGTGCAGCCGGGTGCACTGGGGGATCGCCTCAAGGAACTCGCGGCCGTACCGCTTCGTGAGGACGCGGCTGTCGAGCACTGCCACCACGCCCTGGTCCTCCCGATCGCGGATCAGCCGTCCGAAACCCTGCCGGAACCGCAGGACCGCCCCCGGCAGCGAATACCCGCCGAACGGATCGTCGTACAACTCCGAGCGCGCCCGGTGGATCGGGTCAGTCGGCACGGCAAAGGGCAGCCGCGCGATGACCACGAGCGAGAGTGTGTCCCCACGGATGTCGATGCCTTCCCAGAAGCTGGATGTGCCGAAGATGACCGTGCGCGGGTCCTGCACCAGGTTGCGCATGAGCTGGCGCGGGGCGCCGTCGCGGTCCTGCACGAGCACGCTGATGCCTTCCCCTTCGAGCACCCCCCGCGAGAGCTCCGCCACCCGCCGCAGGGAGGCATGCGACGTGAACAGCGCCAGCGCCCTCCCGCCCGAGGCCAGCGCGAGCTCCGTGATCGCTTCCGCTGCCGCTTCGTCGTAGTCCCGGTTGCCAGGGTCGGGGAAGCCGGTCGGTGTCGCCAGCAGCGTCGAGCGTTCGTAGTCGAAGGGCGACCCCAGCGCCAGCGTCGCCGCGTCGGGCAGACCCATCTGGTTCGCGGTGAACGCCATGGAGCCCCCTGCTGCCAGCGTCGCGCTCGTCGCGATGACCGTCGCCCGTCCCGCGAACAGCTCCGCCTCCAGCAGCGGCCCCACCTCCAGCGGCGCGGAGTTGAGCGCCGCGTTCCCGTCGCGCGTGGTCGAGGCCCACACGATCGCGTTCGGGTCGTTCCCCTCGAC
>LXNI01001509.1_pt1 | contig 19705 bp, 19 predicted proteins | sample 809091 | NCBI WGS metagenome assembly LXNI01 (sample SAMN04870527, study PRJNA318959) | sponge metagenome | biome: 01000161; feature: marine sponge reef; material: water | host: Sarcotragus foetidus | place: Greece: Milos, Mediterranean Sea | collected 2013-05-29 | depth 5-7 m | reverse complement strand
CTGGCCTTCAAAGACCACCCGCGGTTCCAGGTCGTGGGCGTATCCGACGAGCCGTCGGCCGCCGACTGGGTACATGCCTGCAACCGGCAGCTGGCCGCCGACCTGGGCGTTCCCTATGAGCCGGGCATCGACGCGGCCATTGCCCGGCACCGACCAGACGTTGCGGTGGTCTCATCGGAAGCAGCGCGCCACTCGCAACTCAGCGTTCAGGCGGCCAACGCGGGCCTGCACGTTGTGCAGGATAAGCCGATGGCGCCCACGGTCGCCGACTGCGACGCGATCGTCGACGCCGTAGAACGCGCGGGTGTGCGATTCCTGCTCTGGAACCGCAACACTCAACCCGCGATTGAAGAGGCGCGCCGGGTCGTGCACGCGGGCGAGATCGGCGAGCCGCGCGCCATCCACGTCGATTTTTTCTTCTGCAAAGACGCGGGCGTACTTCTGGATTCTGACGAGCCGGAAGAGATCCCGGACTCCTGGCTCAGTGAAGGCGAGTTGACCGTCGAGGGCATCTACCCGCTGGCCTACATGCGGTACATCCTGGGCCTGGACGCGGTACGCGCCTTTGGACGCGCATCGGCCCATTTCTTCCGGCGCCACGCCGAACGCGGAGTCGAAGACATCGCCACGGTTTCCCTGGAAATGGAACGAGGCGTCATTGGCTCACTCTGCAGCGGCCGGATCGGACGCCCCAGCCACCCCAACGTTGGCGAGCTTCGGGTGCATGTGATTGGATCCACGGGCGCCCTGGTGGTCGCGGAACCGCGCCCGGAAGTCGCCGTATACACCCGCGGACTTGCCCCGGACGACGACCGCAACCGACGCACGGACGAGGGGTCCGACCGCCGCCAGGTGGACAAGTTCGTGACCGCCCTGGACACCGGCGGCGACACCCTGCTCACGGCCCAACAGGGCCGCCACATCGTCGCCACCGTGGCCGCAGCCCTGGCGTCCGCCCGCACCGGCCGCCCCTGCGAGGTGTCGCGCCCGAGCTAGCGGTCAACACGTCGCTCAGGGAGTTTCGGCTTGGACGCCGAAACCGCGGGAGCTAGTCGCCGCGCTGCTGGCTCAACAAAATCAGGCGCAGCTCGCGCACATCCTCACGAACCTGATCAATACTGGCTTGTAGGCGTTCGTCCGATTTCTGTAGGCCGTTGATGGCCTCTTCTACTTTTCCCCATCGGTAAAACGCTCCGCCCGCGGCAACCAGCGCCGCGACTGCAGCGGCAGCGGTGACAATTGACTCGGTCATCGTCGCGTCCTGCGTGTCGCTCGCCGATACAGCCGACGAGCGGGTGCGCCCAATTACTCGCGCCTCTGGCCGTCCGCCCTTCACCGCAAGCGCTTAACGCAGAGCGTATCAGCGTCTTTGCGAGATTCTCTCCAGGTGGTTTCCTGGCGCACCCGGACCAAGACTCCGGGCGCGCGGCTCCTTAGGCTACTCAGCGCGCCGGCAAGGGCTCCGGGGTTGGCGTCAACAGCGCGCGCAGGCGGACGTTCAGGGCGTCGCGCGCCTGGCTGGCCAGTTCGCTGAAGTCGGTGAAGTTGCGCGCCTCCACCACATAGGCGCCGCAGTCGGGCTGCAGGCCCGTCGGACATTGTTCCTCGCTCTTGGCGATCAACGTATAGAAAGGCGCCTGCAGCGTCTCGTTAACAGTTGCGACATCCGCGATACCCGGATCGACCAGCGGCGCCAGTTCCTCGGGCGTCATGTTGACCACGATCACAACTGTCCCTCGTTCAAATTCTGACTTGATCACTTCGAAATCCACCTCCGCGCGTGCATCACCGTGCACCATGAGTGTTGTCGGCTGGCGCGATGCGGCGTCGTCAAACGTCTCGACGGTGCGGACCGCATACTCTGCGCTTTCGCGGCCATCCAGCGGCAGCCGTCGGTCCTCCTGCAACTCCGTCGGTTCGAAGTACACGATGAAGTCCAGGCCAAACCGCCCAAGCATGCGCTCGAACAGTAGAAACATCGCGAAGACGGCCACGGCCACCATCAGCGTCAGGGCGAGACGCTGCATTGGAGGAGACAAGCGTTGCATCATGCGGGCCGCCGTGCGCTGGGATGGTCGATTGTAGGGGCGCGCCCTGGCTGCTCGCGCGGCCTAGTCGTCGTCGCTGAAGTCCAGGATGCCGCCCATCGTGGCGCCGGACCCGCCGGCGCTTCCTGTGACCGCTCAGGTCGTGCTGTAGGTCAGATAGGCGTCGCGCAGATAGGAAAACAGGCTGCGGCGGCGCTTGCGACTACGGCTTCCGCAACTCGGACAGCCGCGATCGCTCGGGCCGCGTCCCGTCTCGAAGAATCGCAGCGGCACCTCGTAGTGCCGGCCGCAGTCCAGGCAGTCGTAGGCTTTGGTAGTCAGCGAGGGCATCGTGAGGTTCAGGGTAGCCCAACTGCGGCGCATGCAAAAAATCCGGCCGGGACCCGTCACACTACCGGGCTTGACACCGATTGATGTAGTGGCGGGCCTGTGGCCATGACGGTGGTCCTGCTCCTGGCCCGGGCCCGCCCCCTCCCCTCCGTCAATGCCTGAGTCCGTGCTCGGCCCGGCACTCGTTATCGCCGGCTCGGTCCTTGCCGCGCTGGCCGCGCTCTACCTTGCCGTCCTGAGCAGACGGCCGGTGACCCCGCCCGAGCTTCGAACCGAGGCCGCGGCGCGCGGTCGATTCACCCGCAACGCTCTCACACCTCTCCTGGCCAGCGGCTTCGACCGCGCGGTGTTCTGGGTCTTTTGGATCGTGGCGCTGCGAATCCTCGGCCCCGAGCGGAATGGCGAGTACGCCTTCGCGGTGAACCTGCTCACGTATTTCGCGGCACTAACCGACTTTGGCCTGGGCACGGTGCTTACACGGGATCTCGCTCGACGCGACGACGACCTGCGACCCCTCTTCGGCGCCGGCCTGGTCATTCGCCTGCGTCTGGTGGCTGTCAGCGCCCCGCTCATGGTTGGACTGGCCTTGATCTACTACGCGACAGGTTCGATCTCCGCAGCCAGCGTCATCACGGCGGCCGTCCTGGCGGTCGGCCTGCTGCCAACAGCCCTCGGTCAGGCCTATGCCTCGATCTACGGGGCGTGGGAACGCATGGACCGCCGAGGTCTCGTCGCCGCCGGCACGTCGGCGCTGACCGTGGGGCTGGGACTGCTGTTGCTGGGCGCCGGAGCAGGTGTCATCGGGCTGGCCGTCGCGGGAATGGTGTCAGGCACGGCCTCACTGCTGGTCCTGGCGCGGCCGGTCGGCCTGGGTCTTCTCAAGACGAGCGGGCAGGGCCGCGCCCACCGCGGCGCGCTGCTCTCGGCCGGCTTCCCGCTGATGCTCAATGGCCTCCTGGCTACGGCCTTCGTCCAACTGGACATCCTGATCCTGCAAGCGATCGAAGGCACCGCCGTGGTGGGCCACTACAACGCGGCCTACAAGTTCATCAACGCGCTCAATGCCATCCCGGCTGCCGTGGTGCTGGCGGCGTTTCCGCTCATGGCGCGGGCGGCGGCCGACCCCGAGGCCCTCGCACGCTGGACCGCGCGAACCTGGCGCGTCCTGATTTCGCTTGCCGCGCCGGCGGGCGTGCTGCTCTTCGTGCATGCCGAGCCCCTGGTGGCGACCCTGCTCGGCCAGGAGTTTCTGCCCTTCACCGCCGAGGCCCTGGCGATTCTGATTTGGTTTCTCCCGTTTAGCTACCTGAACGGAACCTTGCAATACGTGGTGATTTCGCTGGACCGCCAGTGGTGGCTCACGCCGGCCTTTCTCGTGACAACGCTCTTCAACGTCGGCACGAATCTGGCACTCGTGCCGACCTTCGGCTTTCACGCCGCGGCAGCCACCACCATCGCCAGCGAAGTGGTGCTGCTGGCCATGCTTGCCTGGGTCTTGCGGCGAGACCGGATCCTGCAGCGTCTGGCCGAGCCAGCCGTTCGACCGGCCCTGGCCGCAGGCGGAATGGCACTGGCGGCCTGGCTACTTGCCGACACGCCGTGGGTGCTGGCCGCCATCGCGGGTTTGCTGGTCTATGCCGCGGTGCTGGCCCTCAGCGGCGGTATAAGGCTGTCCCTCCGTGGAGCACGCCGGGTCGACTAGCGCGTCGGGCCGCCCAACGCCTCGCGCAAGTCCGCTTCGTTGGCGAGCGGCACCGTTGGCGCCACGATGTCCACCGGCCCCAGCCAGACATAGTCCACGCCCCGATGTTCCGAATTGCCAAACCGGCCGTTCGCCGTTAGCGGCCGGTCGTCCGGTCGTAAGAAGGCGACGAACGCGTGGTACGACCCGGCCTCCGCTTCAGCCGGCACCCATAGGGCCGTGCGCAGTTGGTGCTTGTCGCCGGGCTGCCATTCGGACGTTCGTCGCAGGCCGCGGTCCTGGGCGAACGTGTCCTTGGCGTAGATCAGCCCGCTTGGCGTGCGCAGCCAAACGCGCATTCGCACGTCGTAGTCCACCGCGCGCAGCGCGCGGATGAATACGGTGAATCGCACGCCGTCCCCAGCTTCCCGCGGACCCTGGTCGGCGCGCGCACCCGTGAATTGGATCTGGTCGATCTGAAAGTCGTCGCCGAACTCCACCCGACCGCGCCGATTCACAAGGTCCAGCACATTTGTCATATACAACTGAAGCACGCCGTTTCGGTAAACCTCGGAGCGGGCCTGCCACTGCGAGCTCAGCCAGGCCTCCACGTGTCCCTCGGGATCGGCCTGCTCAAGTCCTGCCAGAACCACCCAGAGCCTTCGATGGTTATTGGCCGCCCGCTCGAGCTTCTTATTGACTTCCTTTGCCGTCACGGCCGGCGGCACTTCGTCTGGCAAAAACCAAACATCGACCTTGTCCAGAAAGTCCGGGAAGTAGTGCCGCCAGTACCAACCCTGCCAGGGGCCCGCAAGGACAACCGCATCCCTGAACTTTCCTTCGTCGCGGCCCGGTCGCCGGGGACGAGCCAGGTTCTCAATGGTTGAAGTAATCGACCGGTAGTCTCCTCGCCGGTAGTCGTCGAAATACGCGCGCGAGGCATAAACGGGCCCGGCGAGGGCCACGAGTACCACGGCGGCTACCGGCGCCACCATCCAGGCACGGCGCGGCGCAAGACTCAGGGAGGCCGCCGCCAGGATTGCCAGCGCTGGAATCGCCGGAAGCAGGTAGCGGGCCTGATAGTCCTTGTTGAACACCAGCAGAATCGCCAGGAATCCGATGACGGCAACGATCTTCGCCAGCATGAGCCCGGCCGAGCAGCGCCGTACGGCCCAGGCGGCGCCGACGAGTACGAGGGCGCCCAGGACTGCGGCGACAAGTCCTCCCGCTCGCCCTCCGCCGCGTACCGTTGCATCGCCTACAAAGACATCCAGCCAGGCGCTGGACGCCACGCTGCGTATCAGGTCCAACCCCAGGCCTCCGGTTCCAAAAGCCGGAAGACTGTCCTGGACGCCGCGAGCCAGTAGCACCCATGGCAATGCAACGGCCAGAAACACCAATTGGACGGCAACAAAGGCGAGCACGCGGCCTCGCTGGCGGCCGAAACGCCACGGAAGCGTCAGGTTCATGGCAACCAGCGCTAACGCAGCCGTGTAGTCAACGTAGGCCCCAACCACAACGGTCAACGCCAGCCAAATCCAGTCGCGAGGTCGGCCATGCCGCATCGCCCGCTCGAACAGCCACAGCGCCAACGTGCCGAACAGGGCCGCGGCGGCGTACATGCGCGCCTCGCGGCTGAAGAAGATCAGCATCGGCGACACGGCGACCACGGCGGCGGCGAACACCGCCGGCCACGCGCGCAGGTACGTGCGCGCAAGCTGATAGGTCGCGGGAATGAGCAGCACGCCAAAAGGAACCGAGAGCCAGCGCACGATTGGTTCCTGCTCGCCGAACCAGGTCGTCCAGTAATGCAGCGCCATGTAGTACAGCGGGGGATGCTCAAACGGCGCCTCGGCGATGGCCGCGACGATATCCAGCGGCAGCGAACGCGCGTACCAGACCGCTGCAACTTCGTCGAAATCAAAGTCGCCCAGGTGCTGAAGTCGAAAGCCGCGCAGAATGGCGCCAACCAGAACAACAGCCAACAACGCTGTCATCGGCGTCTGACGCCGAGTCAGATGCTCCGCGATCTGGAGCCGACCGGCCGCGCCGACGCTAATCCGAGAGGTCATAGGCGTCCAGCGTACGCCTGGCGATCTCCGACCACGTGTGCCGCGCGGCGATAGCTTGGGCGCCCTCGGTCAACTGCCGGCGTCGCGGTGGATTGTCGCGAATCTCCGCCAATGCCTTCGCCAGCGCGCCCGCGTCTCCGCGCGTGACGAAACCCACCTCGCCGTCCTTCACGTCAACGGTCCCCGCATCTGGTGGAAGCGTGGTGATGACGGGAACACCGTGTGCCACGGCATTCATGAATGACCCGCGGCGAGCCGACAGACCGTCCAGGAACGGGAGGGCTATCGAATCGCAGGCGATGAGCCAGCGCGAAATCACCTCCGGCGGCTGCTCGCCCGTGTCCACCAGGCGAATCCCATCGAACGTGCCAGCCGCCACCGCGGGCTCCGCCCGTCGCACGCTGGTTGGCGGTTCCGGGGCCCCGATCAGCGCCAGCAGCGTTCCGGGCCCTGTGAGTTCAGGACGACGCAGGGACTCGGCCAGCACCCCCACGCCCTTGCTGCGCTGGCGGAAGCCGAAAAAGCCAACGATAAAATCCTCGCGCTCCAGGCCAAGCGCCGCCCGAGCGGCGGACCGGTTGCCAATGCCCGCGGGCGGCTCAATCGTCGGGCCCGCCGGAATCCAGAACGCTCTCGCACCATGGCCAACCTGCGCCGCGGCCTGGCGCCGGTCTGATTCGTCTACGTAAATCGCGGCGTGTGCGGACTCGGCCAAGCCCCGAACCATACGAGCCCGCAGCCGGCCAGCCTTGGGAAAGAGGTATGGGGGCAACAGGTCGTGAAAGGTCACGACCAGGCGGCCGGGAATCCCGGTCAGTTGCAGCGCGCGCCCCAGACTGATCAGTTCCCCGGGCCGCGCATACGCCCCGGCCTGGTAATGCACGTGAACTACGTCCGGCCGAATGCGCCTGACCAGGCGAAGCATGCCCCAGAGCGCCCGAAGCGGATATTGACTTGATATCGCGTGGACGTTGTTGGCCGGGTCGCTGCTAGTGCGGGACTCGGTTACCACGTGACAGTCAACGCCACACGCGGTCAACGCCGCCGCCAACCGCACCACGTGATCGCCCACGCCTCCAACGCGAGGCGGAAACTCACCCGAGACAAGAAGAACGCGGCGGGTCGGCCTCACACCAGCGTCGGCGGCTAGCGCCGCCACCCGGTCCACTGCCAGAGTGTGACGGTCGCAATCTGGCGTAGTTCTCGGCGGGCATCGTCGCGAACTGACGGCCGAAGCATGCGCACGGCCTGTTCTAGCAGGCGTACCACCCCGGTACTCGCGACAAACAGGCGCAGCAGCGCGGCCACTGGCCACCCCCAGGTCTTGGTCACGTAGCGATAACGGCTGTGAAAGAAACGCCGCTCCCGAGCCACAGGGTCCTGATCGGCGCTGGCCCCGCCAACGTGACGGACCGTGGCGTCCCGGGTCACGCCGCAGCGCCAGCCTCGAAGGCCGAGGTCGCGCAGGAGGTCGACTTCCTCCGCGTACATTTCGTAGCCGACGTCGAACCCGCCGGTCTCGACCAGGGCCTCGCGCCGAAAGCACAGGCAGGCGCCGGTCAACCACTCCGGGTCATCATCCGCCGCGTCGCGCATGTAATACCGCCGAAGAGCCGGCAGATCGGGCAGCAATCGCTCGATGATGGTGCCGTCAGTCACGGCCGCGGCCAGCGTCGGCAATCGGCGCGCGGGCGAGACGGGAGATCGGCCGTCGTCCACGTGCATCGGCGCCACGCAGCCCAGACCAGCATCGCTGTCCAGGTGCGTCAGCATGGCTCCCAGGGATCCCGGATCCAGGTGAGCATCTGGGTTGACGATCAACACGGCATCACCCACGGCTGTGGCGATCCCGATGTTGGCGGCGGCCCCAAACCCCAGGTTCCGGTGCGCTTCCACAATCCGAACCTGCGGAAAACCACGCCGGACAAGCGCCACGGTTTCATCGGCCGAATCATTGTCGACCACGGTAACGTCCAGCGAACCCGGCGCCTCACGCCCGGCCTCGTTCAAAGCCACCAGGCACGGCTCGATATCGACGGCGGAATTCCAGGTCACTACGACCGCCGATACCGATTGAAGCGATGGGAAACTCACCGAGACGTCTCGCCGTCCGCCGCGCTCCAGCACGCTCTGAGGGCCCGTTGGATCTGCCATTCGTGCTCCGCCATGAGGGCGGCCAGCAGCAGCCCCACGGCCCCGTCCCGGTATCCCTGTTGGCTGACGGTCCGCCGCCAGAACTCGCGCAGGGGTTGGAGCACGACCGCCGTGGGACGCCGCCGCATACCCGATTCGAACAGCATTTCGGCCACCGGTCCGGCCAGGGCCCGCTGGCGCTCGCGAAACTGCGCCACGCTCGCGTAGCTGAAATGCTTCAGCGGATGCTGCATTCGCTCCACGGCCCCATTGACTTCCACCAGTTCATGGACCGGACGATCCGACGCGTAGGCGGCGCGGTGACGATTCATAACTCGAAGTTGATAGTCCGGCCACCAACCGGCGCCTCGCATCCAGCGACCGAAGATCCGGTTGCGGCGCGGCACCCAATAGCCGTCGCACGCCTCCGACCCCACGCGTGTCTGGATTTCCTGGCGCAACTCAGGCGTAACCCGCTCGTCCGCATCCACAAAGAAGACCCAGTCATGAACAGCAAGCCGCAGCCCGGCGTTGCGTTGCGTGGGAAAGTCCGTCCAGCGACGCTCCACCACGCGCACGCCGAGCAACAGTTCCCGGGTGGTTCCGTCCGTACTGAATGAGTCGATCACCAGCCGTTCGTCGGCCCAGGCCAGGGTGGCCAGGCAATCGGCAAGGTTTGCCGTTTCGTTGCGCGCGATGACTATTGCGCTGATCGCCGTCATCGGCGTCACTCCGGCTTCAGGGCCACCTGGGCCGCGGCGTAGGCCTGGCGACGAGGTCCCGGCAAGCGAGCGCGAACGCCGAGGCCCAGCCACATCAAGCCGATGGCGGCGCTTGCCATTGGACCGGTGCGATGCTGTCGATACCACCGCGCCCGGCTGCGAAAGAGTTCCGGCAGCATCTCCCGATCGCGGTCGGAGGTCGTCGCCGCCCGGATATGCGTCACCTGGGCCGTGGGCACGTAGCGAACCCGCCAGCCGTCGTCCCAGAAGCGACGGCACAGATCCACTTCCTCCGCGTACATCCAGTAGGCCGATGAGAATCCGCCCACCAGTTCCAGCGCACGGCGTCGCATCAGCATGAACGCGCCCAGCACATAACCCACGTCCCTCGTGGGCCCGTGTGACCAGAGCCGCCCGTTCAGGCGCGAGCCGCGAAGTCGCGCCGGCAGCGGCAGGAGATCAAAGACTGCCTGCCCAAGTCCCGGAAACGCGAACGCGGAGTCCTGCGGCGAACCGTCCGTATTCAGCAGCATCGGACCGGCACACGCAACGTCGGGCGCGTCGTCCATCTCTCGTGCCAGGGCGTCCAGGGCGCCGGTATGCACCCAGACGTCGGCATTGGAAACCAGGACCAGCGGCGCCCGCCCCGAGGCGACGCCGGCATTCGCCGCCACGCCATAACCCGGATTGTCGGGCCGGGACAGCAGGCTCGCGTCAAGGACCGCGTCGTCGGGACGAGCAGCCAGGGCCGGGTCGCCGGCGGTGTCCACAATCGTCAGCGACCGCACCAGATCGCCGGCCGAGCGAATGCTGGCAGCCGCGCGGCTCACCATCTCCGCCTGCCCGTGAGCTACGACCACGGCATCGATCATGCTCGGCCGACCCCATCCTTCACGGTTGGCGGGCGACGTCACGCCGCCCGCCTGCGCCTGGAGCGCTACTTCACCTCGACGGTAGCGCCCACCTCTTCCAGCTTGGCCACCATCGCGTCGGCCTCTTCGCGCGACAGGCCGTCCTTGATGCTGCCCGGCGCCGCGTCGACAACCGCCTTGGCCTCACGGAGTCCCAGACCGGTAATCTCACGCACGGCCTTGATGACCTGGATCTTGCGTTGGCCGGCGCTAGTGATTTCCACCGAGAACTCGGTCTGCTCCACCTCGACCGCGGCCGCGCCGTTGTCGGCCGGTGCGGCCGCGACGGCCATCGGCGCCCCGGAAACGTTGTACTTGTCCTTCAGTGCCTCGACCAGCTCGGAGAGCTCCAGCACCGTCATCGAGTCCAGCGACTCCAGAATGTCATCCTTCGTTACCTTGGCCATCACGCGCCTCCTTCGGCGGTTTGCAGTTGGTCAACGCGCTCCTGCAGCGCGAAGACCAGTCCTGAGATCAATCCATCCAACGTATGCACCAGGTTGGAAATCGGTGCGCCAATTGCCCAGACCACTTCGGCATTGAGCTGCTCGCGGCCGGGAATCGACGCCAGTTTCAGCACTCGATCGCCGTCCAGCACCTCGCCGTTCAGCGCCCCCCCGCGAATCTCCACCGTCGGGTGCTGCAGCGAAAAGTCGCGCAGCGCACGCGCCGCGGCCGGCATGTCCTCGCCGCTGAACGTGAACGCCGACTGCCCGTTAAGCAGCGCGTCCAGGCCTTGAATCCCGGCACGGTCAGCCGCCAGCGCGGCAAGGTTGTTCTTGACCACTCGAAGCGTCGCGCCCGACGCCCGTATCTGCGCTCGCAGATCCTGCTGATCGGTGACCGATAGGTTCGTAAACCCCGTCACGATACTCAGCGAGGCCGACCCCAACTGGTCGGCGAGCGTATCTACCACGGCGGCCTTTTCCGCACGTGTCGCCACTGGCTATTCCTCCTTTGGTAGGGACAAAACAAAAATCGAACGGCGCGCTGGGTCGGCTAACCGCTCGATCGTCCATTCGCGCCTCGGCGGGCTCTCTCGACGCGAGAGATTGCTTGGCCCGCTGTCTCCGGCTATGCAGTTGTCAAGGGTGTGAGTCGCTTGGGCTCCTGTCCTATTCCGCCACCGACCTGGCTTCGTCCAGCGCCGCCTGCGTATCCAGGCGAATGCCCGGGCCCATGCTGGAGCAGACGCTCATTGTACGGATATACGACCCCTTGGCCGCGCTGGGGCGCGCCCGAATCACCGCTTCGATCAGGATTCGCAGGTTCTCGATCAAAGCCTGACGACCCATCGACACGCTTCCGGCCACCACGTGCAGGTTGGCCAGGCGGTCCACGCGAAACTCCACGCGGCCGGCCTTGAGCTCGTTCACGACCCTGCCAACGTCGTTCGTTACGGTTCCGGCCCGTGCGTTTGGCATCAGCCCCCGCGGACCCAGAATGCGCCCAAGCGGTCCAATAATGCGCATGTTGTCCGGCGTGGCCACGGCAGCGTCAAAGTCAAGCCAGCCACCGCGAATCCGCTCGGCCAGTTCGTCGGTTCCCACCTCATTGGCGCCCGCGTCGCGCGCTTCCTGCGCCCGATCACCGCTGGCAAACACGATGATCCGCTGCTCCTTGCCTGTGCCGTTGGGCAGCGTCACGGTGCTGCGCACCTGCTGATCGGCGTGCGTGGGATCGACGCTCAGGTTGGCGTGAAATTCCACGGACTCATCGAACTTGGCCTTCGGCAATCCCAGCAGCACATCAATGGCGTCCCCAAGCGTGTGGTGCACACTGCGGTCCACGGCCGCCCGTGCCTGCTGAAACCGTCGGCTATGTCGCGCCATGTCTAATCCTCGACTTCGATGCCCATGCTGCGGGCGGTGCCGGCCACGATCTTCATGGCCGCCTCGACTTCGTAGGCGTTCAGGTCCGGCATCTTGATTTCGGCAATCTCGCGAACCTGCGCCTCGGTAACCGTGCCAACTTTCTCGCGGTTCGGCTCACCCGAACCCTTCTCCACCCCCGCAGCCTTCCGAAGCAGGTCCGCTGCTGGCGGCGTCTTGGTGATGAACGTAAACGATCGATCCTCGTAAATCGTGATTTCGGCGGGGATCACGGACCCCACCTGCTCGCGGGTGCGCTCGTTGTAGGTCTTGGTGAACTCGATAATGTTCACGCCGTACCCACCCAGCGCAGGGCCGACTGGCGGAGCCGGCGTCGCTTGCCCCGCTTCCAGTTGCAGCGTGATCGTTGCCAGTACGCTTCGTGCCATGGTTCGTCAGCCGCCTGGTTAGATGATCGACCCGCCGCCGGATTTCTCGACCTGGAGGAAGTCCAGTTCGACCGGCGTGTCGCGTCCAAAAAATGAAACCAGCACCCGCAGGCGCTCCTTGTCCTCCATCACCTCGTCCACCGTGCCAAAGAAGTCGGTGAACGGCCCGTCGATAATCTTGACCCGTTCGCCAATCTGAATGCGAACCTCGGGCCGCTGCCCCTCGCCCTCCATCTGCCTGAAGATCGTGCCCGCTTCTTCGGGCGACAGCGGAATAGGCTTGTGGCCTGATCCGGCATCGGCGCCTACGAAGTTCACGACCCCGGGCGTATTCCGAACAACCTGCCACGCGTCGTCCGCGTTCTGCTTTGCTTGTGGGTCGAGGGAATTCTTGGTCTCGTCCAGCGACAGCATCTGCACCAGCACATAGCCGGGATACATTTTTCGCTTCACGGTCCGTCGCTGCCCGTGGCGTGATTCCTCAACGTCCTCTTCCGGCACCACGATTCGGAAGACCTTGTCCTTCGCCTCCATGGAGCGCACGCGCTGCTCCATGTTCTGCTTGACCTTGGCTTCGTAGCCCGAGTACGTGTTAACCACGTACCACTCGGCGTCACCGGGGATCTGCTGTTCCGGTGCGCTTTCGTCGACGGCGGCCGGGGAGGATGCGCCGCTAGTTTCAGCCATCATGCTCCTTCGCCTTCCATCACGACGTAATCAACTCGAACAGGCGGTCGAAGCCCAGGTCGGCCAGCCCGAGAATCATCGCCATCAGCACGCTGATCGCCAGCACCAGCGCCGTCAGTCGCGCGGTCTGTTCCGGCGTCGGCCACTGGCACTTGCGCAATTCCTGGTACGCGCTGCGAACGAAGCGAGTCAGCGGCGCCCGGCGAACGTTTCGGCGCAGTTCCCGCGTGGACAACATCGGCGATCACTCGCTAACGAGTCTCGCGGTGGGCCGTGTGAGCACGGCACGCGCGACAGTACTTCTGCAACTCAAGCCGGTCCGGGGTGTTCCTTCGGCTCTTGCTGCTCACGTAGCCGCGCGAACCACAGTCCCGGCACTCCAGCGTGATAACGAGTCGATCACCTCGGCGAGGCATTTCCAACTCCGCGGCCGCTGGGCGACCGTCCATTCAGAGGCGCGCTTCGCGTTTGCCACTGGCACACGCGCCCGCCAAGCACAATAAAGCCCCGGCGGCAGGCCCGCGCGGGACGCCTCAGTATACGACGATTCCCGCGTCCAGTCGCCTAACCGGCGAAGCGATCCACCGTGGCCGCAATCGCCACGGCCGCTGTTACCGAGCCCAGCATCAGTCCAATCATCCACTTGGTCAGCCGCGATTCCAACGCGTGCAGATCGCCCTTGAACTCGGCTTTCAACTCAGCAAGGTCGGCTTTTGTCGCCAGGCTGTCGTACTTGGCTTCCAGACGGCTGATTCGATCGCGGTCTTCGCTAGCGAGGGCGGTCATCATCGGTCCTCCCGCAAGGTAGGTTTGACTTCTCCGCCCTGCCTGCAGTTTAGGACAGCTAGGAATCACGTACGCCCAGGCTGCCGTGGTTCGCCCGACGGTGAACGTATCCCCGGGCGCCCCACCACGCGCCGGATTCGCCCGGCGCCGCCCCTGGCGACTTTGGCAACCACGCCCTCGCACCGCAGTATTAGAGACCGCACGGCTGGAGATTCGACCATGACCACGGATGGACTGACCTACGCCGGGCGTTTGAGCGATTTCGCCTCCGAGACCTGCCACAGAGTGCGCGCGGGCGACCGCACCCTGGTGCTCATCCGGAACGGCGACGACGTTTACGCCCTGGATAACCGCTGCCCCCACATGGGCTTCCCCCTCGATCGCGGCAGCGTCGACGACGGCATCCTCACCTGCCACTGGCACCACGCCCGCTTCGACATCACCACGGGCGGCACGTTTGATCTCTGGGCCGACGACGTGCCCGCGTTCCCGACTCAGGTAATCGATGGCGACGTCTGGATCGACCTGCGCAACGACCGCGACGAACTGGCCCATCACCGCCGCCGCCTGCGCGCCGGCCTGGAGCAGAACCTCTCGCTCGTCATCGCCAAGGCCGCGGTTTCGCTCGTCGAAGGCGGCGCCGACCCGCGCGAGCCCTTCCGCATCGGGCTCGAGTTCGGAACCCGCTACCAGAGCGACGGCTGGGGCCCCGGCCTCACCGTCCTGACCTGCATGATGAACCTGCTGCCCCATCTGCCGCCCGAGCAACACGCCCGCGCCCTCTTTCATGGGCTGTCGAACGTAGCCGGCGACTCCTCCGGATCGCCTCCGAAGTTCGAGGTCGGCCCCCTGCCCGACGCCCCCTCCGACCCGGCCACCCTCAAGCGCTGGTTCCGGCGCTTCGTCGAGGTTCGCGACGCCACCGGCGCCGAGCGCTGCCTGCTCACGGCCATCCAGGCCGGGATGGACCAGGCCGCCATTGCCGACATGCTCTTCGCCGCGGCCACCGACCACCGCTACCTGTCCAACGGCCACGTCCTCGACTTCACCAACAAGGCCCTCGAAGCCCTCGACATCGCCGGCTGGGATCTGGCCGACACCGTGATCGGCTCCCTCGCCCGCGGCTACGCCGACGCCGGACGCATGGAGGAATCCAACGCCTGGCGCCGCCCCATCGACCTCGTGGAGATCCTGGAAGACACCTTCGAGCAGCTCCCCGACATCCTGGCGGCCGACATCAAGCTGAGCCAGTGGGATGGCCGCGCGGCCCTCATCGAGACCGTGCTGGGCGAGGATCCCCGGGCAATCGCCGACGCGCTTACGGACGCCCTCCGCCACGGCGCCGATCCCGTCGAACTCGCCGACGCCGTCACCCAGGCCGCCATCACCCGCGTCGCCCAGTTCCACGTCACCAACGAGTTCGGCGACTGGGACCGCGCCCTGCACACCCTCTCGTTCGCCAACGCCGTCCGCGGCGGGCTGGTCCGCTCGGGTTCGAGCGAGTTGGTCCGGGGGATCTACGACGCGGCCGTGAGCGTCTACCTCGACCGCTTCCTCAACGTCCCGCCGGCCCGCCTGCCCGCGGCCAACGGCCACACGTCGGGCGACGAGTTGCTGGAGTTTCTGCCCGATCTGCTGGACCGCCAGCAACAGGTAGACGAAGCCGCCACTCTGGTCGTGGACTATCGCGCCACCGGGGCGCCGGTCAAGGCGCTCCTCGAATCAATTGGCGGCGGCCTCTTACGCGAGGACCGCAATTTCCACACCATCCAGGCCGTGGAAGCCAGCATCCATCACGCTGGATTGAGCGACGACCCCGCCGACGCCACCCTGGCCCTCGTGGCCGGCGCCCGCTATCTCGCGGCGCACGCGCCCACCGTCCGTTCCCAGGGCCAGACCTTCCAGATCGCCCAACGCCTGCAACGCGGCGAACGCCTGTTCGAGGAGGCGCCCGCCTGACCGGCAATAACTCCGAAGGCGTCATAGCCGTATTCCACGGGATCAAGAAGCCCTTCACCTTTCTTAGCTTTCCGATTCCCGCCCCCCCGGCCGGGGCCGTCGTGCTTAAGGTGCGGCTCGCCAACATCTGCGGGTCGGACCTGCACTACTGGCGCGGCGACGCCGACCTGGTCGGCCGCGGCTTCGAAATGCCCTACGCCCTCGGCCACGAGGGCGTCGGCGAGGTCTACCGCCTCGGTGCCGGCGTCACCACGGATTCCGCCGGCCAGCCGGTCCGCGAAGGCGATCGCGTCGTCTTTCGCTACTTCGACCCCTGCGGCCACTGCGCCGTCTGCCTGCGCGACCACCCCTACGCCTGCCCCTACCGGCAGCGACAGCGCCTGCGCGGCGTTCGCCACTGGCCCCACTTCCGCGGCACCTTCGCGCAGTACTACTACCTGTATCCGGGACACACCATGTTCCGGGTTCCGACTGGACTGACGGACGCGTCCGTCGCCGGTGTCAACTGCGCCCTCACCCAGGTGGTCTCCGGCCTGGACCGCGCCAAGCTCCGCCCCGGCGAGAGCGTGGCCATCCAGGGCGCCGGCGGTCTCGGGCTCTACGCCGCCGCCGTAGCCAGGTCCCGCGGCGCCGGCCCGATCATCGCCATCGACGGCATTCCCGCGCGGCTCAAACTCGCCCGCGCCTTCGGCGCTGACGAAACAGTCGACATCACTCAGGCCGACACCCCCGAGGCCCGCGTTCAGGCCGTCCGCGACCTCACTGGCGGCCTCGGCGCTGACGTCACCCTGGAACTCGTGGGCCACCCGGGCGTTGTCGCAGAGGGTGTCTACATGACAGCCCCCGCCGGCCGCTTTGTCGAAATCGGCAACATCAACGTCGGCTGGCCAGGCTCGTTCGACCCGTCCGACGCCGTACTGCGCAGCGTCACGTTGATTGGCGTCGCCCACTACCGGGCGCGCGATCTCGCCGCCGCTTTGGCCTTCGTCGCTCGCGAGTCCGGACGCCTGCCCTTCGACCAAATGCTCGCCAGCCGCTTCAATCTGACCGACATCAACGACGCCTTCGTCCAGCAGGACGCCGGCCAGGTCACCCGCAGCGCGCTGGCTCCCCACCCGGCGGAGGCCGCGTGGAAATAGCGGTCCAATTGGGCGAGAGGTCGGCAACTGCCCGCCGACCTCTCGCGGCTCGCTAGCGACGCTTGACGACGGGCTCCGACTCGACCACTGGCACTGGAACGGGAACGGGCGCCGGCCCGATTCGCGCCGGCCACCAGTTCCAGCGCCGCAGCAACAACACGATGCTCGGAACAAATAGCGCCCGCACGATGAACGTGTCAATCAACACGCCCAGCGCCACCGCAAACCCCAGCTGGGAGATATCCCGCAGCGGGAACGTCATCAGTACCGAGAACGTGCCGGCCAGGATCAGCCCTGCCGAGGTAATCACGCCGCCGGTCTGCGCCACCGCCACGCGCACGCCTTCAACCAACCCGCGCGCCTGAATCTCCTCCCGCACGCGCGAAATGATCAGGATGTTGTAGTCCGCCCCCAGCGCCGCCAGGAAGATGAACATCCACACCGGGTTCTGGTAGCCGACCCCCGGGTGACCCAGGATGTTCTGAAAAATCACCACCGACAGCCCAACCGCCGACAGGAAGCTCAGAACCACGCTGCCCAGCAAGTAGCTGGCGGCCACCACGCTACGCAGCAGCAACAACAGAATCACCCAGATCAGGACGATGACGATCGGGCCGACAACCGCCATGTCGCGGTTCACGGCGGCGCGCGCATCCGTCTGCTGCGCGGTTGGACCGCCCACCACGATCTCGGCGCCGGCCAGGGAGGTGCCCTCCGCTGCCGATCGCGCCACCGCGCGGATGTCGATGATGCGGTCGAGCGCCGGCGTTTCGTACGGGTTGTCGGCCATCACCACGTCAAGCCGGGCGGTAGTCCCATCCGGCGAAACGAAGCGGCGGCCCGCGAAGTAGGTCTCCAGCACGGCTTGTTGCTGCGGATCCACGATTGGCGGCTCGCCAACGGCCGGCGCGCCACCCGGCGGCCCGCTGGGTGGCGCCTCGAGCACTGCGGATGGCAGTTGGGGAATCGCCGTCTGCAGCGTGGCCGCGTCCACCGCCTGCGCCTCGCCGGTGGGACGCGTTGGCCCGCTAACCCGAGTGACGCCCGGCACAGCCGCCACCGCCTGCGTCAGCCGATCCAGGTCGACCAGGCTGCCGTCGACATCGGAAGTGCTGACGAAAATGCTGGTCGGCGCCAGCTCCCCGGCGCCGAAGCTGTCGTCCATGATCTGCGCGCCGATCTTCGACTCGGCGCTGTCCGGGAATCCGTCGATAAAGTTGAAGCTCGGCTTCAGGCTCGGAGTTCCGGCCGCAAACACAACCAGCAGCACCAGCGTGACCGCGAACGTGGCCACCGGTCGGCGCGTCACCAGGTTCGCCACCCGCGACCAGATGCGCGAGTGCTCCGTACCGCTCACCTGCATCCGGCCCGGCCAGAACGCCGCCTGTCCGAGCAACACCGTCAGCGCGGGTACCAGCGTGAGACCGCTGACCAGCATCAGGAAAATCGCCATTGCCAGCACCGGGCCCATGGCCTGAAACGACCCGAAGGTGGCCAGCAACAGCGCCAGCATCGCGGCAATTGTCGTCCCGGCGCTCGAGGCAATCGCCGGTCCGATTCGCTGCAGCGACGTCTGCATCGCACGCCAGCGGTCGGGTTGCCGCCGCAATTCCTCGCGGTATCTCGACACGATGAACAGCGTGAAGTCGGTTCCCGCGCCGAAGATCAGCACCGACATCAGGGCGGTGATCTGCCCGTTCAGCGAGAACCCGAAGTTGTCGGCCAGCAGCGCGGCCAGCGACTGCGCCACCAACAGCGTCCAGCCCACCCCCGCCAGCGGCAGCAGCGCCAGCGCCGGCGACCGGTAGATCAGCAGCAATAGCACCAGCACCAGCAGGACTGTGATCAGGGTGACCCTGAAGTCGAACGCGCCAAACACCTCCACGGCGTCCGAGACGATTCCCGCCGGACCGGTCAGTGCGACGGTCAGGCCAGTGTCCTCAGCCCCCGCTTGTGCCTGCTCGCGAATCCATGTCACCACCTCGCCAAATGGCTCGTCGGCCGGCGCCCCGGTAATCGTGACGATCGTGGTAACGGTGGTTCCGTCCGGACCCAGCAGCGAGCTGCCCGCCTCGGGTGACCCGCTGAGCGAAAGCACCGACTCGATTTCATCCGGCGCGTCGTCCGCTTGCAGCGCCGCGTCGACCTGCGCGACTGCGGCCAGGTCGGCGTCCGTAAGGCCCTCGGGGCGGTGAAAGACGACGATGGCCGGCAGGCCCTGGGCGCGCGGGAACTTTTCGCTCACGAGCTCCTGGGCCCGTATGGTCTCCGAGTCCCCGGGCAGGAAGTCCTCCTGGTTGTTGGTCGTCACCTCGCCAAGCGACGGCGCGACGGCGATGACGACCACACCCACGATCACCCACGCCGCAACCACGGCCGCCGCCCGGCGCCAACTCGTGGCCAGGCTGGCCAGCAGTCCAAACATGCGCACTCGCCCCATCACGCGTATATGGATTCAGAGTGTTGAAAGCGGCGCCCGCGGATTGTGAAAAACTTCACGCAGCCAATCCGCGCTCCCATGCCTCGCAATCTGCCGTCGCGAAGTGCGTGGGCCTACGGCAATCCCAGTTGCTGCCGAAGCCCCGGCGAGTCGAAAACCGCCCGGCTCTCGGCGATCCGGCCCCCCTCATCGCTGGATGTGTAAACCATGTCTCCAAACACGTGTGAGTGATGTCCCCGGTCTGCACGCTGGAAGAGGGTCAGGGTGGGGGCCTTCCGGTCGTGATCCCACGTGCCGGCACTCGCGCACGGACCAATACGTCCGTGGCCGCGGTTCTTCACCCTCTCCGAGGGGAGAGGCAGGACCTGCCCCGAGCTAGCCGAATGATTCGGCCGTTTTCGGCCGAAATCGGTGAGGCGTCTTCCGGTCGTGGTCGCCACCCCGGCAACCGCGTTCGGCCGCAATTACTCCTGGTCGCGCCGTTCTTCACCCTCTCCAAGGGGAGAAGCAGAACCTGTCCTGAGCTTGCCGAAGGAT
>LXNI01001508.1_pt1 | contig 19722 bp, 14 predicted proteins | sample 809091 | NCBI WGS metagenome assembly LXNI01 (sample SAMN04870527, study PRJNA318959) | sponge metagenome | biome: 01000161; feature: marine sponge reef; material: water | host: Sarcotragus foetidus | place: Greece: Milos, Mediterranean Sea | collected 2013-05-29 | depth 5-7 m | reverse complement strand
GGGCCGCTTGATGTTGAACTGGACCTGGTGTGACAGGTAGTTGCCCATGCGCGGGTTCATGACATTCACCGAAGTGAAGTGCGGAAACTCCTTCAGGGACTGTTCGTATGTGATGGTCTTGCCGCCGAGGCCGCCCGGCACGAGGCCTGCGTTGGGGTTCGGCACTCGATCGTTGAGCGATTGCTGCAGTTCGTAGCGCCACGAAGGCGGCAGCTGGTTGAGGTTGTACCCGTTTGCCGAGAAGTGGTTGCCCTTGTTTCCCGCGTACGTGATGTCGAAGAACCAGTCACCCGTCTGGTGCTGGATCGATGCGTTCCACTGCTGGGTGATTGGAGTGGTGGGATCCGATTCGCGCAGATTCACGCCCTGACCCAGCCTCGCGCCCGGGCCCGCCGACACGCCCGGCGTTTCCGCGTACGGGAAGGGGAATCCATCGGAGAAGCGGAATGCCTTCTCGCCGGGAGTCGAGGTCTGATAGTTAGTACGGGTGCGGGAGAACAGGTTGATGTCTCCGGTGAAGCGTCGGAAGAAGATCGAGGCGTAGTAGACGCCGTAGCCGCCGCGCAAGACGGTCTTGCCTTGGCCCGTGACGTCATAGGCGAAGCCGATCCGCGGGCCGAAGTCGTTGTAGTCTTCTTCCATAAAGGTTCTCGGCTGGCCGTCTACTCCCGCAAACACCGTGCAGCCGCGCAGGCCCGAGCCGGGCTCCGTGCAGTTCGGATCGAAGTTGATCTGGCCGTTGTGGCGTTCGTAGGGCTTTTGTTGGAAGTCCCAGCGCATCCCAAGATTCAGGGTCAGGCGGGGACTGACCTTCCAGTCGTCCTGCACGAAGGCGGCCCAATTGAAGCCGTGCCACGAGTTTCCGAGGATCCGGTCAATACCTGCAGAGGCCACGTCGCCGGTGAGGAATTGCGCTAGGTCGGCACCGGTTCCGGCGGGAGCCTGCGGGTTGATCGTCAGGCCGCTGAAGCGGAAGAAGCCGGACAGGGCGCCGCCTTGGCGGTTGCCGCCGTAGAGGTCGCGGGCGTTGACGCCGAATTTCATGGTGTGGTTGCCCGTGATCTTGGTGACCATGTTCTGGATGTCCCAGTTCAGCGAACTGCGTTTGCCTAACGCGCCTCCGCCGATGGTTGGGTACGGGCTAACGCTGATTTGGGGCACCTGATCGCCAGGGATGCTGTCCGGCAGGCCGATCTGCTGCGCATAGCCCAGATGGTTGCCGACGGTCTCGAACAGGAATAGCTGGCGACTGGTGCCCACGCGCAGGTTGTTGATCAGCGTGGGTGAGAATGTGTGTGTGTCGGAAAACGCGAAGTTGCGGTTGGTTTGGTCGTCGAACCGGTTGCGGCCGACGTTTGGGTCGGTGAAGACATCATTGGATGATGGCTGGTGCCGGGCCGAGGTATAGCGGCCGAAGAACGAGTTCTTGTCGCTGAAGCGGTGGTCGATCTTCAGGTTCCATTGCGACCAGTTCACTTTCCGATTCTGCGAGTCTTGGAAGTTCTGGCTAAACGTGTACTCGTTGGAGGGCGTCTTGTTGGGTGCTGGGTACCACGGCAGCACATTGCGCGCAGCCGGATCGAATCTCTCCTGCGGAACGATGTTGTTGGGGTAGCGGTCGCGGACCAAGCCCCCGCCGTCCGGGTTTGGACGGGTGGTGTCCGGGTCGAACAGGGGGATGATGTCACCCCTTGCCGTGCGGAGGTTGCCGAACCTGCCTTCGAGGAAGTCGGGGATCGGCACGTTGCGAATGCGGGGGCTGCTGCGCCCGAGGCGGTACTCTTCCCAGTTGAAGAATCCAAACGTGCGGTTCTTGACGATCGGGCCGCCAACCGATGCGCCGTACTGGTTGTAGCGCAAGGGCAGGCGGGTTCTGGCAAACGCGTTTCGCGCATCCATCTTGTCGTTGCGAAAGAATTCGTACGCCGTGCCGTGGATGTCGTTCGTGCCCGAGCGCGTCACGAGATTGATTGCTCCGCCCGCGGTGTAGCCGAACTCGCTCGACATGGTGCCGCTCTGCACCTTGAACTCCTGCACTGAATCGACCGCGATCGGCACGCCAACCTCGCCGACATAGCTCAGGATGTTGTTGTTGCCGTCGAGCATCTGCGCGTTCATCGAGTTGGGGCTGCCGTTGATGGATAGCGACGAGAGCTGGATGCCCCTGTCGCCGAAGCCCGAATTGGTCGGGCCCGCGTTCGAGACCACTCCTGCCGTGAGCATGGTCAGGGCCAGGGCGCCGCGTCCGTTGATCGGGAGGTCGGTCACGCGCTTGCGTTCGATGACCTCGCCCAGCGTCGCACCGCCGGTATCGATCAGCGGGGCTTCGCCCACGACCTCCACGACTTCGGTCAGTTGGCCGATTTCCAGTGTCACGTTGATGTCGGCGTTCTGGCCGACTTGCAACGTAACGCCTGAGCGCAAGGTGCGCCGGAAGCCGTCCGACTCGACCGCGATCTCGTAGGTCCCGACCACCATGCCTGGTGCCACGTACAGTCCGTTTTCGTTGGACGATGTCGCAAACGCCGCATTGGTCTCGGTGTTGCGAACTTCGACCTGGGCTCCCGGGATCACCGCCCCCGTTGCATCGGTGACGATTCCGGAAATCGTGCCGGTACTCTGCTGGGCCAGCGCCAAGGGCGCTAGGCACAAGAGCAGCAGAGCCAAGCACAGCCTCTGAGTATGCATCGTAAGCCTCCTCTTTGAAATCTGTTATAACAGACCTGCTTCATGCTACGTTCCTCTGAGAGTGCTGTCAAGCGGATCTTGCGAATATTCTTCGATTGCGGCGGACAGTGGGGGAGCAGCCGGGCTGACTGGTGTAGGACTCGTCGTGGAAGTCTTCCGCAGCATTAGATGCGCCAGTCCCTGCGCCGCTGCGAGTCTTGGGCGGGCCGCTGCCAGCCGGCCGTTGAAGCGTTGAGAACGGCACAGGGCGCAGGGCCAGGCATCAAAGACGCTATTCGGGATGGCAAGACCTTCTCCGCGCTCTTGCTGTGGACTTTGATGTTCGGGCGCTTGGCCTCGATACCTTCGATTTGCCGAACCCCGAGGGCATTGTTCCTGGGGTAGTCGACTTCGTCGGCGAGTACCTAGCGACCGGCAGAGCCCCCGCCATCGAGAGCTTTGTATTGGAGCCGGAAGGCGTTGGGAGAGACGAAGGGGGCATCAAGTCGGGACTGTGGAGGCCCTCTACTAGACCGCCAGAGGCGCAACCCACGGAGGAACTGCCAAGCGGTCAAGATGGCAGGCGATTGCCACAGGATGCCAAGGCCGGCGAACTCTCAATCGCACCGGAAGCTACGGCAGATCGCGAGACCTTGAATCGAACCCGTGCTGTCGGGACACGCTCAGCCGACTAGGGAGAACCCGACTGAAGCAAAATGATGATCGAATGAGAACGCCCGTCCGATGCCGTGCTTTGACATCAGCACAAAGCTTGTCGCATCAACGGCCGACAGCTTGTGTAGGTCGCGACGAGTGTAGTACTGCCAGGCCTCCCTCATGTCAGCTTCGGTGCATGCCAGCACACGGAAGTCGGTGATCGAATCCAGTGAATCCTTCCATTTCAGGGCAACATCCCGGGCCGCATGTCGAGCGACGAACGTGACGGTCTCGAGTACCACAGGCACAGATGTGACAATGCGAGCGTGACTCTCCGCCATCTCCTCCCACGCCTTCAATGCTCTGGCATGGAATGGATCGCGCCTGAGCGCCAGCGCAATCCACGCGCCGGTATCAACGAATACCTTTGAGCGCGAGCGCATCAGACTTCATCGTAGATCGCATCGTGCTCGACAGAGGTCTTTGTCGGTGTTCCGCCCCAAAGGGCGACCGGACCACTGCAATCCGGTCGAAGCCACACTCGACGAACCGCCTCGCGAACTAGGTCCGCTACGCTCCGCCCGGTTCGCCTCGCTTGTGAACGAAGTTCTTCTAGGTCCTCATCTGGGAAATAGACCTGCGCCTTCGTCATATGTGTCAGGTTAGGTTCATGAGTGACACATGTCAACCGCCCAGCAGGAAGGGATGCACGGTGACGTGCAGCTGGACGTGGAGTCGCTAGTCGGTCCAGACGCTTGGAGTCCTGCCCCGCAAGCGCTCGACGGCGCTGGCGCAAGCGAGGCACACGCCGCCGAAAGACGGATGGCGAGCTGCAGCGCCGTTTGGTGTTCGACTGGGTCTCGTCGCCGCCCCTAGCGGTGACCGAGCGCTTCAATGTTGGCGAGCTCGGAAGATCAACTGGTGGCGATCAGAGCGGCAAACCGAGCCTTCAGCTTTTGGCCTAGGCCCCGCCGAGTTCTCGTCGGCCGGTCGCTGGCCGACTTGCCTTGGCATAATGGGCCGAGAGCCATCCCCATGCCGAAACTGCCAATCCTGCTGGTTGCCCTCTCGGGCGCAGCGATCGCACAAACGGACCGCCTGAACATACTGTTTGCAATCTCGGACGACCAGTCGGCGATGCATGCCGGAGCGTATGGCGATACCTCCAACAAGACCCCCGCCTTCGACCGCATCGCCCGCGAGGGCGTGCTGTTCAACTACGCCGCGACAGCTGCCCCGTCCTGCGCCCCTTCGCGCAGCGCAATCCTGACCGGCCGCAACATTTGGGAGGTCGAAGAAGGCGGGATCCTGCTAGGCATCCTGCGATCCAAGTTCACGGTGTTCCCCCTCCTGCTAGCCGATGCGGGCTATGAGCTGGGTGCTACCGGCAAGACCTGGGGGCCGGGCCGGCTGGAGGGCTGGGATCGCGACATTTTCGGGAATCGGATTACCACGCACAAGCTGCCGGAGGCGGACCGTCGGCCCGGGCTGAACGAGCTCGACTACGCAGCCAACTTTGATGAGTTCTTCGCCAATCGCGACAAGAGCCAGCCCTTCTTCTTCTGGCTGGGGACTTCCGAACCCCACCAGCGGTACGACATCGGAGCGTGGCAGCGGGCCGGTAAGAAACTCGAAGACGCGCGGCTGCCCGGCGCGTTGCCAGACCGCCCCGAAGTACGCGGGGAAATCTTGGACTACGGGATCGAGATCGAGCACTTCGACAATCACTTGGCCCGGGCTCTGAAGACGCTCGAGGACGCAGGGGAACTCGACAACACCCTGGTCATTGTCACCAGCGATCATGGCAATCCGCTGCCGCGCTCGAAGTGCAATCTGTACGACTCCGGAATCCAAGTGCCGCTTGCCATGCGCCTGCCGGGCGCGATTCCCGGCGGCCGCACAGTAGACGACTTAGCCAGCTTGGTGGACCTTGCGCCCACGATCTTGGACGCTGCTTCGGTAGAGGTGCCGGAAGTGATGTCGGGTCGCAGCCTGTGGCGCATTGCCCGCTCAGAGAAGTCAGGGTTGGTGGATGTCTCGCGGGATTTCGTGGTGGCTGCCTTTGAGCGCCACACCATCGCCAGACGGGGCGGTGTGGGCTATCCGATGCGGGCGATCCGCACTCACCGATATGCCTACATTCGCAACTACGAGCCGGGCCGCTGGCCGGCCGGCGACCCTGACTACAATGCCCCGCCGCAGGGTTTCTTCGGCGATGTGGACCGCGGCGTGACGAAAGCGTTCCTGATGGCCAACGCGTTGGATCCGGAGATCAGGCCCTACTACCTGATGGCCTACGGGCGCCGTCCGGCCGAGGAACTGTACGACATCCAGAACGACCCGCATCAGTTGCGCAACATCGCAGCGGACCCCGCCTCGGCCCGGGTCAAGCAGGAACTGCTGTGGCGGCTCAATGCTTACCTGCAGGAACATGGCGATCCGCGCCAGCGCGGTGAGGCGCCATGGGACTCGTACCCGTTTGTCGGCAGCTGGAGGCTGCTGGACAATCCCAATTGGAAGCTCGAGGGGATGCCAGCTCCGCTGCCGTGAGGTTGAATCGGATCCGCTGAGATTGCGGGGGGTATCTCACTGGGGCCTTGATGCTGACATGTCGAAGACGGCCGGACGTCCCGCTGTGCGATCCGCACCATGCTCCTGCAAACCGTGCTCCGCATTCCACGAAGCCACTTCGTCCTCTGCGGCACGGGCGAACCAGTTGTCATAGAACGGACGTTCGGCTTCGTCCATCCAGCGGTCCAGACGCGACCAGAGCCGTTGCCGCGTCTCAGCGTGAGTGGCGTCGCCGAGGAGGTTCTCGCCTTGATAGCCATCGGTGTTTGCCCACAGGCGGTGCTCGCCTTCTGTTGTGACCGCATAGGTGAATTCGTCTGTTACCACAGCGCGCCAGATGATCTCGTGCCGGCTGCCGCCGTTGTTCATGTTCGAAGGGTGCGCCAGAAACACTGAGTCAGGGCGGGGCGCCCCCGGCTCGCCGCGCAGCAGTCCCGACAGGTCCGTGCCCGGCAGCGAACTGGCGTATTCGGCCGAAGCCCCCAAATCGGCCTCGCCGAGTCCTGCCAGAGATACCAATGTCGGGAAGACATCGATGGTAGAGGTCGGCGCTCCCAGCCTGACATCTGAGGGAATCCGGCCGGGCCAGCGCACGAGGAAGGGAATTCTGGCGGACTCGTCGTTGGGGTGGCGCTTCTGTCCGTAGGCTACGCCGTCGACCCCTGTCATGCCGCCGTGGTCCGAGGTGTAGACGAGGATGGTCGAGCCAGCTAGATCCAACTCGTCCAACCGGTCCATCACAGTGCCGACATCGCGGTCCATGCCGCTGATCAGGGCGTGATAGTCACGGTGCTGCTCGAAGTCGCGCGTCACGTCCAGCGGGTGGAAAGGAAGTGCCTGCTCGTCGGGATACAGGGCCTGCATGTCGTCCGGAGCGTCGTGAAAGGGGCCGTGCGGCGGATTGACCGAGATGATTGCTAAGACGGGCTTGTCCTCGCTGGAAACCTGCTCGATCCATTCCAGCGCTTGAGCAGATGTGCTCGTGGAGTTCGACAGGCCCTCCCATTGCACGGCTTCGCCGCCATCGACCGCATAGTTGCACTTGCGGTGGTTGTTGGTGCCCCACCAGACGACCGACTTGTCGAATCCGAACGGCCGCGCGTCGCGGCCGCCGAGGTGCCACTTGCCGAAATGCCCGGTGGTGTAGCCTGCATCGCGAAACGCCCAGGCGATCGTTCCCTTGGTGGATTCGCCCTCCGGCATGTCGACGCGTTCGGCCAGCGCCATGTGGTTGGCCATCAACCCTTGCTGGTATGGCCAGCGTCCGGTCATCAGAATCGCCCGGAACGGAGTGCAGATGGGCAGGTTGACGTAGTGGCGGTCAAGCGAAACGCCCTGTTTGCGCAGATTGTCAAGGTTGGGCGTCTGAAGTTCGGGCGTCTGCGTGAAGGACATCGCGCCCCAGCGGTGTGTGTCACTCACGAACACGATCACGTTGGGATGGCTGCTGTCCCGCTCGGCGGCGGGCGAGCACGCTAAGAGCAGTGGCATCAGTGCGAGCCAATAGCGCAGGTGAGATGACATGAAGGAAATTGTAGGACAGGACGGGATCGGCATCAGTGCCAAGCTAAGTTGGACGCTGTTAGGCCATGCAGCGCCTGGGATCATTGCTTGAAGAGGAGCGAGCCAAAGGGCGGCTCGGCGGCTGTACTATGCTGGGACTTGCGTCGGATCCGGGGTGCTCCGCCGACGCGTTCCCTGAGTTGGAGTCTACGGAGGAGTTCTGTGCGCACGCCTGTTGTTGCCGGTAACTGGAAGATGAACAAGACCGCCGCCGAAGCGGCGGAATTCGTGGATGCGGTGAGCCCGCTCATCGCCGACACCAATGCCCGCGAGGTCATCATCGCCCCGACGTTCCCGGCGCTAGCCGCTGCAGTCGCAGCCGCTAGTGGCAGCAAGATCCGTATCAGCGGGCAGAATCTGCACTGGGAAGCCAGCGGTGCCTACACGGGCGAGGTCTCGGCTGGCATGCTGGTCGAAATCGGCTGCACCCACGTGATCATCGGTCACAGCGAGCGGCGGCAGTACTTCGGTGAGACCGATGGCACGGTGCATCTCAAAACGTTGGCTGCGCTGGACGCCGGCCTGACGCCGATCGTGTGCGTTGGCGAGACCTTGGAACAACGCGAGGCCGGGAACACCGCAACGGTCCTAACGGAGCAGTTCACGGCCGGGGTTGGCGCGTTGCAGCCCGGGCAGTTCGCCGAGCTGATCTTGGCTTACGAGCCGGTTTGGGCGATCGGCACCGGGCGCACCGCCACACCGGAGATCGCCGAGGCGGCGCACCAGCAGATCCGCGCGCTGGCAGCCGAGCGGTTCGGGAAGACGATTGCCGAGGGCGTGCGCATCCTGTATGGCGGAAGTGTCAAGCCGTCCAACTTCGCTGGCCTGCTGGGTTGTCCCAATATTGATGGCGGACTCGTTGGCGGTGCCAGCCTGGACCCCGAATCCTTCGCGGCGCTGGTTCGAGCCTAGCCGGGAGGCAACAGGCATAATGGAAGTGACATGGTTATCTTACTGACGGCCTTGCATATCTTGGTGAGCTTCTTCCTCATCATCGTGGTGCTCCTGCAGAGCGGCAAAGCGGCCGATCTTGCCGGCGCGTTCGGCGGCATGGGGTCGCAGACTGCTTTTGGCCCCAGAGGCGCCGCCACGGTCTTGTCCAAAGCGACGACCACCGCGGCGGTGCTGTTCATGCTGACCTCGATCACTCTCGGGATCTGGCAAGGGCGCAACATCGTCGGCCAGTCGGTCATCGATCGCAGCGGAGTGGGCAGCGAAACGCAAGTGGAAGATACCGTTCCAGCCGAGACGGAGCCGCTCGTCCCGGCGGCTTCGGAGCCTACACCGGCTGAAACGGCGGCGGAAGAAGGCGAGCAGTAGGGGCCGACCGGGCCGCAGCGAGCTTGAGATAGCAGGCGCGGACCGGAGGTCGGAACGCGGAGGTGGCGGAACTGGCAGACGCGCTAGCTTGAGGTGCTAGTGGGAGCAATCCCTTGGGGGTTCGAGTCCCCCTCTCCGCACCATGCCCGGCCGCTTGCTTGCGGGGTCTGGTCGCACTTGGCCTGTGATGCCGTCGAAGCGTCGCTGTTTCCGTGAACCCACCATCGCTGCCTCCCGCCAGCGGGAATCTCCATAGGAGTACAATCGTCACCGCGATGGCGATGCGCCGAGTTGGGCGGCAATGCGGCGATGCGGCCATTGGACGGGATGGGTTCGACATGAGACGCTCCGAGTTGCTCCTCCTTCTAGCTGGGATTGTTCTGCTTCTGCAGGGTTGCTCCAACGGCGAAGTGGTGGCCGCGCCCGAGTCGATCTTCTCGGACCAGCCGATCTGGAGCAGCGGCACCCAGACCTCAGGCGGGGACGGGATTGCCCGTCTGCTTGACGTGGACCGCGATGGCGACCTTGATTTCGTAACCAGCGCGCCGGAACCGCGTCGCTGGGTGGCATACCGCAACGAGGGCGGCACGATTGCGGCGGAACCTTTTTGGCAGTCAAGCGAGACGACCGATTGCGACCATATCGACGTACTCGACTTCGATCAAGATGGCTGGACGGATCTAGCGGGTACGCACGAGAGCTATTGCTCGCTGTACTTCAACCGCTCCGGTGAGTTCAATCAAACCCCCGACTGGCAGACGGGATTGATCGCCAACGCAAACCAGATCGACTTTGGCGACTTCGATCTCGATGGTGACCTGGACATGGTGATGGCTGCGGGAGAGCCGATCAACGGCGTCGCCCTGTTCGTGAACGGTTCCGGCACGCCCGACCGGCAGGTGTCCCGCAAGCTAGGCCATGAGGAGTATTCAGAGTCGGCCATTTTCGCCGATTACGATGGTGATGGCGACTTAGACATCACCGCAGCCTACCGTGCGGGAAAGATTGTCCTGTTCCAAAACTCGAACGGTGACTTCGATGGGGGTACCACGATCTTTGAAGATCTCGACAATCCGTGGACCCAGCGGCTGTACTGGCGCGATCTAGATACCGATGGCGCAGCGGAGCTGTTCTGCGCAAAGGGGCCGTGGGGCGGCCAACTCGGGACGAGCCTGCAACTGGTCTTGCAAGAAGGCAGCGCCACGGCCGAAGTCCGCTGGCAAAGTAGTCCGGAAACGGCGTTTCACGCCTTCGAGTTTGAGGACGTAGACCAAGATGGCGATCTCGACGTGATCGCATCTGACTACGCCGATGGCGGGAGCGTGGCGCTCTATCTCAACAGTGAGGCAGGGCTGGCCAGCGAACCTGCTTGGGAAGTGAAGACCAGCGGGCCAGCACACGAGGCCGTGTTGGGAGACATCGACCAAGATGGCGATCTGGACTTAGCTGTCGGCTGTCGGGACCAGGCCCATATATTCGAAAATCAGTTGGCGAACGGGACTTAGGGCTGCAGGTCGGCTGAGAACGCGCGAGTCGGCACCGGCCGATGATGGGCGCTGCCCCTTGAACGAGACCATGCCCGCACACCGCGAGCTGATCACGGTCCGTCCTCGCTCGCCCTTCCAAACGCCCTCGTCACATCGACAGCTAGATTCTCGTGCCACACAACTACGCAGTTGCATGCACCTGCCCTCGCCCCCACCAAGAGAATCTGACTGTGCGGCCCGGGAATCCGCTGGCCAAGAGTGTTTCGGTTGCTATGATAAGCGGCCTTGAGCGCGGGTGCCAGAACTCTGGATTTCTTGGACTTTACGACTGAATTCGGTGTTGCGAAACTAGCTGTCCCGTACGCCCAAGTCGGAGAAAACTGATGGAACGACCAGGGCAGGGAATCGATGTGCCAAACGCTGATAACAGGGCAGAAGCAGGATCCGGGTCATCGACAGGTCACGATAGCCTCCAAATGCCGCCCGAACTCATGCTAGATCTCGCACACAAGGTTGCGGAGATCCTAGTGAAACGCAACGAGCACCTTGCTGAAGGCGACGCTTGGGACGGAGAGTTCCGTCAGGATCTTGACGAGCGATTCATGGCTCTGCCCCCTGAGAAAGGGCGGCCGGCAGAAGATGTCATAGAAACGGCTGCGCGTGATATCTTGCCGTTGGCGCTTAGGCTGGACCACCCTCGCAGCTTCGGTTTTATCCCCTCATCGACCACTTGGCCGGGAGTGCTGGCGGACTTCATGGCCGCAGCCCATAACATAAACCAATGCACGTGGTTGGTGGCGAGCGGCGCGAGCCAGATCGAGCTAGTCGTGATCGACTGGTTCCGGTGCTGGCTTGGCTATCCGGAGAGCGCCGGGGGGCTCATGACGAGCGGCGCCTCAGCCGCCAGCGTCGACGCCTTCGTCGCAGCGCGGGAAGCTGCGGGGCACCCCGAGGGCGCAACCGTGTATATCAGCGCTCAGGGGCATGGTGCGCTCACTCGCGCGGCGACGATAGTTGGCGTGCGACCGGAAAACGTCCGTACGATTCCGACTGACTCCTGCTCGCGATTGCGCATGGATGCGCTAAAGCGAGTTGTGGCCGACGATCGCGCTGCCGGGCTTAACCCCATTGCGATTGTCGCAAACGCAGGAACAGGCAGCACGGGGGCGATCGATCCGCTTGAGGACATGGCGGATTTCTGCGAGGCGGAAGACGTTTGGTTGCATGTCGATGCTGCCTACGGCGGCTTCGCTATCTTGGCCGAGAGGGGTAGGCGAGTCTTGCGCGGGATTGAGCGTGCCGACTCGATTGGGCTGGACGCCCACAAATGGCTTTTCCAGCCCTACGAAGCTGGCTGTCTGATGGTCAAAGACGCAGCTACGCTGGAGAACGCTTTCTCACTGCATCACGATATGCTCCAAGATACGATTTGGGGCGCGAATCACCCGAACTTCTCGGACCGCGGCTTGCAGCTGAGCCGCTCAACTCGGGCTTTGAAGGTTTGGATGTCGATCCAGACCTTCGGGATGGCCGCGTTCCGGCGGGCCGTGGCCAAGGGTATGGATCTGGCGGCACGTGCGGGCGAGTACGTCCAGCAGTCCCCGACACTGGAACTCTTGCAACCGGTATCGCTGAGTATCGTTTGCTTCCGGGTCAACCCGGCCGATAGTGGCCTCGACGAGGAATCCTTAGATGAGATCAACAAGACTGTGCTCGCCCGCATGTTTTGGGACGACCCCGCGCTGATGACATCGACCTTAGTTTCCGGCAGGACGTTGGCCCTCCGGCTCTGCATCGTGAATCACACCACGACATGGGACGACGTGAGAGAAACACTCGATGCCATCTCGACGTTCGGAAGGAACACGCTCGCCGACTCCAAGTCCTAGGTTCTCATCGAATACCGCTTTCAACGCCTTCGGTGCCCGTGCATGCCAGAGTTCGGGTGGTGCCACCGCCCGTTCGACGCGGAACTGCCGATTGTCAGTGCGGCGCGGGCACCAGGGTTGATGGCCTGGGCCTTCGAGTGCAGATGACGGCTTGGTCCAAAGGTTGAAGCCGTTTCGCACCATAGCGTTGGGAGCGCTGCCCACCTGTCGACATTCCATAAGGACAGATGCGACCTGTGCCGACACGCTACAACCGATGACACCCCAAAGGACCATAGAATGGAAACGGGATTTGACAACATTTGGATCCAAGATAAGTTCAAATGTCGAGGCGGCGGAGCGTGTCACGAGCCTCATTCAGCGGGCCAGGGTCACCGCCTTCGGCGTCTCCTGCCCTTGGCCGTCGCTCCGAGCGGTGTGTGCATTTTCTCGTACAGCATGAACAAGTGCTCAACACGCTCTCGCTCGGAGCTGAACCCGGTTCGCCGGTAGAGCCGGTCAACCGTGCGGTCCAGCGCCCGATGCGCACGCCGTAGGGTCGCCGGCATCAGGTCGGGATCGTAGAGATCGGCCAAGGTCGCACCCGGATGGGCGTTGCGGGCGTCGAGCACGTCTTGGGCGAGCGGCTCTAGCCTCGATAGGTCAGCGTCCACGGACGGCAGCGGGAAAGTGTTATAGACAAGACCGCTCGAATAGCGGTAGTCACTCTTTAGCCGTCCACCTACGTGACGGAGCCAAGCCATATGCATGGACGAAATCAGCAACCCGAAGAGTGGTAGGGTCGCGTTCTCAACAACCAGCAGCTGGTTGCTGGGTATCGTTGGGGGCTTCAGATAGCCGATAGGGACATATTCCCTACGCTCGGAACTTACCTCCGGCATCACAAGGAATTCCGATTCCGGCGAGACTGTGACATGGAACGCCGTGGGATCCGCCGCCAAGGATCTTCCCAATCTTCCAGCGCGATTCTCCCGAAAATCCCTGACGGCGCGGACACGGTGCATCACACCCGACATGGTCCGCAGCCGGGAAGGGGATGCCCCGACCAGAAAAAGTAGCCAACGCTCCAATCCGTTAATGAATTCGCGACCGCCGATGAAGGGCCTAAGCAAGTCAACCGCGTCCGGCTCGTCCGCCAGAAAGGCTTCCTTTTCATCCCGGTTCAGGATGTAGTGACCGCCATCGACGGGCTTGGTGCCGACACCGATTCTCGGTAAGCCGGACAGGGACTTCCGCTCCCGTTTAACGACCATGTGCGGGTCGGTCAGCTGGCTTGTGTCCACGAGGTAAGGACCGATTCGACCGATTTCGACTTCGGTGGACTCGTTCCTCGAAAGCTCGTACGCGAACAGGCGCCGCCGGGAAGACGAGGAATCGCGATCAGCCATGCCGACGATCACGACATGCACGTGCGCTTTCCCGCGCGCCTCGGATCCCCACGGAAACGTCGAGTGGGCGAAGACGATTTCGAGGCCGTAACTGTTGAACAATGCGGGCCAGAGCTGCGGAACCTGCTCGCCCTGCACGATCGAATTAGTGGCCACGAAAGCGATCCGCGCACGATTTCCCTTCAAATAAGCACCGGCCTTTAGGAACCAAGCGGCGACATAATCGAGCCGGGAGCCTCCAGCTCCGAGCGCCTTCATGACGGCCTTGGTTTGCGTCTGTTTGCTCGCGTCACGCATGACGAAGCCCCCGAAGGGCGGATTGCCCAACACAAACGAACACTTGCTCGGCGCGAGCAAGCCCGACCAGTCCGCTTCTAGCGCGTCACCGTGGACGATATGCGGCGACTTCTCGAGGGGGATACGTGCGTAGGTCTGGCCAAACTCCAGGCTCAGGCGGTTATTCATGATGTGGTCCATCATCCACATCGCGGTCTCAGCGATGCGGGCCGGAAACTCGCCAAGCTCGATCCCGTAGAACTGGTCCACATCCACCACCGACTCACTTGCCGCATCGATCACTACCTGCGCTCCCGCGATCTCTTCCCGAATCTCGCGGATGGCCTCGATTTCGAGCATCCGCAATTCCCGGTAGGCGATGATGAGGAAGTTACCGCAACCGCAGGCGGGATCAAAAAACGTCATGCTGCCGAGCTTGGCTTGGAATTGGCGGAGCACGGCGAGCCGGTTGCGGCCCCGCCGTGCTCGAACTCGTTCAAATTCCGCACGCAGATCGTCCATGAACAGTGGCTCGATCACTTTGAGGATGTTTTTCTCGGTTGTGTAATGCGCACCTTGAGATCGGCGCTTCGCCGGGTCCATGACGGATTGGAAAAGTGCGCCGAAGATCGCCGGGGAGAGTCTCGACCAGTCGAACCGGCAGGCATCCAGCAGAGCCGTACGCATCGCCGCGTTAAACGAGAACATCCGCAGGTGCCCTTTGAACAGGTCGCCGTTGACGTAAGGGAACCGGGCTAGGTCTTCGTCGAGGGTCGCGGGGCGCTGATCTTCTGGCGTGTCGAGCACCTCGAACAGTTGTGCGAGCCAAAGCCCGACATCGGCCCCATCCTCGCCAGTACGCGTCTCAATGAAATCGAGAAAGATGTCGCGCGGTTCGAAGACACCGGTGTCGTCGGCAAACATGCAGAAGACGAGCCGCACGAGGAAGCGTTCTAGATCGTGCCCCCCATGGCCCGCGTCGGCGAGCGCGTCGTATAGCCGCCCGACCAGTTCGGCGGCCTCGATGTTCGCCGGATCCTGATCGCGGAAGGCCCGGCGCTGCACGCCGAGGATGAAACCGAATGACTCCACATGCTCGGGTAGGTCCGCCAGTGAAAACTCGACGACTGCCCGCTCGTCGAGATCGTGAAGCTCGAAGGTCTGAAAGTCGCTCACCAGAACGAAACGCGGGCGGTCGCGCTCGCGTAGCGCGTCAAAGTACTCCCCGGCCTGTCCGTAGGCTTTCTTGAGATCGCGCCCAGCGCTCTTCTGCTCGACCATCAGAACACCGGGCCAGAACAGGTCGATGAAGCCCGAGCGGTCGTTCAGCTTCGTGACGTGCTCTTCGTAGCGCGCCACAGAGCGCCGACGGACGCCGAAGACCTCGAAGAAGTCGTTGTAGAAGCTCTGTGTCTCGCCCTTCTCGTAAGCCGCCTCCCGCCATTCGTTGGCGAAGGTGGCGGCACGGGCGCGAACTTCGTTCCACGAGAGGCGCATCAGGCTGTCCTGCCCACCCCGCGCCGCAAGAGTGGCGACTTACCTCTTGCCGGAACAGGTGCCCGCCAGCGAGGGACGGCACTCGGCAAAGTTCCTCGTCCCGCCGTGCTGCCGCGAGGCTCGATCATGCGTGCAGTCCTCTCGCGCTGCGTTCCATAACAGTCTAGTCGCGTCGCGCCTGCGCAAGCTTGTAACTCGCCTGAATCCGCATCCAGTGATCGGCAGCACCCCAGCCGATGGCTACCAGAGCGAGCGCCATGTTCGCGGACGCGCCCGCCTTGCTGTTCAGCAGGTGAGACGGCGTGCCGCGCTCGCAGCAGAGATGCCCAGCCGTCTCGGTCACGTTCCAGCCCACTTCGCCCATGCTCGCGAGGATCAGTTCGCCCAGATGCGGGTCTACCATCGGGGCCTCTCATCCTGCCAACGCTTCCGCGGCTTGTTCTTCCGCCCTCTTCGGCGAGAATCCGCTCGATTCCATGCAACTTGAGGATCGCCTGCACGAGTGCCTTGCCGACGCCCGGGACCTGACCCGTTGATTCTGTCAGTAAGCTCTCGGGGTCTAACGGCAGGCCGTCACGGTGGGAGTGCCGAGTCAAAACAAGCGCTACGCAAATGACACTCTTGCCTTGGCATGAATTCTTCTTTGCGCAGACTGCAAAACGCGATTCGAGAGCCGTGGACACCGGACAAGTACTCCTAGAGTTCGGCTAGAGGCAGAAGAAGCTGGCGCGCCAGGTGTCGTACCACCGGAACTGCGACTCCATCGCCCATGGCCTTGTATCCCTCGTTGTAGCTACCAATAACTCTGTAGCTGTCCCGAACACCCATTAGGCGTGCGGCCTCTCGGACGGTAACTAGCCTCGTGAAACGGTTGCCATCCTTACATAGGACGAGGTATTGGCGGCTGCTTCCTCCTTGGGGTGTGCGGAGGCAGCCAGCCTTGTTGTCAAAACGCAATTCGAGGACCTGCTTCCCGCCTCGCGTTCTCTTATATCCCGGGAACACGTTTGCCTGGCAGTTCACTTGAGCGTCCATCCGTGATCGATGGTGGGGCGGAATGAGGCCTAGGTTACGCTTCGATTGCGGCTCTGTGTGGGTTGGCACTCGGAAGTCGACGATCTGTTGGAGTGCACGCGGTTTCCTTCGAGGTTCGCGGAGCGTCCACCATACGAAATCGTGAGCGTGTTCTGCGATGCGAGCGACCGCCGTGTTGTGGCACCAAGTCGGACCTTCCGCAACTAGAGTGTTTGGGATGTCCGTCGACGCAACGCCCACTACAAAGACTCGTGCTCGAGATTGAGGAACCCATCGTGCAGCATCGAGTACTACCGCACCAACTCGGTAGCCACGGTCTGACAACGCGGCATGGAGCGCCAAGTAGTGTCTTCCTTGGCTCGCAGAGACAAGGCCGACGACATTCTCTGCCACTACGACTTTTGGTCGGAATTCCATCTCGTCCATCACGCGCAGTCATTCCCAGACTAGGCCGCTACGAGAGCTTTCGATACCGTGCAGGTTGCCGGCAAGTGATAGATCTTGGCATGGGAAGCTAGCCCACGAGAGAGCAGCGTATGGCAAATCCTGACCGCGTACGTCTTCGATACTGCCGACCGTAAGTTTCTCGGCGGGGTGGTTAGCGCTGTATGTCGCAGCTTTCTTCTCGCAGATGTCGTTTGCCCAAACGATCGAAAAACTCGAGCGCAGAGCTTCTGAGGCAAGCCCGCCACCAGCGAAGAAGTCAAGAGCAGGCGGTTTAGATTGACTCCACTGGACTGATGGTGTCGTACCGTTACCGGCTTCAGCTTCCTCGAAAGCCGATAGGGGTCTTAACGTGGTCTCTACTCTGGCACCGACCGTTGCGTGTGCCCTTTCTCTTGACATTCCGGACTAGTAGGAACAATCCACAACCATTCGGTTGATCTCTACACTAGATCCAATTTAGCAGCATTCGAGGGGCCGTGCGTCGGTTCAGTTCTTGAAATGTTCGATTTTTGACCTTTTTCCTCTCTATCTGAAGTTCCTCGCCAATCGGAATCCGCTCCCTCAGCACGCTACAGACGATGACGCCCCTATGAGCGCCGCTGAAGGGAAACGTGATTTGACAGCACTTGTATCCCGGACGAGCATAAGCTATCATTTATAATCGAAAAAAATACAAACAATGAGCGCATATAATTCACCTCCGACGGACATCCGCTCTCTCAGGGCTCTGGTCCGCGAGCACGGTTTCGGCCATACACTGCCGCAACAAGTGCAGCCTCCCCATGCGGTAGCCCCGACAGGGGTCGAGGAACTCGACATTCGGCTGGGCGGCGGTCTTCCGCGCGGTGCGATTTGCGAGCTCACCGGGCCGTGCTCGTCTGGGCGCACTGGACTGTTGCTGGCAGTATTGGCTCGCTCCACCCGAGCGGGCGAGCTCACAGCGTATGTTGATGCCACGGATTGTCTCGACCAGCGTTCGGCCGAGCAGGCCGGGGTCGAGTTAGAGAGGCTGCTGTGGGTCCGTTGCAACGCGGAGGGAAGCCTGTGTGAACGGCAAGGGGCGTGGAGCCATGCACCATCTGACGAAGCGTGGCAGGCGGCGAACCTAGTTGCGGCGGCAGGCGGGTTCGGTCTTGTTGCAATCGATCTCGGGGGGCTTTCGGCACGCCAGCTGGGCCGCTGGCAGAGGCGGGCTTGGACGCGGCTTAAGCACGTGGTGGAAGGTTCTCCTACCACCTTGGTCGTGCTTGCCGGAAAACACGTGGCAGGCTCCGCTGCGGACATGGTGCTGCAACTGCACCGCGAGCGCACTGAATGGGAGGGCCTGCTGGGAGGGATCGGCCTACAGGTCGAAGTAGTTAAGGACCGGGCGCATAGAACGAGCGGCAAGAGCGTGGGGAGAGCGGCATGATGGCAAGAGCTTCCAATGGGCGGGTACGGCCAACGTCGCTATACGTGTCGCTATATGTTCCCGATTTCCCGGTCGCCGTGCTGCAGCGAGAGGAGCGACGGCCAAGCCCGACAGCAGTTGCTCGCGGGCAGCCGCCGAATCGGTTTGTGTATGCCGCGGATGCTGGCGCTAGGAGGTGCGGGGTGCGTGTCGGCATGGCGCTGGCCGCAGCCCAGGCGCGCTATGCCACTTCTGGGGACCCGCAGCCGCTACGGATATTTGACCGTGACGAAAAGGAAGAACAGCGAGTGCAGGGCCTGTTGCTGGAACTGGCGGAGAAGGCGACGCCGCGCTTTGAGGAGGCCGCGCCGGGGTTGCTTGTCCTCGATTTCAAGGGCCTGCGCGATCCGTATGCGGCGGCCGGAGAGCTGGCATCCGGCGCGGCTGAGCTTGGCCTGAGGGCCAATGTCAGTGTTTCCATGAATCGCCTTGTTGCCCTTAGCGCGGCGCGCACGCAGCCAGGCGTTACCCATGTCTACCCAGGCCAAGAAGAGGGTTTCCTGCAAGCCCTGCCGCTCGACACCCTGCCGCTGGACGACGGGGAACTCAAGACACTCAAACGCTGGGGGCTGCGCACGGTGGGGGAATTGGCGCAGCTGCCGCCTGAGCAGTTGTCCGAGCGGTTCGGCGAGCGCGGGGCTTGCATGGCGCGGCTGGCACGTGGCAAGGAGAGTTCGATGCTGCAGGTCTACCAGCCGCCGGCAAGGCTGGAGGTGGGCCGGGACTTTGATTGGGGGATCGAAGCGCTCGAGCCCCTCATCTTGGGCATGTCCAGCATGCTGGAGCAACTCTGCGTCAGGCTGCATGGCCTTGATCAGGCGGCAGCGAGCCTGACCACGCGCTTGCGACTGGCCGATGGCGGAGAGTTTGAGCGGACGATTGACCTGCCGTCCCCGCTGAGCGATCCGCATGTCCTGCTGACGCTTGTGCGGATCGATCTGGCGGCCCATCCGCCGCGGGCCGCGGTTGAGGGTGCGTATGTGTCGGCCAAGCCCGTGGAGCGCCGACAAGTGCGGCAGACCCTGTTCGAGCCGGAATCGACCAGCCCGGAGTGCATGGCGGTGACGTTGGCGCGCCTGAGCGGCTTGGTGGGAGGGGAACGAGTCGGCACGCCGAGCGTGCCGGACACATACCGACCGGGTGTGGCAGAGCTGAAGATGTTCCGGCCGACGCCAGGGAAGACGAAGATAGGGCACCGCGCGAAGCCCGGCCGGGCACGGACTGCTTCTAAGCAGGTCGCGGCGCGGCCTGCGGAGACCGCGACAGCCCGGCCGACCACGCCCCCAAGGACTTCGTTGGTTTTTCGCTGCTACCGGCCGTCGCACCCGGCAAGGGTGGTCCTGCGCGAGGACCGTCCGGTCCAGTTCGAAGCTCAGGGAGTGCGCGGTCCGGTGACGGCGTGCGCCGGGCCGTGGCGCGTTTCGGGCGAGTGGTGGACACCCGATGGTTGGCAGTACCAGGAATGGGATGTGGAA
>LXNI01001507.1_pt1 | contig 19732 bp, 20 predicted proteins | sample 809091 | NCBI WGS metagenome assembly LXNI01 (sample SAMN04870527, study PRJNA318959) | sponge metagenome | biome: 01000161; feature: marine sponge reef; material: water | host: Sarcotragus foetidus | place: Greece: Milos, Mediterranean Sea | collected 2013-05-29 | depth 5-7 m | reverse complement strand
CGATCTCCGGAAGCGTGCGGAAGAACGCGAAGCCCCAAACCGGCTCGCTCAAGCCCTCGAACTCGATGAAGAAGATGGTCGTCGGCGTGATCGACACGGCCGCCAGGAGGGCGACGAAGTTCCCCGCGATGGTGAACACGATGGCTTTCTTCGAACCGACGATGTCGTCCAGCCAGCCGCCGATGAATCCGGCGGCGATCGCGAAAACGGTGAGAAAGACGCCGACCAGCAGGCGTTCGGCGCCGCCCCAGTCGAAGATGCCGGTGGCGTAGATCATGTAGAACGTCATGATCGCCACCTTGCCGTCGTTGAAGAACATCCGCGCGAGCAGGTAGGTGGCGATGTTGCGGTAGGCCTTGAGCCGTTGGATGGTCCGCCACACATCGTGGATGCCGGCCTTGACGGCTTGGCTTGCCGTGACGCCGGTGTTGCTCTGATCGGGCGTGAAGAAGAACAGCGGCAGGGCGAACACCACGAGCCAGAACGCCGTTATGGGCGCGGCGATGCGGTCATGCTCGAACATCGCGGTGTCCATGCCGAACATGACCTGGTCGGGCAGCCAGCCCCAGTCGAGCAGTCCGGATGCGGGCAGCGCGAAGGCGTACAGCATACCGACGAGAATGATCAACGCGCCACCGTTGCCAAGCGCGAGCCCCCAGCCGGAGACCGTGCCCAGACGCGTATACGGCACCACCGAGGGCAGCATGGCGTTGTGGAATACCTCCGTGAAGGCGAAACCGGTGCCCGCGACAGCGAGCGCGACGGCGAGGGTCACGATTCCCCAGCCCGCCTGGCCGGGTACCGCCAACCACAACAGCAGAATGGCTGGCACCATCATGGCGATGAAGCACGCGATCCACGGCTTGCGGCGCCCGACCTTGTCGGCTACGGCGCCGAGTAGCGGGGCGAGGCATGCGGTCACTGCGCCGGCAAAGCCGTTGATGTAGCCCCAGATCTCCTGGCCGCGCACGGGGTCGCCGATGACGTGGGTCGAGAAGTACGGCCCGAAGATGTAGATGACGATCAGGATGTAGTAGGGATTGCGCGCCCACTCGAACAGCGCCCAACTGAACTGGCCGAGGGTCGAGGCGTGTTGCTGTTCGGTCATGCCGACGGCACGAGCACGGCTCGGGCGACCGGGCCACTCTCGCGCAGGTGAGAGCTTCGCATGGGAACTCCAAACGGTGTCGTAGCGAAGCTTACGCTACGAGCGGCGACCGGGCTCGCGACGGTGGGGCGTATCTCCGCACTACTTGCGGTACGCCGGTTCGATTTCCGGAATCATCGGATAGTGCCTTACGTTGAGCGTCTGGAGCGTGGCCTCGGCCGCGACTGCGGTTGCGGCGATTATTGCGTCTGCCAAGCCGACCCCGTGAGATGCGCCATAGTCCCGACGATAGATTCCCCCGGCCTTGGCGACTGCCTCGGTTACCGGAAGGATGGCGAACAGTTGGAGGAAACCCTGAAGGGCGCGTTGCTCAGGCTCGTGCACGTCGCCGCGGACGCCTGCGAAAAGTTCGGCGACGGACATGGCTGAAACGACAATGTCGTCGGTATGCTCGGTCACGAAACGGACAGCCTTGGGGTGTCCGCGCAGATAGTCGATCAGGATGTCGGTGTCGACGAGGAGTTGGCCAGCCATGCTCAGTCCCGATCCCAGCTACCGCGCAAGGTGTCCAGCGGGGCCAGGTCGGCCCGGTCCCGCCAGATCCCAGCGGCTTGGCGCAATACGGCTTCGCGTCGGTCACGGTTGTGTCGGCTGATGAAATCGTCGACGGCTTCGCGAATGACCTCGCTTTGACGTTTCCCGCCAGCCGTTGCGATCAAGGCCAACTGCTCACGCTGCTCGCTGGTGAGATAGATCTGCGTTCTGATCATTGCGCTCTCCGATGTATACATCAGTAGCATACATCGTCAATGGCCGGTGCGGGGTGTTCAGAGGGGTACCTGCGCTTGACACTCGCGGCCCCATCTACGTTCAATCGTCGTCGCGGCATCGGGAGGTGGCATGGCGAAACTGCAAATGGGGCTGGTCGGGGGTGGCGAGGGCGCCTTCATCGGCGCGGTCCACCGTATGGCCGCTGAACTCGACGGGCGCATAGCCCTCACCTGCGGCGCATTCTCAAGCGACCCGGCGAAGAGCCGCCGGGCCGGCGTTGCGCTCTACGGGATCGACCCGGAACGCAGCTACGGCACCTACGACGAGATGATGGCCTCTGAAACCGCTCGGGCCGGTGACGACCGCATGGATTTCGTCGTCGTCGCAACGCCGAACCACACCCACCATCCGATCGCGCAGGCTGCGCTGAGGGCCGGCTTCCACGTCATGTCGGACAAGCCGGCAACCTTCGATCTCGCCGAGGCGAAGGAACTCGCCGCCTTGGCGCTCGAAAAGGACCTGGTCTTCGGGCTGACGCACAACTACACGGGCTACCCGATGGTGAAGGAGGCGCGGCACCTGGTTCGCTCCGGTGCCTTCGGCGACGTGCGCCGGGTGGTGGTCGAGTACATCCAGGGGTGGCTTGCCGGGCGCGAGGAAGCGACCGGCAATAAGCAGGCCGAGTGGCGCACCGACCCCGCGCGGTCGGGGGCGGCCGGGTGCATGGGCGACATCGGCACCCACGGCGAAAATCTGGCCGAGTACGTGACCGGTCTCCAGATCGAGTCGCTGTGCGCCGATCTCACCACGTTCGTTCCGGGCAGGCGCCTGGAGGACGATGGCAACGTGCTGCTGCGTTTTGCGGGCGGCGCCAAGGGCGTGCTCTTCGCCAGCCAGATCGCCGTTGGCGAGGAGAACGGGCTGAAACTGCGCGTCTACGGCGAGAGCGGCGGCCTCGAATGGTCGCAGATGGAGCCGAACTCTCTGATCGTGCGCTGGCCGGACCGTCCCTACGAGGTCCGCCGCACGGGCGGTCCCGGCGTCGGCGAGGCGGCCACCGGCGCGACGCGGCTGCCGGCCGGCCACCCGGAAGGCTTCCTCGAAGCGTTTGCCCTGCTCTACCGCAACTTCGCGGACACGCTTGCCGCGAAGCGCGCGGGCAAGAAGCCGACCGAAGAGAACCTGGACTTCCCGACCATCGCCGACGGCGTGCGCGGCATGGCCTTCATCGAGACCGTGGTCGCCAGCGCCGAGGCCGGCGCGACCTGGCTCGACTTCCGCTCTTAGAGCTCTTGGATAAAGGACGACACGATGAAAACGCTCAAGGGGCCGGCGATCTTCCTGGCCCAGTTCATGGCCGACGAGGATCCGTTCGACAACATCGAGTCCATGGCCAAGTGGGCCGCGAACCTGGGCTTCGTCGGCATCCAGGTGCCGATCGGCAACCCGGCCTTCATCGACGTCGCGAAAGCGGCGCAGAGCAAGGGCTATTGCGACGAACTCTCGGGCCGCGTGCGCGACTGCGGGGTCGAGATCACTGAACTGTCGACGCACCTTGAAGGCCAACTGGTCGCCGTGCACCCGACCTACGACCGCCTGTTCGACGGCTTCGCGCCCGCCCACCTGCACGGCAAGCCGGCGGCACGCACCGCGTGGGCCATCGAGCAGGTGAAACTGGCGGCGAAAGCCAGCCGGAACTTGGGGCTGGACTCCCACGTAACGTTCTCGGGCGCGCTCCTGTGGCCGATGATGTACCCGTGGCCACAACGACCGGCGGGCCTGGTGGACACCGGCTTTGCGGAACTCGCAGCGCGCTGGCGCCCGATCCTCGACGTCTTCGAGGACTCGGGCGTCGACTGCTGCTACGAGATCCACCCGGGTGAAGACCTGCACGACGGCGTCACGTTCGAACGGTTCCTTGCCGAGGTCGACGGCCATCCCCGGGCCAACATCCTCTACGACCCGAGCCACTTCATCCTGCAGCAACTCGACTACCTGGCGTTCATCGACATCTACCACGAGCGCATCAAGATGTTTCACGTCAAGGACGCCGAGTTCAATCCGAACGGCCGCGCCGGCGTCTACGGCGGCTACCAGGACTGGGTGGACCGGCCGGGCCGCTTCCGCAGCCTGGGCGACGGCCAGATCGACTTCCGCTCGATCTTCTCGAAGTTCGCCGCGCACGACTTCGATGGTTGGGCCGTGCTGGAGTGGGAGTGCTGCCTGAAGCACCAGGAGGACGGTGCGCGCGAAGGCGCGGAGTTCATCCGCGAGCACATCATCCGGGTCACCGACAAGGCGTTCGACGATTTCGCATCCGCGGGCACGGACGACGCGGCGAACCGGGCGGTGTTGGGGCTCGGCTAGGGCCGCAGACGGCGGCTCACATGCGGGAAATATCCTTGCATACTGACCTTCTCTTGGACAATATGCAAGGATATGGTCCCAAGAGGCACCCATCCCGATCTCCTGGAGGCGCTCGCCAAGCAGCCAGCGGTCGCCATCATTGGCCCGCGTCAGTGCGGCAAAACCACCTTGGCGCTCACGGTCGCCGAGGAGCGCGACGCCGTCTATTTGGACCTTGAAGACCGAGACGACCGCAGCCGCCTGGCTGAACCGGTACTTTATCTCGACAGTGTCGATGATCGCCTGGTCATCCTCGACGAAATCCACCGCGCGCCGGAGCTCTTCGGTACGCTACGAGGGGTGATCGACCGCGGTCGCCGGCATGGCGAAGGCGTCGGGCGCTTCCTGGTACTCGGCTCGGCGTCAATCGAACTGCTGAGGCAATCCGGCGAGTCCCTCGCCGGTCGAATCACGTACCTCGACTTGACGCCGTTCACACCGCTGGAAGTTGAAGCAGGCCGACCGGCCCGGGAGCGCCTTTGGCTGCGTGGCGGATTCCCCATGAGCTATCTCGCCCCAGACGACGCCGGGAGCCTCGCGTGGCGCCGGGATTTCATCCGCACCTACCTCGAACGCGATGTCGCCGCGTTCGGCCCGCGCATCCCCGCCACCGCCCTCGACAGGCTCTGGACCATGCTCGCGCACCGGCAAGGCCAACTCCTCAATGCGTCCGCACTCGCCGACGCGCTCGACGTCAGTCCGCAATCCGTCACCCGCTACATCGATCTCCTGGTCGACTTGCTGCTCGTGCGACGACTGGCACCCTTCGTCGCGAACGTCGGCAAGCGGTTGGTGAAGTCGCCGAAGGTCTATGTGCGCGACAGCGGTCTCGTCCATGCGCTGCTGGGCGTGCCGACGCTGCAGGCCCTGGCGGGCCATCCGGTCGTCGGTCACAGTTGGGAAGGCTTCGCCATCGAAGCCTTGGTCACAGCGCTCCCCTGGCCAGCGACGGCGTCGTTCTACCGCACGAGCGGCGGTGCCGAGATCGATCTCGTGATCGAGTTCGCGCCCGACGAGACCTGGGCCGTCGAGGTCAAGCGCTCGCTGGCCCCCAAGGTCAGTCGCGGGTTCCACGCGGCATGCGCGGACGTCAAGCCCGCCAGGGCGTTCGTCGTCCATGCCGGGGACGACAGGTTTCCGATTGCGCCGTCCATCGAAGGCATCGGCCTTGTGGAGCTCGTGACCATGCTTCGAGAAAACTAGGGGGGCTGCGCCCCAATCCAGGCGGACCGCAAGCGGTCCGACACCCGCCAAGGTCCAACGGCCGGAAACTTCGCTCACCTGCACAGATGAACCGCGGTCGAGAGAGCTAGCTTCCCGAGCGCGCTTCGGCGACGACGTCGGCCATCCCGTCCCACTCCGACCAGTGGTCGCACAGCTTGTCGACCGCCACCTGCCACGGATCGTAGCCGTCGGGATACTCGAGAAACTCGCCGTTCCAGCCACGGTCCGGGTGGTCGCTGTCGCCGGCAACGCGAGCGCCCCCGGGGCGTTCGCGGCGCATTCTGAAGTACACGTTCATGCGCGGTTCGGCGCCGAGTTCGTTGCGCGTGCCGCAATGCGGTATGGCATGCAGGGTGATCACGGCGTCGCCCTCGTCCATGAGAATCGGGGTCGGTTGCGGCCACATGGACCCGTCGGGCGTGTACTCGGCACCTTCCCGGTAGAGCTCTCGAATGGCATCCGGCAGGTGGTTGATCGCGACGTGGCCCTCGCCCACGGGCTTCAGCCGCGGCCAGCCGGCGCCCTCGGGGCCGACCACACCGCCGGCGTCGCGCTGCATCTTGAAGAAATCCTCCACGGCGTGGTGCGCGCCGCGCAGTACGGCGAGATTGCCGCGGCCGAACTCGGTCTGGTCGTTGAGGCAGACGCCGACGAAGGCGGTGAAGCTGCCGAGGGACAGGCGGCACGCCGGGTCCTGGAAGAAGGGCGTGTTGTTGCCGCCGCGGGCACGGGCGTCGCCGGTGCCGAAGTGCTCGGTGCGCGGCGAGGTCCAGTTGTCGACCTCGTTCTGATTGCGCGGCAGCGCCCCGGCCCACTGACCGTCCAAGTGCGGGGCGAAGCCGAAGTTGGGGGCGTCCTTGTCGGCGACGCCGTAGCCGCCGATTTCCGGTGACGGATCGCGCGGGTAGAGCACCATCGGCATTGCGCGTTGCGGCGCGTCGAACGGCCCCATCGTCTTGCGCAGGATGTCGCCCAGGGGCGAGAGGTTGATGACATGAGCGGCGCACGGATTCGGTGCGCGCAGCACCAGATCGGGGCGTTTGTCGTTTGATTTGGTGCGAACCGCGTGATGAAACCCGACGGGGCAGACATTGGCACGGCGATTGCTCTCTTGGGTGCCATTGGCCGCGACGCGGTCGGTCACGTTACGGAAATCACGAGGTATGCACATGAATCATGGCGGTCCAAGGCGTGGACTCCTGGCCGTTTCCTGCGCCGCGGTGCTGCTCGCCAGCGCGCCCATGGCAAGCGCGGGCGGCACGATCGAAGTGGGCGAGCACCACTCCGTCGGTTTCGGTGCCGGCATGCGCGCAGGCTATGGCCGTTCCGACGCCGGTTCGGATTACAGCCTTCAGAGCGTGCGCCTGTACGTCAACGGGCAGATCCACGAGAACGTCAAGTTCACCTTCAACACGGAGTGCGAAAGCTGCGTCTTCGGGCAGGACGCGAACGACCCGGTCGGCGCTGCCGGCGACATCGACGTGCTCGACGCGATCGCGCAGGTCGAGTTCAGCCCGGAATTCAACCTCTGGATCGGTCGCATGCTGACGCCCGCCGACCGGATCGAACTGAACGGGCCCTACTACGGCCTGTCCTGGAACCAGTACACCGTACCGCTTCTGCCATCCGATCAACTCGGCCAGGCCGGCCTCCTGGGACGGGACGATGGCGTCACCGTCTGGGGGACCCTGGGCAAGCTCCAGTATTCGGTCGGCTTGTTCGACGGTGTCGATGGTGGTCCGAACCAGGACGGCAACAGCCTGTTCGCCTCGCGGATCGCCTTCAATTTCCTGAGCATGGAAGCCAACCCGGCCTACTACACGAGCAGCACGTACTACGGGGGCGGCGGTGACGTGTTCACGATCGGTGCGTCGTTCCAGAGCCAGTCCGACGGTACCGGCACGGCGGCTTCGCCGAAAAACTTCAGCGCATTCATCGTCGACGCCCTGCTCGAGAAGCCTTTCGAAAACGGCGCCGCGATCACCCTGGAGGCGGAGCACAAGTCCTTCGATGCGCCGCCGCCCACGGCCGGCAGCGACTGCTTCTGCCTCTTCGACGGCAGCGCGTGGTTCGTAACGGCCGCCTACCTGTTCCCGGGAGAAGCCGGCATCGGCCGCGTGCAGCCGTACTTCCGGTACACCTCGAACGAGCCTTCCGACGCCGCCATCGGCGACAGCGAACTCACCGAGTACGGCGTCAACTACATCATCAACGGGCACAACCTGCGCCTGAACGTTCACGTCACCGACGGGGACGCCAACCTCACGGGCGCGCCGGGCACGGACGAAACGCGCTTCGGGTTCGGCGTTCAAGTCCAGATCTGATTCTCAACGGAGCTAGCACGGATATGCGATCAATCATTCAACTGCCAAAGGCACTCGTCGTTGCGGCCATCGCCGCGGCGACTCTCGGCGCTTTCAACGTCTCGGCGCAGGACGAGGAGACCATCAAGGTCGGCGTGCTGCACTCGCTCTCGGGCACGATGGCCATCAGCGAGACAACGCTCAAGGACACGGTCCTGATGCTCATCGAGGAGCAGAACGCCGCCGGCGGCCTGCTCGGCAAGCAACTCGAGGCGGTTGTCGTCGACCCCGCGTCGAACTGGCCGCTGTTCGCCGAAAAGGCGCGGGAACTGCTCGACCTGGAACAGGTCGCGGTCGTGTTCGGCTGCTGGACATCGGTGTCGCGCAAGTCCGTGCTCCCCGTGTTCGAAGAGTTGAACGGGCTCTTGTTCTACCCGGTGCAGTACGAGGGCGAGGAGTCGTCGAAGAACGTCTTCTACACGGGGGCCGCGCCGAACCAGCAGGCGATTCCCGCGGTGGACTACCTGATGAACGAACTCGGCGCCGAGCGCTGGGTGCTCGCCGGGACGGACTACGTCTATCCGCGCACCACCAACAAGATCCTCGAGGCCTATCTGAAAGCCAAGGGCGTGGCCGACGAGGACATCATGATCAACTACACGCCGTTCGGACACTCCGACTGGCAGTCGATCGTCTCCGACATCAACAAGTTCGGTTCGGCCGGCAAGAAGACGGCCGTCGTGTCCACCATCAACGGCGACGCCAACGTGCCCTTCTACAAGGAACTCGGCAACCAGGGCATCGCCGCCGAGGACATTCCGGTGATCGCCTTCTCGGTCGGCGAAGAGGAGCTGTCCGGAATCGACACCGGCCCCCTGGTCGGCCACCTGGCCGCTTGGAACTACTTCATGAGCGTCCCGGCCGAGGTCAACGACGACTTCATCGACGAGTGGCTCGACTTCATCGACGATGAGGACCGTGTGACCAACGACCCGATGGAAGCCCACTACATCGGCTTCAAGATGTGGGTCGAGGCGGTCGAGAAGGCCGGCACCACGGATGCGACCGCGATCCAGGACGCCATCATCGGTGTCACCGTGCCCAACCTTTCCGGCGGCATGGCGACGATGCTGCCGAACCACCACATCACCAAGCCCGTGCTCATCGGCGAAATCCAGGACGACGGTCAATTTGATATCGTTTGGGAAACGCCGGACCTCGTGCCCGGCGACGCGTGGTCGGACTTCCTGCCCGGTTCCATGGACATCGAAGCCGACTGGGTCGAGTTGAAGTGCGGCAACTACAACACCAAGACAAAGGAATGCTCCGGGCAGAACTACGAGTAGCGGACGACCTGCCGTCGCTGCGCGACACCGGCTAGGCCGGCCGGAGTCGGGCAATGCGCATGCGGCGCCTTTCATCGGCGTGGCGACTTCTGGCCGCCACGCCGTTTTTTCTCCTCGGCCCGCTTTTTCTTTTCGGCCCTGCCACGGTCGCCTTCGCCGCTGAGGACGCCGGTCTGCAGGCGGCGGTCGAGGCCTTGAACACCCGCTCTTTCGACGGCAAGCGTGCCGCCGCCACCGAGTTGGCCGGGATCGACCATCCGCGCGCAGCGGTGGTCCTCGATGCCCTGCTCGGGGGTGAGCTGTTCACGGAACGCGGTACGGGTCGCGTGGTGATCGCGACGCTGGTCGACGAGGCGGCCGGGGCGAGGGCTGGCTACGCCCTGCGCGATGCCGTCACCGACGAGGATCTCGGCGAGGTCGGTCGTCGCGGCGCGCGTCGAGTGACCGTCAACAACGCGCTCAGACGGTACTTGAGAGGTCTCGTCGCGGGCTTGCGCCTGCGCGATGCCGATCCGGACAACCGCATCGCAGCGGTGCGGGCGGTGGCCGCCGCCGCGGACTCGAGCCTGGGTCCGCTGCTGCGCGAACGCTTTGAGGTCGAGACCGAGGCCGACGTGCGCGGCGCCATCGTCACCGCACTGACGGTTTTCGATCTCGACTCGCCGGACGAGGCTACGCGGCTCGCCGCGATTGCCGCTTCGCACGGCGACCTCGACGGGACCGTGCGCATGAAGCTGACTGCGCTCGCCAGCGACAGCGCCGACGCCGGCCCGGTCCACAGCGAAGCCGTCCGGGACGCCGCGAAGGAAGCGCTGGCGGCGATCGAACACACGGTGGCGAGATTCCAGACCGTGGAGACGATCCTGTTCGGCTTGAGCCTCGGTTCGATTCTGGTCCTCGCGGCCATTGGCCTGTCGATCACCTTCGGCGTCATGGGGGTCATCAACATGGCGCACGGCGAACTCATCATGCTCGGCGCCTACACGACCTACGTCGTGCAGACGTTGATGCCCGGTGCGCTCGAATACTCGATCGTCGTCGCCATTCCGGCCGCGTTCCTGGTCTCCGGTCTCGTCGGTATCGCGATCGAGCGCGGTGTGATCCGTTTTCTCTATGGTCGGCCGCTGGAGACGCTGCTCGCCACATTCGGCGTCAGCCTGATCCTCCAGCAAGCCGTGCGGACGATCTTCTCGCCGCTCAATCGGGCCGTGGCGACGCCGGAATGGATGAGTGGCTCCTGGGAGATCGTGGCCGGCTTGTCGTTCACCTACAACCGGCTCTACACCCTGATCTTCGCGGGTCTGGTATTCGTGGCCCTGCTGGTCGTCCTGCAGCGAACGCGCCTCGGGCTCGAGGTCCGCGCCACGATGCAGAACCGGTCCATGGCACGGGCCATGGGAGTCCGCAGCGCCCGCGTCGATGCGCTGACCTTCGGGCTCGGGGCGGGGATCGCGGGCGTGGCGGGCGTTGCCCTGTCGCAACTGACCAACGTCGGTCCCAACCTCGGCCAAGGCTACATCGTGGACTCCTTCCTGGTGGTGGTGTTCGGCGGCGTGGGAAATCTCTGGGGCACGCTCGTCGCGGGTCTGTCGCTGGGCGTGGTCAACAAGTTCCTGGAGCCGGTCACCGGCGCGGTGGTGGCCAAGATCGTCGTCCTGGTGTTCATCATCCTGTTCATCCAGAAGCGCCCGCGCGGACTGTTCCCGCAGAAGGGCCGCGCGGCGGAGGCGTAGATGTTGCTCGAGCGTCTGCTCGACCACGAGCGTGGCGGCTGGATACTGCTGGCCGTGCTCGGGGTCGCCGTCGTGGTCGTGCCGGTGGCCAACCTGGCGGTCCCGGCGGACTCGGTATTCCATGTCTCCACGTACACCGTCACGTTGCTCGGCAAGTACCTCTGCTATGCCATGCTCGCCGTTGCGCTGGACCTGGTCTGGGGCTATTGCGGCATCCTGAGCCTGGGTCACGGCGCCTTCTTCGCGCTCGGCGGCTACGCCATGGGCATGTACCTGATGCGCCAGATCGGCGAGCGCGGCGTCTACGGTCATCCGGAGCTGCCCGACTTCATGGTGTTCCTCGACTGGGATGCGCTGCCCTGGTACTGGTACGGGTTCGATCAGTTCTGGTTCGCTTGTGCTCTGGTGGCGCTCGTGCCAGGCCTGCTCGCGTTCGTATTCGGCTGGCTCGCGTTTCGCTCCCGCGTCACGGGCGTCTACCTGTCGATCATGACCCAGGCGCTGACCTACGCCTTGATGCTGGCGTTCTTCCGCAACGAGATGGGCTTCGGCGGCAACAACGGCTTGACCGACTTCAAGGACATCCTCGGTGCCAGTCTGCAGGCCGACTCGACCCGCGCCGTCCTGTTCGTGGTCTCTGCGCTCGCGCTGGCGCTCGCCTATCTCTTCTGCCGGCTGGTGGTGACCTCGAAACTCGGTCGCGTCATGACGGCGATGCGCGATGCCGAGGACCGGACACGTTTCATCGGCTATCGGGTGGAGCGGTTCCAGCTTGCCGTGTTCACGGCGTCCGCCGTGCTCGCCGGGATTGCCGGGGCCTTGTACGTCCCGCAGGTGGGCATCATCAACCCGAGCGAGTTTCAGCCGCTCAACTCCATCGAGCTGGTGGTCTGGGTGGCCGTGGGCGGTCGGGGCACGCTGTACGGGGCGGCTCTCGGCGCGACCGTGGTCAACTACGCCAAGACGGTTTTGACCGGAACGCTGCCCGAGGTGTGGCTGTTCGCTCTCGGCGCGCTGTTCGTGCTCGTCACGCTGGTGCTGCCGAAAGGCATCGTTGGTCTTTGGCAGCGCCGTCGGCAGCCGCAGAAGGGGCTCGCCCATGCCTGATGCGCCGAGCGACCGCCCGCCGCCGAGGCCCCGCGCCCGGTGGCAGATACTCGAACGCGACCGCGTCTGGGACTTCCTGATCGAGAAGCCGAGCCGCGACGAACTGCTGAGGGCGGACCACGGCTTCATCCTCTACCTCGAGGACGTCACGGTGAGCTTCGATGGATTCAAGGCGCTCGATGCTCTGACGCTCTACGTCGAGATCGGCGAACTGCGCTGCATCATCGGGCCCAACGGCGCCGGCAAGACCACGATGATGGACGTCATCACCGGCAAGACACGACCGGACGCGGGCGCCGCGTACTACGGCCAGCGCCTGGACCTGACGCGGCTGTCCGAGCCGGAGATCGCGGCGCTCGGCATCGGGCGCAAGTTCCAGAAGCCGACGGTGTTCGAAAACCATACGGCGTTCGAGAACCTGGAACTCGCGATGTCTGCCGACAAGCGCGTTTGGCCCACCCTGACGGCACGGCTGAGGGGCGATCAGCGGGATCGCATCGACGCCGCGTTGGCCACCATCGGCCTGATCGACCAGGGCGAACAGCGTGCCGGGACGCTTTCCCACGGCCAGAAGCAGTGGCTCGAAATCGGCATGCTGCTGATGCAGAACCCGCTCGTTCTCCTGGTCGACGAACCCGTGGCGGGGATGACGCGGCGTGAGTCGGAACTGACTGCGGAGCTGCTGACCCGGTTGGCGGGCGACCATTCGGTGATCGTCGTCGAGCACGACATGGATTTCGTACGCTCGATCGCGAAGACGGTCACTGTCCTCCACGAGGGCCGGGTCCTGTGCGAAGGACCGTTCGACACCGTGCAGGACGACGAGCGCGTGCGCGAGGTGTACCTCGGTGTGGATGGCGGATGATGCTCGAAGTCGAGGGCCTCAATCAGTCCTATGGGGAGAGCCGCACCCTGTGGGATGTCGGGTTCGCGGTTCCCGACGGTACGTGCCTGTGCGTGATGGGCCGCAACGGCGTCGGCAAGACGACGCTCCTGAAGTGCCTGATGGGCCTTTTGCCGGTCGAGAGCGGATCGATCCGCTTTGCCGGCAGGGATCTCCTGGCGCTGCCGGCGGAACGCCGTGCCCAACTCGGGATCGGCTACGTGCCCCAGGGCCGCCTGATCTTTCCCTTGCTGACGGTTGAAGAGAACCTGGCGGTAGGCTTGGGCGCGTTGCCTCGGTCCGAGCGCACCGTTCCCCGAGACATCTACGAGCTGTTCCCCGTGCTCGAAGACATGCGCTCGCGTCGGGGCGGCGACCTGTCGGGCGGACAGCAGCAGCAGCTCGCCATCGGTCGGGCGCTGGTGCTGCGACCGAAGTTGCTCGTTCTCGACGAACCGACCGAAGGCATCCAGCCGAACGTCGTGCAGCAGATCGGCGACGTGGTGGTGCGCTTGAACCGCGAACTCGGCATGACCGTTCTGCTCGTCGAGCAGAAACTGCCGCTCGTGCGCCGCGTCGCCGACCGGTTCGCGATCATGACCAAGGGGGCGCTCGTGGCAGGGGGTTCCCTTGCCGAGCTAACGGATACGCTGATCGAAGAGCACCTCACGGTATGAGCGCGCCAGCGTTCTTGAGCCCGATCGTTTTCTCGACGGGGGGGCATCCGTGAGGGCACCGTGGCATGGCCGGCTGCGGCTGGGGTTCTGTGCTCGCGACGCGCGGACCGCCCTGGCGCACCGCGACCATGCGGGCCCGGTGTTGGTGCAGCGGCCGTTCTATCCCGGCGACGGCGTCTGCCATGTGTACATGCTGCATCCGCCCGGGGGCCTGGCTCGCGACGACCGGCTCGACGTGCATGTCGACGTCTACGGCGGGGGCAACGCCCTGTTGACGACGCCGGCGGCGACCAAGGTGTACCGGAGCCCTCAGCCGGGGAGCGCGAGGGGCCCGCCCCTCGCACGGAAGAGCCCGGTCGAGAGTTCGGTTTCGCAGCACCTCGACGTCGGGGCGGGCTGCGGACTCGAGTGGCTGCCCCAGGAGACCATCCTGTTCGGCGGCAGCGGCTACCGGGCGCGGACCCGCGTCCGGCTGGCGCCTGATGCGCGATTCAGCGCCTGGGAGATCGTGACCTTGGGACGACGGGCGTCGGGCGACAACTACGACACCGGTGCCGCACGCCTCGAGACGCGCATCGACGTGGGCGAGGAGCCGCGCCTGGTCGAACGGCTTGGCTGGGATCGGTCTGCCGGCGAGTCGGCGCCTGTCCTCGCCGCGCCGTGGGGACTCGGCGGCAACCCCACGCTGGCAACCTACTACGCCTACCCGGCGGACGCGGACATCCTGGACCGTGCGCGCCGCCTGATCGGCGATTGCGAGGCAATCGGAGCGACACTGCTCGACGACCTCCTTGTGGTGCGCATGTTGGCCGGCGAGGTCGAGAATGTGCGGACGCTCCTCGCGGGCCTATGGCAAGGCTTGCGGGAAACCGTGGCGGGTCTGGCGCCTTCACCGCCACGCGTGTGGGCGACATGACGACGTCGCCCCGTCTGCTTGACCGCCGCGAATGCTCGCAGTCTTGCTTGCGAGCGGAGGCTTCATCCTCGGCGGTCTCGAAGCGCCGCCTCCAGTTCAGCGATCCGCCGTTCCGCCTCGGCGTGCAACCGTGTCAGCGCGTTGAAGTCGGGAATCGGTTCCGGGGCCTCGAGGTCGCGCAACCGAAACTCCCCGCGCTCGATCAGCAACTCGGCGTTGAGCACGGTACTGATCCAACCGCCGGTCTTGGCGCGGGGAAGGGGCTCGTAGCGCCCATCCCGGAGACGATAGCCCATGATCGGCGAGGCGAGCTTGTCGATCGGGTCGATGATCCAGTACTCGCGGATGCCGAGATCCTCGAAGAGCCCCGGCTTGACGCGGAGATCGCGGCGCCACGTCTTCTCCGAAAGCGCTTCGAGCACGAGGTCGGGCGGGCCGGGCTCCTTCCACAGCTTGTAGGAGCCGCGGTCCTCGGGCCCGGCATTCAGGGCGACGACGATGTCCGGACTGACGACGGCTCGCCGGTTCCCCTCCTCGAACAGCACCGCCAGGTCATAGGCGACGAGTGCGTCGGGCAGGTGCTGAAGCAAGGCTTCGGCCGCATTCCTGGCGTAGTTGAGCCACCTGCCATGGCGTGTGCTTTCCGACACGCGACCGTCCCGGCAGACGTAGCCTTCGTCGTCAAGGTCGACGGGCGGCACCGGCTTGTAGAGCGCGTCGGCGTGGATCACCGACAGCGGCAGGCGCGGCGTCCTCGACCGCCCGGCGCGGGCATCGGTGGGGGGCTTCGCGGTGGTAATCTGCTTCGGCTGCATCGTTCCAACGTATCACAGGTGGCTCCCTCGGAGGGCTGGTGGCGAGGCAGCATGGACCGGCGGGCACCGCAGGCGTTAGAGACAAACGCCATACGAAATGTAAGACGTTGGCGCGATCGCGGCGCTTACTTGCGCGGCGCACCCCGCTTGCGGTGTTCCGTTCCCCTCAACATAATGGTGGACCCGTGAACCTGACCCCTCGCGAGAAGGACAAGCTGCTCGTCTTCGTCGCGGCCCAGGTCGCCGAGAGACGGCGCGCTCGGGGCGTGAAGCTGAACTATCCGGAGTGCGTGGCGCTCATCTCCGCCGCGATCATGGAAGGCGCGCGCGATGGGCGGTCGGTCGCCGAACTCATGGGCGAAGGAACGCGCATTCTCAGCCGCGACGAGGTCATGGACGGCGTGCCCGAGATGCTCCGCGAAGTCCAGGTGGAGGCGACGTTCCCCGACGGCACGAAGCTGGTGACCGTCCACGAGCCCATCCCATGAGGCCGGGCGAGATATTCACCGCCGCGGGCGACCTCGACCTCAACGTCGGTCGGGCGACCGTCGAGATCGTTGTTGCCAACACGGGCGATCGTCCCATCCAGGTGGGATCGCACTACCACTTCCACGAGACGAATCCCGCCCTCGAATTCGACCGCGCGGCGGCGCGAGGCTTCCGCCTCGACATTCCGGCGGGTACCGCGGTGCGCTTCGAACCCGGCCAACGCCGTACCGTGACGCTGGTCGCCCTGGCCGGCGCGCGCCGGGTATTCGGGTTCAACGCCCGCATCATGGGCGACCTGGAGGGCACATGAGCAGCATCTCCCGACGTGCGTACGCCGAGATGTTCGGCCCCACCACCGGCGACCGCGTGCGACTCGGCGATACCGAACTCGTGATCGAGGTGGAGTCCGACCACGCCGTCTACGGCGACGAGGTGAAGTTCGGCGGCGGCAAGGTGATCCGCGACGGCATGGGCCAGGGCCAGCGTGGCGCGGCCGACACCGTGGACACCGTGGTCACCAACGCGTTGGTGCTCGACGCGAGCGGCGTCTACAAGGCGGACATCGGCATCAAGGACGGCCGCATCGCGGCCATCGGCAAGGCCGGCAATCCCGACACCCAAGCCGGCGTCGACGTGGTCATCGGACCCGGCACGGAGGCCATCGCCGCGGAAGGCCAGATCGTCACCGCGGGCGGCATCGACGCCCACATCCACTTCATCTGCCCGCAGCAGATCGAGGAGGCGCTCATGTCGGGCATCACGACGATGCTCGGCGGCGGGACCGGACCGGCGACCGGCACCAACGCCACGACCTGCACGCCGGGACCGTGGCACATCGCGCGCATGCTGCAGGCCGCGGAGGCATTCCCGATGAACCTGGGCTTCCTCGGCAAGGGCAATGCCAGTCTGCCGATGGCGTTGGAGGAGCAGGTGGCCGCGGGGGCGATGGGCCTCAAGCTCCACGAGGACTGGGGTACGACCCCGGCCGCCATCGACACGTGCCTCGAGGTGGCCGACGACTTCGACGTCCAGGTGGCGATCCACACCGATACGCTCAACGAATCCGGCTTCGTCGAAGACACGCTCGCCGCGTTCAAGGACCGCACGATCCACACCTATCACACCGAGGGGGCCGGGGGCGGCCATGCGCCGGACATCATCAAGGCGTGCGCGCTCGACAACGTGCTGCCGTCGTCCACGAACCCGACCCGTCCGTACACGGTGAACACGGTCGACGAGCACCTCGACATGCTCATGGTCTGCCACCACCTCGACCCGGGGATCGCCGAAGACGTGGCCTTCGCGGAGTCCCGGATCCGCCGCGAGACCATCGCCGCGGAAGACATCCTGCACGACCTCGGAGCGTTTTCGATGATCGCCTCGGATTCCCAGGCCATGGGCCGGGTCGGGGAAGTGATCTGCCGGACGTGGCAGACCGCCCACAAGATGAAGGTGCAGCGCGGCCCGCTGCCGGCGGACTCGGAGCGCAACGACAACGAGCGTGCCAAGCGCTATGTCGCGAAGTACACGCTCAATCCCGCCATCACCCACGGCATCGCCCGCGAGGTGGGCTCGGTCACGGTCGGCAAGCTCGCGGACCTCGTGCTATGGCAACCGGCCTTCTTCGGCGTGAAACCATCGCTCGTGCTCAAGGGCGGCATGATCGCCGCGGCGCCGATGGGCGATCCCAACGCGTCCATCCCGACGCCCCAGCCCGTCCACTACCGGCCGATGTTCGGCGCCTTCGGGGGCGCCACGGCTGCGACGTCGGTGACGTTCGTCTCGGGTGCCGCCGCGGCCGCCGGCGTTGGTCAGGCCTACGGACTGGCGAAGCCCCTCGTGGCGGTCCGCGACACGCGCAAGGTCACCAAGGCGGACATGGTTCACAACGCCGCGACGCCGAGAATCGACGTGGACCCCCAGACCTACGACGTGCGTGCGGACGGCGAGTTGCTGACTTGCGAGCCGGCGGTGACCCTACCGCTCGCGCAGCGCTACTTCCTGTTCTAGAAGACGACGTCGTTGCAGCGGTTCACCCGCCTTGCCGAGCGCGGCGAGCCCAGTGGCCGACTGGTGCTGCCGTTCGAGCGTCGCCGCAAGACGCGCCAGCGGGCGGTCCTTGCTTCCGGCGAAGCGGTGGCCCTGGTGCTGCCTCGGGGCCTGGGTCTGCGCGACGGAGACCTGCTCGCCGCCGATGACGGCCGGATCGTCGCCGTCGTCGCGGGTCCGGAAGCTGTCTGCACCGTGACGACGGACGACCCCAAGGCCCTGGCGCGGGCCGCGTACCACCTCGGCAACCGCCATGTCCCGGTGCAGGTGGGCGACGGCTGGCTCCGCTACCTGGCCGACCACGTGCTCGACGACATGCTGCGCGGACTCGGACTCGAGCCGACATCCGAACAGGCGCCCTTCGAACCGGAGTCCGGAGCCTATGGGCACGCTCGCTGACAGGGTTCGTCTGTGGCAATTGATCAGCCCGCTGTCGCCTTGGGGAACACCGGCTAGCCTCAACGTCCCACGTGCGCCGCAATGACGCTGGTGTCTACACTGGATTACACTGCCTGTCCACTGATCGCCGGAGCGAGACGTGCGCGTAGAGACGGAAATCAAGAAGTGGGGCAACAGCCTGGCGTTGCGGGTCACCGGCAGCATGGCGAAACTGCCGCAATTCGAACCCGGCACCCGCGTAACGGTAGACATCGACAGCGAGGGCTTCATCGTCAGGCGTGCGGCCGGCAGCCTACGATCCTTCCGCTTCCCCGAAAGCGAGAGTGCACTGCTCCGGGGCATGACGGCGGAGAACGCACACGCCGAATTGGTTGCCGATCCCACGGGGCGCGAGCTCGGCCTCTAAGGTGGCACGCGTTCACTATGTCCCCGACCGCAGGGACGTCGTCTGGCTCGACTTTGAGCCGACCAAGGGCAGGGAGATCGGCAAGTACCGCCCCGCACTCGTCCTGAGCAGCCGGGACTACAACCGCCGGACCGGCCTCTTGATCTGCTGTCCGATCAGCATCAGCATTCGGGGCGGTTCGACCGAGGTGCCGATCGGGAATCTCGACCAACCGTCCGTTGTCGCCGCGAACTTGGTGCAGACCCTGGCGTGGCAGGAGCGCAAGGCGAAGAAGATCATTACCGCCACCCCGGACGAATTCAGGGCCACCCTGCTAAAGTTGCTGCCGTTGCTGGGGGCGCTCGATGTCCTGGACCAGGGAGCTGTCTAGTCTCGCCGTCGGCCCGCGCCCGCGACTACACTGGGCTGTTGCCGTCCGCGCTTGCCGAGCATTCGTGGCGCAAGCCGAATACGGGGAAATCCATGACGAACAGGCTACTTCATCGCGTTGCCACGGCGCTTGTTGCATTGCCGTGCTTCATGGGCATAACGGCGCATGTTGCCGTCACGGAGGGTGCAATGGGCACTGATGCTTCGAAAACGTCCGCGATTCAATCCAATCAGTCGAAGGAGCCCGTCCATAGGATGACGTCATTCCCGCAAAGGGGAACCCTGGAGTATCACCCGGACTTTCCGTCGGAATACATCGTGCCCCGGCCTGTGGAGGTTTGGCTGCCCGAGGGCTACGACCCGACATCGACTGACCGGTATCCGGTCCTCTATGTGCACGACGGCCAATTCATCTTCCACCACGGTCGGACGCCGTTCTCGGGAACCGATTGGCTCTGGGATGTGGACACGACCATGGCGAGGCTCATCGACGAAGGAGCAATCCGACCGGCCATTGTCGTCTCCGTCTGGGCGAATTTTGATGCAGAAGGCAACCGTGGGTTGGAATTCATGCCACAAAAGCCCGTCACCGACGAGGTATGGGAACTGATGGGTGCTAAACATCCGAAGATGAAAGGCGGGAAGATCGTCTCCGACAATTATCTGAAGTTTCTGGTCGAAGAACTCAAACCGTTTGTCGATGAGACCTATAGAACGCTGCCGGATCGAGC
>LXNI01001506.1_pt1 | contig 19733 bp, 18 predicted proteins | sample 809091 | NCBI WGS metagenome assembly LXNI01 (sample SAMN04870527, study PRJNA318959) | sponge metagenome | biome: 01000161; feature: marine sponge reef; material: water | host: Sarcotragus foetidus | place: Greece: Milos, Mediterranean Sea | collected 2013-05-29 | depth 5-7 m | reverse complement strand
ACCAATCCGGAGCCGGCTACCGGCGCCAATCGGCCAGCCGCCTGCGCGGCCGACGAGGTGATCGAGGGGACGAATGACGACGGGGACAAGACGTACACCTACGCCAACCGGCATAAGGAGGATTGGAAAACCGGTAGAGTGGGCCTGTCCATCAAGGGCTACGTCGCCAACGACGGCCAGGACGGCGAGGGCCGCGACAACCTGCTTCGGGGCGACGAGTCGCTGGAGGGCATCACGATGACGCTCAAACAGGACACGGCCACGAAGGGGACGACGACCACCGACGCCAGCGGATTCTACTCGTTCGATGATCTGGCGGCAGGCGACTACACCGTTCACGCGGGTAGCGCCTCGAACGCGATCGTGCTCCACCAGATCAAGCGCAATAAGGCCGGAACGGCGTGGGAAACCGTAACCACGAAGGATGCGAAGGCTCAGGACTACCCGACCTTCCCGGCCGAGCAGGACGTGGGCAAGCCCTACTGGGTCCGCAGTACCAGCAATAGCGCAGCCAACCTCATGGGGAATGGGACCACCATGGTGGGTGCCGCGCCCAATGCGAAACCTCTCTACAACTTCGCCCTGGTCTACACCGACGGGCAGCTCACGGGTTCGGTGAACAACCTGAGCGGATCCAATGCGAGCATCGACATGGTGCTCGAGAGCCCCATTCCCGGAGAGGCCATCAGAAAGACCGAGACCTCTGGCACTCGCGGCACCTTCGAGTATGCCGGCCTCACGGAGGGGCGGCTCTATACAGTCGAAATCGAGGACGCGGGATATGCGGCTCCGTGTTTGGATGCAGCGAATGGAGACCCGCAAGACCCGGATGAGGCTCCTGACACTGACGGCGACGGAGTCTGCGACCACGTGGCCGCTACTGAGATGGTGGCGGATATCGAGGGCGAAGACGATCATCAGAGCTTGGGCACGCTGCATGTTTATCGCTCTGACGCGTCGTCTGCCGACAGTTTGAGAACGGTGAGCGTCAAGGGCGTCACGACCATCGGCGAGGACGCCGTGGAAGTTGGAGATGGCGGTACTGCTACTGATGCGGGTGATGTAGCCCAGGCCGGTGTTGGCACGCAGAGCGTGAGTTTGGGCACCGTTACCCCCATCACGTTTGGCTCGGCGACCGTTACGGTGAAGGCCACCGTCTCGCCAGACGCGACGTACACGGTCAAGAGCGGGACGGCCGCGACGGATCTTCCCGTCACGCCCTCGGCGACGACCGGGGCAAGGGTCACGCTCAAGACATACAACCAGACAGCTACTGGTGACAACGGGGGCAACAACAATCCAGACATCAACCCGGCGACGCCGCTGGATAACACGATCACGGTCGAGGTCACGGGCGAAAACGGCTACAACGATCACTCGTACACTTTCGTAGTGACGCGTGCGAACCCGATCGGGAACCAGCTCGAAGCGGCAGAGATCACGTTCCCTGACACCCTTTCCGCGGGTGGCGGTGGCTCAAGTCTGACCGCTGCTACCGGCACTGGTGCTGACGACGATCAGTATCTTGTGTATACGGCCAGCGGGAGCGCGAACACGGTCACAGTGACCTTCAATCTGCACTCTCTGGGTGCTGGCGACGACGCGTTCTGCGCGCAGACGATGGCAGTGTATGCACCTGGCTCGGATGATGCCATGAGCGCGGCGACAGAATCCGATAACTGCACGGGCGACACGGGCGCGCAGTACTCGCTCGCTGTCAATGGCTCGTCGTACCGGGTCACGGTCACATCGCAGGACGGCAAGAATTGGGACTATTACGTCCTCGTCCGAAACGGGAACTAACCCTTCAAACCCTCTCGCACCCAGCGAGAGCACAGATCGCCCCCGCCCGGTTCGCCGGGCGGGGGCGATACCCCCAAAGCCCCAGCCCGCAAGGACCTGACAATGACCAGGGAGATCCACCCGTCGGCGACGATTCATCACACCGCCAGTGTGTCGCCCGACGCCATTGTGGAAGAGGACGCCCTGATCGGTCCCGGCGTCGTGGTCGGGGCATTCGCCAGGGTCGGCACCCGCGTCATCCTCTGGCGCGACTGCAGGGTCGGAGAGTACGCGACCGTGGGAGAGGGATCGGAATTGAGATTCGCCGCCCGCATCGGTGCCGGGGCGGCGCTGGGAAGCAACGTGGTCTTCGGAACCCGTTCCAGGCTGGGAACCCGGGGAACCATCGGAAACCGCTCGGTGGTGGGTGACGATGTCCGGATTGGGGACCAGGCCATGGTCGGATGCCGGGCGACGGTCAGGCGAGGTGTCCTGATCGACGAGCGCGCCGACATCGGGGACCGCGCGACGGTCGGGATTCGCACACACATCGGGCCGGATGTGAAGGTGGGGTTGCGGAGCGGAATCGGCTCGCACGTGGTCGTCGAACCCAAGGCGAGCGTGGGCAAGCGCGCGCGCATCGGCGAGCGCGTCCGGATCCGGCACGGCGAATCCGTGCCTTCCCGGGCGACCATCGTATCGCAGGCGGAACGGCCGGCCCACCGGGACAATGGAGTGGGCCGGACTCGGGGGATCTCGCCGGTACCGAAGACCGGCTTCAGCCAACCTCTACGATCGCCGGGCGGCCGGTAGGGCCCCGGCGGGAATACCTGGCATGACACCTGAACTGACCGCGGAATTCTTCGAGGAGATGCTGGGGCTCGAATGGCCCTGGTACGTCGATCACACCCGCTTCGACGCGGCGAAGCACAGGCTGGTCCTGCACCTCGACTACGAGACCGGGGGCACCTTTACGTGCGCCGCGTGCGGGACGGACGGCTGCAAGGCCTACGACAACTACATCAGGCATTGGCGGCACCTCGACTTCTGGGGAGTCGAGACCCACCTGAGGGCGCCGTCGCCCAGGGTGACATGCCCTCGGTGCGGAATCAGGCAGTCACGAGTTCCGTGGGCGCGTGGCCGGCAGCGATTCACCGAGCGGTTCGAGGAGTTCGTCGCCAACCTCGCGCGCGAGATGCCGGTTCGAGCAGTCGCGCGCATCCTGGGCGAGCACGACACCCGGCTGTGGCGGATCGTCAATCACCGGTCGGAAGCACCGGAAGGCGTTGCGGAAGGATCGCAGCTGCTGTAGCTGCCGGAGCGGCGGACAGATCCGGCCGTCTCGATCCAGGAGTTGTGCTGCGGCGCGGATAAGCATGGGAAGACGCGGTCGGCATATGTGCATGTGGCCGCAAGTCTCATCGCGCGGGGAATCGGAAGGGTGATGCCTGGACTGATTCGTGTGCATGCCGAATCAGTCGGGCCGAGAGTGCAATGACTCCGCGATAATCAGGTCGCGCCAGGGTGGTGTGGGGGGGGTGAAGTCCGTCCGGGAGGCGACCGTGGAACCCGGTGGTGTATAATCTCCTACAGCCTCGGCGAAGGCGGAGGTGGCTGTGTGGGGAGGTGGCTCAGAGCCGGAGGTTCTCTACCGTTACTGTCCCCGTAACAAAAACACTGCCTTCTTAACAGATCGCTGTTTACGGCTTCCCACGGCCATGTGCGCATCGCTTTCGCGCCAGGCGGAGCGATGGCGGGTGGTTGGCCGGAGGCCGGGCCGCGGCGAACGATTCGGGTACGGGGAGGAGGACGGAGATGAACAAGAACTCAAATGGGGCGCTGCAACCCACGGTGCATCTCGCAGACCGGCACGTGGAGGCGATCGCGGCTGCACTGGAGCGGAGTCGGCGGCCGGCCACGCGCCGCGCGTACGCGTGCGCCTGGAAGCAGTTCCGGACCTGGGCCGAGGCCGAGGGTCTGGAGTCGCTTCCGTCGGACCCGGTTGTCGTGGCGGCGTACCTTGCCCAGCGAGCGGGCGAAGGACTGTCCGTGGCGTCGCTGGAGCTGGACCGCAAGGCCATCCGGCACTACCACCGCAAGGCCGGGCTGCCGACGCCCACCTCTTCGGAAGGCGTTCGCCAGACACTCGCGGGACTCAGGAACCAGGCCGCCGACCGGGGGCGAGAACCGCGGCAGGCGCGCGCTCTTACGAAGGAGAGGATGGAGGCGGTCAGAAGCACGGCCCACCGGCCGCGGTCGGGCCCGACGGGGCGAACGGAATCCGCCGAAGTGGCGCGCCGGCGCGGCGACATGGACATTGCCATGGCATCGGTCATGCGCGACGCGATGCTGCGGCGCTCGGAGGCGTGTGAGCTGCGTTGGGGGTCGGTGCAGTTCCGCCCGGATGGAACGGGGCGCATCACGATCCGGCGCTCGAAGACCAACAGGGGTTCGGCCGTGCTCTACGTGGGGGACGAAGCCACGGAGGCGCTGCGCAGGATCCGTCCCGTCGATGTCGCTCGAACGGCGAGGGTCTTCGGGCTTCGCAGCGGTCAGGCGATCTCCAACCGCCTGGCGGCGATGGCCAGGGCCGCGGGGCTGGGAGAAGGGTTCAGCGGGCACTCGCCGCGCGTGGGCATGGCCCGGGACCTGACGGCCGCGGGCACGGAGCTCACGGCGCTCATGGTGGCCGGCCGGTGGAAGTCGGAGCGGATGCCGGCGTACTACAGCCGGGCGGAGAAGGCCGGGCGCGGTGCGGTGGCGCAGTTCTACGGGACTGACGGGTAGCGCGGAGCAATGGGAAGATGACTATGATTAACTTCAATTCAAGGGAGCAGGTTGTTCCCAGGACGGGCAGGCCATAAACAAGGAGGCAGGAACTGTCAACCGTGGATGAGCTTGGCAAAGAGGTTCGGGTTCTCCGTGAACGGCTGTCGAGGTTGAGCGAGGCGAGCCTCCGCATCAGCGAGAGTCTGGATGTCGATACCGTCCTGCGCGAGGTGGTGGATAGCGCACGCGCGCTGACCGGCGCCGGGCACGCCGCGATCGTGACGATCGACGACTCGAGCGAGGTGCAGGATTTCGTCACATCGGGCCTCAGTTCCGAAGAGCACGGCAGTCTGTTGAAACTCCCCTACGGTCCGCTGCTGTGGGAGTACCTGCGTGAGATGCCGCGGCCACTGCGCCTCAAGAACCTGGGAGCTCACCTGACCCCGCTGGGCTTTCCCGCGGATCCGATGCTGGCCTGGACCTTCCTGGGGATGTCGGTCCGGAGCCGGGGTGTGCATGTCGGCGGCTTCTACCTCTGGGACAAGGAGGGTGGGCGCGAGTTCACAGGCGAGGACGAGGAGGTCCTGGCGCTCTTCGCCCTGCAGGCCGGTGCCGCCATCTCCAACGCGCGCAACCACCGGGAGGAGCAGGCGGCGCGCGCCAACCTGGAAGCGCTGATCAACACGTCGCCGGTGGCCATGGTCATGTTCGACGCCCAGAGCGGGCAGGTGGTGTCCATGAACCGTGAGTCGCTGCGTATTGTGGAGGATCTGTGCATGCCGGGCCAGCCGCCGGAGGATCTTCTGGGCGTGGTGAACGTGCGCCGTGCCGACGGTCGGGAACTGGCGCTGGGCCGTACTCCCCTGAAGGAGGCGCTGCGCGAGGCCGAGACGGTCCGCGTCGAGGAGATCGTTGTGGAAGTCCCGGACGGCCGGAAGATCACCACGTTGGTCAACGCCACCCCCATCCGCTCGGAGCAGGGTGAGGTCGAGTCGGTGGTCGTCACGATGCAGGACCTGACGCCGCTCGAGGAGTTCGAGGTGCACCGGGCCGAGTTTCTGGGGATGGTGAGCCACGAGCTGCGGACGCCGCTGACCTCGATCAAGGGCTCGGCCATCGCGGCGCTGGAGGTATCGTCCAATCTGCGCCCGGCCGAAACGCTGCAGTTCTTCCGGATCATCAACGAGCAGGCGGATCACATGCGCGAACTGATCGGCAACCTGCTGGACGCGGCCCATATCGAAGCGGGCCGGCTGTCGGTCGCGCCCGAGCCCGCGGGGCTCCCCTCCATTGTGGATCAGGCCAGAAACCTGTACCTGAGCGGCGGCGGCACGAATCCTGTCGAGATCGACCTGCCGCCGGAGCTCCCGCGGGTCATGGCGGACCGGCAGCGCGTCGTTCAGATCCTGGGCAACCTGTTGTCCAATGCGGGGCGTCACTCACCGCAATCGTCGCCCATTCGCGTGGAGGCGAAGCGGGACGGGGCCCGGGTGGCGGTGTCGGTCGCCGACGAGGGCCCCGGAATCCCGGCCGAACGGCTGCCGCACCTCTTCCGGAAGTTGAGCCGGGGCAGCCGGGGCCAGCGGGAGCCGGCGGGCGGGACGGGCCTGGGCCTGGCAATCTGCAAGGGTCTGGTGGAGGCGCATAATGGCCGCATCTGGGCCGAAAGCGGCGGAGACGGCGGGGGCGCGCGCTTCACCTTCACGATTCCGGTCGTCGAGAGCGATCCGGCCGATGCCGCGACGAGTCCGGCGCAGGTCCCGGACCGCTTGCCCCCTTCGGTGACGGGGACCCCGCACATCCTCGCGGTGGACGACGATCCCAAGACCCTCATCGACCTTCGGCGCATTCTCGAGGATGCCGGCTATCGACCGATCGTGACCGGCGATCCGGAAGAGGTGCCCCACCTCCTGGAGACGCACCGGCCGGACCTCGTGCTGCTGGACCTGCTCCTTCCGGGGCTTGACGGCATCGAGCTGATGCGAGCCGTGCCGGCGCTGTCCGACCGGCCGGTCATTCTTCCTCTCCGGATACGGCCGCGACGAAACGATAGCCAGGGCCTTCGAGTTCGGAGCGGCCGACTACGTTGTCAAGCCCTTCTCGCCAACGGAACTCGTGGCCAGAATCGAGGCGGCCCTGCGCAAGGACGCGGAACCCTCCCGACCCTACCGCAGGGGGCGGCTGGCCATCCACTACGGCGAACGCCGGGTGACACTGGACGACCAGCCGGTGCAGTTGACAGCCACTGAATACGATCTCCTCGCTGCCCTCGCCGCCAACGCCGGCCGGGTGTCGACGTACGACTACCTGCTGCGCCGCGTGTGGCGGTCGCGGCGCGCGGGCAACACCCCGATCATACGCGTATTCGTGAGGAAGCTCCGCGAGAAGCTGGGCGACGATGCGAAGAACCCGACCTACATCTTCACCGAGCCGCGGGTCGGCTACCGCATGGCCGGGTCCGAGGAGGAGGCCCCTTCGGCCGGAGCGGTGGATTCCACCAGGTGAACGCGGGGTTCAGGTCGCGGTCCGGCCGCTGGTCTTGCCGGACCGGCCGCCCTGCTCGCGGATGAACTCGTCGGTGCCCTCGGGGAGCAGGAGGTTGTCGGAGATCTCCGCGATCTCCTCGGCTTCCTTCCACGCCTGTTCCAGCAGCCAGAGCTCCCCTTCGAGGGCCCGCCGCTCCTGCTCTTCGTGGAGCGCCATTTCGAGGGCGAGCTTCGTGGGATTCGGCATCTTGTTGATGTAGCCGGGGACACCGTTCTTGTCGTGGTAGCCGTCCAGTTCCGCGGTTTTCTCCAGGAAGCGCTCGGGATGCCCGGCGGTTTCGATCCTCTCCACCGCCTGCTTCACCGTCTCCTCCTTGCCGCCCATGGCGTTGATCCTGGGCAGGATGGCGCCGGCGAAACGGTGGGCCTCCGCTCCGTTGTACCACACCTTCCGCTTGCCCTTGCGGATCTGGAGCTTGAAGCCGGCCTCGTCATCGGCGGGTCGGAGCCGCGTACCCAACAGGTCCTGGTTCTTGAGTTTGATGACGCCCCCGCCATCCGGACGGAGCTTGACCAGCGTTCGCGCGTTCACCCACAGATTCACGAGGTTGCCGCTCTGGGCGAGCAAGGCGCCGCTGAGCACCCCCGCGGCGACCCCGCCGGCGATGACCCCCCCGAGCACCACGACGGCCCCGGCCCCATAGATGATCTTCCTGCGCCGCCGCCGCCCGAACTGGTCCCCATAGCGCCACGCAGCGAATTCGGGCCGCTGCGGTTCACCGATCCTGACCAGCGACAGTCCTTCCGGGTGACGGGCCAGACCGATGTGCTCGGTGGACACCCGCACCCGCGTGTCCCGAAAGAGCCGCTCGCAGTCCTCGACCGCCTCCCATCGTTCCTCGAGCGGCGACAGGTTCCAGCGTTCGCACCTGGTGCACACTACCCATAGACGACCGCGAGCGGCGTCGAAAGCGAGGCGCCGCCCGACCGGGAACGGCTCGACGATCTCGTTGGCGCCCAGCGGCTTGTTGCAAAACATGCACGCTTTGTACACGGCGGTCCCTGTTGACGTGACGGGGTTCGACAGCTTACAAGATAGGTTACGAGGCGACCGGGTGCTTCCTTTCCGTTCTCCGCCGACCGTGCGACTACAGCCGAGGATGGACCCCATGGAGCAACAAGCGACCGCACTCATCAACGACCCCATGGCGGTCTTCGCCTTCCTGGCCGGCATCGTGGCCCTGGTCTTCTGGCTGTCCGAACTCCCGCGGCTCCGCGGCTTCTTCGAGGTGGTCCCCCCGGTCATCTTCGTCTACTTCGTGCCCATGCTGACGACCACCGCCGGGATCACGCCGGGGGCCTCGCCGGTCTACGACTGGTCGTCCCGGTACCTGCTTCTCTTCGCGCTCCTGCTGCTCATGGTGTCGGTGGACGTGCGGAGCATCCTCAAGCTGGGCGGGATGGCGCTCTTCATGGTCGCGGCGGGCACGGTCGGGATCATCATCGGGGGGCCGGTGTCGCTGCTGATCTTCCAGAACTGGCTGCCCGCCGACGCGTGGACCGGGTTCGCGGCGCTCTCGGGGAGCTGGATCGGGGGGACCGCGAACATGGTGGCGATTGCCGAAAGCGTGGGGACCTCCGCGGACGCGATGGGACCCGTGATCGTGGTCGACACGGTGGTGGGGTACGGGTGGATGGGGGTGCTGATCGCAATGGTCGGGCTCCAGCGCCGCTACGACAGGCGCACCCGGGCGCGGACCGCCGCGGTGGAGGAGACGAATCGCCGTCTGGAGGTGCTAAGGCGGGAGCAGCGGGCTCTGACGCTGCGCGACGCAGTGGTCATGATCGGCATGGGAATGGCGTGCGCGGTGGCCGTCTCCTGGCTGGGAAGGCAGCTGCCGGCGGCAGGCGACCCCACGATCATCAGCAGCACGACCTGGTCGGTCCTCATCGTCGTGACCGGGGGCCTGGCCCTCTCGTTCACCCCGGTGAGACGGCTGGAACTGGTCGGCGCTTCGAACCTGGGCTACACCGCGCTCTATCTGCTCCTGGCCGGGATCGGCGCGAAGGCCGATCTCAGGGCCATGCTGGAAACTCCCCTGTACCTGGCCGCGGGCGCGGTGTGGATCGCGATCCACGTGGCCGTGCTGCTCATCGCCGCCCGCATCGTGCGCGCGCCCCTCTTCTTCGTCGCGACGGGGAGCATGGCCAACATCGGCGGAGCGGTGTCGGCGCCGGTGGTGGCGGGTGTGTACCACCGGGCGATGGCGCCGGTGGGGCTGCTGATGGCGGTGGCGGGGTATATCCTGGGGATCTACGGGGCGCTGGCGTGCGCATACCTGCTGGGGCAGGTGGGGGGGTGACCGCGCCCGCCAGGTAAGGAGTTCCCTTGTTCAAAGCGTGCATGTTCTGCCGGAAGCCTCTGGGGACGAACGAGGTCATCGAAACGTTCCCGGTGGGCCGGCGCCTGGCCTTCGACGCGGCCCGCGGACGCCTCTGGGTGGTCTGCCGGAAGTGCGAGCGCTGGAACCTGTCCCCGCTCGAGGAACGGTGGGAGGCGGTGGAGGACTGCGAGCGGATCTTCCTGGGGACGCGGATCCGGGTCTCGACCGAGAATATCGGGCTGGCGCGGCACCCGGAGGGTCTCACGCTGGTGAGGGTCGGCGAGCCGCTACGTCCGGAGTTCGCCGCGTGGCGCTACGGGGACCAGTTCGGAAGGCGGCGGCGAAAGAAGATTCTCTACGGGGTCGGCGCGGTTGCGGTGTTTGGCGGACTGGCGGTGGGGGCGGTGGCCGCGGGCGTGGCCGGCGGCGCGATCCTCGGGCAGAGCGGGAATCTCGTGAACCTGCTGGTGAACGCGCGAACGCTCGTCAAGCTGCGCCCGGAGGACGGCGGGGTGATCAAGCTCAAGCGGCCGGACCTGCTCAACACCCGGCTGCGTCCCTCCGAAGACGAAGACCGGTTCAGAATCCAGATCCGCAAGGGCAAAAAGGCCGAGGCATGGTACCACGGCGCCGAGGCCCGCCGCTTCGCGGGCGCGATCCTGCCGCACATCAACGTGATGGGCGGCAACCGGGAGACCGTGAAACAGGCCGTGGACAGGATCGAGACCGCCGGACACCCCGAGCGGTTCCTGGCGAACATCGCGCACGGCGACCGCTTCCAGAGCAGGAAGGGCGTGCCCGGCTATGTCGACAAGATGCCCAAGCCCACGAAGCTGGCCCTCGAGATGGCGCTCCACGAAGAGCAGGAGCGCCGCGCGCTGGAAGGCGAACTCTGGGTGCTGGAGCGCGCCTGGCGCGAGGCCGAGGAGATTGCCGAGATCTCCGACAACCTCTTCCTGCCCGATGGCGCGGAGGACTTCATCCGGGAGCAAGGGGTGAATCCGGACGGAGAGAAGCCGCGTAGGGACCCGGCATGAGCATCTCGAGGATCGACGTCAGCGAAATCGCGCCACCAACGCAGAGGCCCGCAGCCCGTTCGGGCGACCGTTCGAAGCGCGGCCACCGCCTGCTCCTGTTCCCGTTTCGGCTCGTCAAGTGGGCGCTGTTCGCCGTGATCCTCGCGGTCCTGCCCTTCCTCCTCCTCATACGGGGCGGCGTCTTCGCCTACCACCAGTGGGCACTGGCCCCCTGGCTCGCCCTGGCCATTTCGGCCACCGCCACCACGCTCCTGCTGGCCCTCTACGCTCTGGTGGCCAGCCGCCGGATCGGCGCGGGCAAGGGCCTCACGAAGTTGACGACCCGGGCCGCCGCGCTCCTCGCGTGCGCGTACGTGATCTATTCGGTCATGTTCGTCGCGGGCGGCAACGTCAAGTCCCCCGAGGTGCGGGCCGAGTACACCGCGCTCCACCCCCTCCTGCGCCTCGGCGCGAGCGCGCTCATCCTGGCGGATTCCGAGTCCGTGATCACCGACGCCGGCCGCACCCCCGACTTCTACCGCCGCATGGGACTCCCGCCGAACGAAGCGTCGCTCCACTTCGAGCAGGAGAGCGGCTTCGTGCACGCCCTGGATCTGCGCACGATCGGCCGCCCCGAATGGCGGAACCGCGCGGCCGAGATCGCGTTTCGCGCGATGGGGTTTCACACGCTGCGCCATGTGGGGACTGCGGACCATCTGCACGTGTCGCTGAGGTAACGCGACGCCGGAGCAAATCAAGGGACAGGGGCATGCTCGGATGGGACGGGGTGGTGGATCCATCACGGCACCCCGGAATGACAACGCGAGTTTACATATTGTAAAGCGCAATTTACATTTTGTAGAACACCTTGCACACGATCACCGCACTCCTGGGTTGAAGCCGGAAAGCCGTGTACCGGACCTGTATCTTCTGCCGCAAGCCCCTCGGCGCCAACGAGGTCATCGAATCGTTCCCCGTCGGACGCCGTCTCGCCTTCGACGCCGCCCGCGGCCGCCTCTGGGTCGTCTGCCGCAAGTGCGAGCGCTGGAACCTCACGCCGCTGGAGGAGCGCTGGGAGGCGGTCGAGGACTGCGAGCGAATCTTCCGGGACACGCGGGTCCGCGTTTCCACCGACAACATCGGTCTCGCCCGTCACCCGGAGGGACTCACGCTGGTACGCATCGGCGAGCCGCAGCGCCCGGAGTTCGCCGCGTGGCGCTACGGGGATCAGTTCGGGCGGAGACGGCGGAAGGTGGCTCTGTACGGCGGGGTCGTGATCGCCGCCGGCACCGGGCTGGCCCTTGGCGGGCTGGTGGCGGGTGCGGCGATCTCGACCGTGGCGCTCCCCATCCAGGCCATGCAATTGTACCTCACGGGAGGGCTCAGGCGGCGCGTCAGGGTGCGACTGGAGGACGGGCGCACGCTGGTTCTCAAGCGTCATCTGGGCATCGTGCCGGGCCGACTGCGCCCCGCGGACGGCGACGGCATGGGCTTCCGAATCGAGGTGGAGATCTACTCCGTTCGAAAAGGCACGGAGAGGTTCTTGATCGATGGCGAAGCGGGCACGCGCGCGGCTGCGACCTTGCTCGCGGCGGCGAACGCCACCGGCGGAACCGAGGCAACCGTGCAGGACGCGGTGGGCCGGATCGAGGCCACGGGCAGTCCGGATCGTCTGATTGCGGATCTCGCTGCCGCGAACGATTTCAAGGATGGAGTGGGAAGGCCCGGGATGATCGCGAAGATGCCCGAACCGACCCGGCTGGCCCTTGAGATGTCACTCCACGAGGAGCAGGAGCGCCGCGCCCTCGAAGGCGAACTGTGGCTGCTCGAGCAGGCGTGGAGAGACGCGGAGGAGATCGCGGCGATCTCTGACGACCTGCTCCTGCCGGAGGGCGCGGAGGACTTCGTGCGGGAGCGTTCATCTCGTTCCGACTGATGGTGGGGGATGCGACGCCGCGGCAAAACAAGGGACACGGGCATGCTCGGATGGGACTGAGGGGCCTACCTCCTACTCCCCATACATCTCCGTGATCAGCCGCCGGAGCCGGGCCGCGACAGCCGGCGCCAGCCGGTCGACCCTGTCCTCCATCAATCGAGGCCGTCGGCTACCGCGACATCGAGATCACTCCAGTCCTCGTCCGCGGCGGCCATGGCCCGATAGGTATCCTTCCAGGAGAGCTTGTCACCGTTCCCCTCACTCATGCTCATGCCCCCCCTCGTAGTGCCTCCTCAGCGCGTCCCCCCCGAAGTCGTTCTCCAGGTCGCGCCACACCGAATGCACGTGGTTCGCGTTGCCCTGCGTGTTGTCGTACTCGATCAGGAACTGGGGCGCGTGCACACGGTAGTAGTGCCCCTCGCCCGGCTCGGGCGACCCTGCCCACGCGAAGTAGAGCTCACCCGGCGGGATCTCGTCCCGGATGCGCACCATCCACGCCTCCGCCGCATCCGCCTCCAGGTTGCCCACGTACTCCCAAATCACGGCCATCAGCACCTTGCGCTGCTCTCCGGTGAGCCGTGACGCGGGGATCCCCTCGAAGCCGTCCAGCCGCGCCTCGCGGTCGTTGCCGGTGATGATGTCGCGGGGTGCCCGGTCGGCGATCACCGCCATCCCGCGCTGCTCGGGGTTGAGCATGAACAGCAGCTCGCGCGCCAGGTCCTCCTCGCGACCGAGCGGGCGCCAGCCCGCCTTCTCGCCGGACGGGACGGTGGCCGGGTCGGCTCCCATGAAGGAGGGCCCGGTCACGGTCAGCTCGCTGGTGAGCGACGAGAAGTTGAGCGACAGGTGGTGGCCCTCGAAGCGCCACGCCCACGGCCCGTCCGCGCCGGGGTCGCCGAAGATAGTGACGTAGTAGTCCTCGGGATCGCGCCTCCCGGGCCGTCCCTCGAGGATGCCGAGAATGCGCTCCAGCTCGATGATGGCGTTGGCCTTGTGGTAGCCCTGGCTGCTCATGGTGGTCTGGAGGAGGGCGTGGGCGGCGCTGCGCTGCTCCAGCGTCATGTCCTTGAGGGGGAGGCCGTTGCGGGATACGGGGGTGAAGGCCCAGTTGAGGCGCTCCTCGTGGGCGAGGTCGTAGGTGGCGCGGGCACGGGCGTCGGCGTCGAGGAGGGCGAGGAAGGTGGCGGCGCGGGCGGAGATGTCGCCGGGGCCGGGGGTGGGGGCCGCTGGGTCGTCCTTGCTGGCCGGCGCGTGGGCGGGTGCCGAGATCCATGCCAGTGCGGCGGCCAGCACCGCGAGGCCGACGCCCAGTCGCGCGAAACGGGTTGCGGGGTTGGTGCTTCTCATCATCCTATTCTCCCTCTGCCTGAATCGTCGCTGCCACCTCCTGCACTTCGTCCAGCACGCGTAACAGATTGCCGCTCCAGAGCATGGCGATCTGCTCCTCGGTGTAGCCGCGGCGCACGAGTTCGAGGGTGACGTTGAAGGTCTCGGACGCATCGTCCCAGCCCTCCACGCCGCCGCCGCCGTCGAAATCGGAGCTGATGCCGACGTGTTCGAGACCGATCAGGTTGACCATGTAGTCGATGTGGTCGACGAAATCCGCGACGTTGACGCGGCCCGGCACGCCCCTCTCCTCCGCCCGCCCGGCGGCCACCCGCCGCACCTCGGCCAACTTCTCGCGGTAGACGTCGCGCTCCTCCTCGGGGAGCCGGAACATCCCGCCGCGCCCGAGGATCTCGAAGTCCATCTCGGCCGCGACCTCCGCCTCGACCTCGCCCAGCACGGCCCGGCGCGCCGAGGCCTTGTCGGTGCTGACGAAGCTGCCCAGCGCCACGGCCTGCACGACGCCCCCGTTCTCGGCGATCGCGTGGAGCGTCTCGTCGTCCAGGTTGCGGCTCACGTCGCTGAGCGCGCGAGCGGACGAGTGGGACGCCATGATCGGCGCCCGGGTCAGCTCGAGCGTCTGCATGATCGACGCCTTCGACGGGTGCGAGATGTCGATCATGATGCCGAGCCGGTTCATCTCGGCGACCGCCTCGCGGCCCATCTCGCTCAGGCCGTTGTGGAGCCATTCGCCGGTCGCCTCGCCGGAGTGGGCGTCGGAGAGCTGGCTGGGGCCGGTGTGGGCGAGCGACATGTAGCGCGCGCCGCGGTCGTGGAACTCCTCGACGCGCCCGATGTCGGTGCCGAGCGGGTAGGCGTTCTCCACGCCGATCATCGCGACCAGCTTGCCCGAAGCCGCGATCCGGCGCACATCGTCGGAGGTGAGCGCCAGTTCGATCTGCTCGGGCGCGTACTCGTTCACCAGCCGGTGGATCGCGTCGAACTTGTCGACGGCGTTCTCGTAGGCCGTCGCGTAGCCCTCCTCGTTGAGCAGACCCTGGGAGGTGTAGACGACGAACCAGGCCACGTCGAGCCCGCCCGCCTTCATCTTCGGGAGCGTGACCTGGCTGGGCAGGTCCATGGTGTAGTTGCGCTCGTCGGTGAAGTTGGCGGTGCTGATGTCGTCGTGGGTATCGAGGGTGATGACGCGGTCGTGGATCTCCCGGGCGCGGGCGATCATGGCCTCTTCGGGTTCGTCGGGTGGGGGGGCGTCGTCGCCGGGGGCGCAGGCGGCGAGGGCGAGGGCGAGGGCGAGGGGGGCGAGGGGGCGAATGGTCATGTCGGGTACTCCGGTGCTGCGGGGGGTGATGGCTGGGCTGGGGCTCAAGATAGGGGTTGGGTGGGTGGTTGGCATCCGGCGGGGACTAAAACCCGCGGCGGCGCCGTGCCGTAGAGAGATGTGGTGGTACTGGTACGTTGGCGCCGGCGGAAAACGCAACAAGGGAGTGGGTCCATGCGGATGAAGAACCCCGGGTTGGCAATCGTGAAGCCGCGGTGCGGGATCGTGGGAGTATTCCTGTTGCTGGCCTCGACCTCCGTCTCCGCTCAGCAACCGGGCGACACGGTCAGGGTATCGGGCGCGCGGGTGGGCGTGGTCTTCGAAGCCGACAGCTCCGGGCTGCTCCTGTCTTCCGGGTATGCTCTCTACGCCGAGATGCGGAGTCTCGAAGTGCGGCGCGGTACCAGGGGGCATGCCGGGCGAGGGTTCAAGTACGGGTTTGTCGCCGGGGGGGTTCTGGCGGCCGCGGGAGTGGTTGTCATCTGCGCTGCCTATAGCTCGGAAGATTGCTGGTCCACCGGGGCGGCCTTGACCACATTCGGCGTGGCCGGGCTGACGGGGGGCGTGGCCGGGGCGCTGATCGGCTTTTTGGTCAGGAGCGACATCTGGGTGCCGGTACCGATTCCGGGTGGGCTTGCGCTGCGGTTGCCCGTGGGGGGTCGTTAGCGTTTCAGCTGAAACGCGCGTGCCTCTGGTATGGACTGAATCGGCAGGCGACATTCGCAGGGAGGCGGACCGGGCCTTGGGGAGCGCTCGGGCCGCTCGAACTCCAGGACACCGCGGGAGGAACGGGACACCCATGGGATTCATCGACTCCGGCGGGCAGCGCCGCTTCTCGGACAAGAAGATGCAGAAGGTCAACCTCTTCGAGACCGGGGAGATGTTCTGCGATGTCTATTGTCTGCGGCCCGGGCAGGCGCAGCACGTCCACACCCACGCGGGCGCGACCAAGTTCTACTATGTGATCGAGGGGGAGGGGCGGTTTACGGTGGGGGAACGCTGCGTGGACCTGGGGCCGGGTGGGGTGGCGTGGTCGGAGCCGGACGAGCCGCACGGGGTGGCGAACGTGTCGGAGGGGGATCTGGTGCTGCTGGTGGCGATGGCGCCGAATCCGAATCGGTAGGAGGGAATCGGATCTTGTCGAACCTGCTGTTCGGCGTTGCGGTGCTGATCCTCGCGACGATGTTGGCGGGAGCAGTCTGGTCGGCCGCGGTCCCGGACAGGCGATTGTGGCCCCCGCCGGGCCGTGGTTCCTGGCAACACCTGCTGACCTGGACGGGGTTCTGGGTGGTGATCGGGATCAACGTCCTTCTGCTCCTCATGTACTGGAACTCATGGGTCTTCCAGAGTCCGCTGCGGTTCATCGTCGGGGTACCCCTGGTGACGCTCGGCGGTCTGCTGGCAACGTGGGGAGTGGCCACCGTGGGCTGGAAGAACACGAGCGGGTTGAAGGGCGGGCTGGTAGCATCCGGCCCCTACCGGTTCACGCGAAACCCGCAGTATGTGGGGGACATCGTCTTCTTCGTGGGCGTGAGCGTGATCGCTAACTCGCTACTCCTGTGGATCACGCACCTGCTACTGGCGCTGGTGTTCGCCGTCGTGCCGCTGACGGAGGAGCGGTGGCTGGAGGAGCAGTATGGGGAGAAGTACCGTGAGTATCGGGGAAGGGTGCGGCGGTTTTTTTGAGGGGTGGGTGGACTCGTCGGGAGATACTAGACCGACCCGGCCCGGTCACTGGCCCCGCCACCACCCCCGTCCCCCCAGAGGCACACCATGGCCCACCCCCAGTCGATGCTTTCGCCCTGCCATCGCGTGGTTCCGGTCCAGGGACCGATGCCGAGCCGGCCGTGCCAGCGGGCGAGGCCGAAGTCCGGTGAGGTGGATGCCGAGGCGTCCGGCAATGGTACCTGCGGAGTAAGTGCCGGAGCGGCCGCCAGGGCGCCTGCCGGTGATTGCGCCGAGGCATCCTCAGGCAGCAGGTCTCCGATGTCCGGGGCTTCGGGAGCCAAGGGCATGCGCACGCCCAGGGGGTTGAAGAAGTGCGGCACCCCCCGCTCGTCCATCTCGACCCGCCAGCCGCCTTCGTGAACCGCGCGGTGATGGAAGGGGCAGAGCAGCACCAGGTTGTCCATGGCCGTCTCGCCGCCGTGGGCCCAGTGGGTGATATGGTGCGCGTGGGTGCGCAGTCGCGATCCGCATCCGGGGAAGCGGCATCCGCCGTCGCGGGCATCGAGGGCCTTGCGCAGCCGCCAGCCCACGGTCCGCTGCCGGCGTCCGACATCGAGCACCGAGCCGTCGGCCCCCCGCGCAATGGGCACGACCTCCGCATCGCAGCAGAGCCGCGAAGACGTTTCAGCTGAAACGCGCGACCCCTCTTCCGTGACCAGGGAGGGCGCTTCCAGGATCGTGGGGGACGTTTCAGGTGAAACGCGCGCGGGCTCAGCCGTGATCGGGGACGCCGGAGATACGGCCGGGGACGCCGCCTCGGCCGGGGCCGCCGCCCCCTCGAAGGAGTGCACGACGAGCTGGACCCGGGGCTGGAGGCGTTCTTCCAGCCAGAGGCCGAAGGCGTCGGCTCGCCGCTGGGTGGCCGTGGTCTCGTGCTCGGTACCGGCGGCGCGCTGCTCGCGAAAGAGCTTGGCTTCGGTTGTCTCGAGCGCCTTGAGCAGCAAGGCGCCCACCTCCGGGCTGAGCCGGCCGCGGATCTCGTAGTTGCCGTCTTCGGCGAGGTGGAGCGAGAGGCCCCGGCGGTCGGCCCGTTCGGCCTGGTCGTCGTCGCCCCGGTCGAGGCGGCGCCACTCCCGGACCAGGCGCTCGACGTGGGCGGTGGTGCCGTGGTCGGCGAAGGTTAGGAGTTCGGCCTCGTTGTCCGCGGTGGCGATGCGGGTCAGGGCCCGCACCTTGGAGTAGGAGATTTCTCCCTTGGAGAGGGCGGTCGAGATGAGGGGCAGGGAAGGGAGGCGGCGGGCCACGCGGACCTTTTCGCGGGCGGGCCCGAGTGAGATGCCGGTGCGCCAGGAGAGCCAGTGGGCGCAGGAGCGGCAGCCCTGCCAGAGTCCCTCTTCGTCGTAGGCCCGTAGCAGGGTGAGGAGCCGGTAGGTGGCGGCGTTGATGTGGGCGCAGAGCGCGGCGATCCGGTCGCCGAGAGGATCGTCCGAGGGGAGGCTCGTGCCGGTGTTGGCGGTGTGGTGAAGGTCGTGGCCGGAGTTGGGGTGGGGTGGGGCGGGGATGGGGGGGGCGGGGTGGAGTGGGGCGATGGAGGTATTGTTGGTGGCCATTGGGGTCTCGTTCCGGACTCTTGGGTGTGGTTGGTTACCGTCTCACCTCCTTATACACCACTATTCGGTATTTGTTCGGGTAGCGTTGCGGCTGGAGATCCGGGAGCGCTGTCAGTCCGTGGACAAACTCCGCCCGGTCGCCGAGAGGAACCCTGAGCCTAATCCCACCCCACCTGTCCCGCCCGCCCCACCGCCTCCACCCGAATCATCAGGATATCGATGTCGTGGTACTGCTGGTGCCGTATCGACGACGCGTAGTGCCGTAGCAGCCGCAGTGGCGTCTCGGACTCCACCGGCACGCCCGCGGCCCCCTCGCTGAGCATCGCCAGCTGATCCTCCAGGTTGGTCGCGTCCGTTGTCGCGATGAACTCCAGGTCGGCCGCCTTGCCGTCGCTGTGCGCGATCAGGAGCAGGCGCCGCTCCCGGTCCGCCGTCGCCTCCGCCTCGCCCCGTGTCAGGATCTGCATCGTCTCTTCACCCACTGCGCGCAGCCGCGTCTCCATCTCCTCGCCCCAGCGCTTGCGAGCCGCGAATCTCGACAGGAAGGCGTCGACTTCGGGCCACGTCTCGGCGGTGAGGCGGGTCTTGAGGCGTGATCGGCCCCCGCCGGTGATCTCGCCGAACATCGTCAGCAGGATCACGGTGAGGCCGCCGACGGTCATGCCGTTGCCGAGCAGTTGGCCCCACGCCCCCTGCATGTACTCCGGGTAGATCCAGTCGAACTGGAAGGCGATGCCGAGCCAGAAGGCGACGCCGACCACGAGTCCCTTGCGGTAGTCGAGTCCCTCCGAGAGCAGGATTTTCATCCCGAAGACGAAGATCAGGGCGACGAGGATCACGTAGTACGACGCCACCACCGGCCCCGGTATCGCGACGATCAGCGTGACGAACTTGGGCAGGAACGCCATGACGACGAACACGGCGCCGACGCAGATCCCGATGCGGCGCGCGGCGACTCCGGTCAGTTCGGCGACCGCGATGCTCATGCCGTAGGTCGTGTTCGGGACGGTGCCGGCCAGGCCGGAGAGGAGATTGCCCAGGCCGTCGGCGCCGATCGCTCCCTGAATCGAGCGGAAGTCGATCGCACGCGGCTTGCGCCACGAGACCCTCTGAATCGCGATGGCGTCTCCAAGCGTGTCCAGCAAGCACCATGGAGTTTATATCTTGTTGTGCTCGTTTGGGTTATAGATTCTGCGGGCGGGATTCCCGCTGTTTGATTCCCGCCGATTGCGAAGTCTCAGGCGCGAGTCCTCGGGCGGCTTTCCAGAGCCGTCCTGAGCCGTCCCGCGTCGGGCCTCTGGTAGCACCTGAGCACCGTGTGTGCGTTCTTCCAGCCGCCAAGCTCGCAGAGCACCTTGAGCGGCAGTTCCATGAGGTCGCTGGCAAACTTGCGCCTGAGCGAGTGCCAACTCCGCCC
>LXNI01001505.1_pt1 | contig 19749 bp, 15 predicted proteins | sample 809091 | NCBI WGS metagenome assembly LXNI01 (sample SAMN04870527, study PRJNA318959) | sponge metagenome | biome: 01000161; feature: marine sponge reef; material: water | host: Sarcotragus foetidus | place: Greece: Milos, Mediterranean Sea | collected 2013-05-29 | depth 5-7 m | reverse complement strand
TCGCCGCCTTGCCGCACCCGCAAGTAACAATAGCTGGCCCTGCGGCCGGATCGCGGGCCCGAGCGGTCCACGAACTCGAATTCCATCGAACCGCCATTGCCCTTGGTCGCATGGATGACCTTATGGTCCTTCACGATTTCGACTAGTTCAGCGGGGCGCTCGCCATCGACCCGCACATGCATGCGCAATGGTTCCGCCCGGCCTACCTTGATCGACTCGCCCATGAATGCTCCGTTGACTTGGAAGTCGATTAGGAATCGACCGCCAGTCGATGCGAACACGCGCCGGGCGCGGATCGCTTCGAATACGCCGTCGCGGGTAGCTTCCTTCACGTAGGCCCCAGTGATGCCGTTGTCCTCGCCGGTCCCCATCCAGTGCGAGTCCCCCGAGCCGACGAAGCCGATGCGGTAGCCCCGGTCCAGCGCCTCCCAGACGGCCGACACCGGTCCCTGCTTCTTGAACGTGACGGCTTCCTCGCGAGCCTGCCGCCATGCCGACGTGATCTCGAACACGGGCTGCAGGTCCGCATCGTAGCCTGTCCAGTCGTTGTGATGCGGCTGCAGGATGACGTCCCACGGACGGATCAGGGAGAACAGCTTGTAGACCGTGTCCGAGGTCATCGTTGTGGATCGGAAAATCGGAGCGTCGTCGGTTCGGAAATACATCGCACGATGTCCGCCTCGCTCGTCTTGGCTCTCGGTCGTCCACTCCCAGCCGCTGAACGCCACGCGGTCCGTCGCTTCCTCGTAGACGCCTGCCAAGGCCTGTACTTCGGCCCATTCCGATTGCGTCAGGAAATCGGGAGTGAAGTCGTGGTTCGTCGAAGCGACGAAGTCCATCCCCGTCACAAAGAGCCCGTGTGCGTAATACATGTCGAATGTTCCGATGCCATCGTTCTCGGTGTGTCCGTGGAGGTCGCCCCACACAAGCCGGTAGCGCTCGTCGCCGACCATAAGGCTCTGAGGGGGGTCCCGGCGATAACTCCGAGGCTCTAAAGCCGGGATGGGCTCCTTGTCATCGACAACCTCTTGGAACTTCGACCGGCGCTCGTCGAGATCGATGCGGTGCGAATAGATATCTGCCCCATAGCCTCCCGGCCGCTGAGCGACGCCGAATGCCCAGAGCCTGTCGGCGATATGCCGGCGCCTTGGGACTTCGTAGGCCATCCAGAGCCAGCCGTCCTCGTCGTCCAGTGCAGTCACGAGTTGGTTCGCCAATGGGACCTGGTACGGGCCCCTGCCGCTCGCCGCTAGGTCAACGCCGCGCCGAACGGATGGCAGCTGGAAGGCCGTGTACGGGTTCGGATCGTGAAACAGGAGTTTCGGGGCGGACCAATACCCGTCGCGCAGCACCCGGCCGGAGAAGGACACGCTCGACATCCGCCCCCCGCCAAGCCAAAACAGCCACATGTCGCCGTTCTCCCGGGGCAGCAGCTGCGGGTAGCGCTCCTCGCTCATCGCGTGCGCCGCCCAATAGGACGAATGCCTGGTGAGCCGCCCCGGATCCTCGGACTTGTCGAACGGCGACGGTGCCCAGGTCCATCCGGAACCGTCCGAGACTTTCGCGAAGATGCTCCGGCCCCGGTACGCGAACCGTCCACCGACCGTCTCACGGCGTTCCCAAGCGACCCAAGCGCGGCCTCCCGCATCCACAGCTTGGGACGGCGCCGTATCCCATAGCGGCGATGTCGTCAGCCGCTCTATTGGACCGCCAGCCTGTCGAGTGTAGACGTCGTAGTTCCCGTCCCGCTCCTCGTCCCAAGCCACGCGCCAGCCGTCTCCCGGCAGCGCAAGTATATTGGGACGGAAGCAACGCCCGATGCCCTCATCCACGCGCACCGGCGCGCCCCAAGAATCACCCTCCAGCACGAACGCTTGCAATTCGAAGCGCGGAGGTTGGAGCTTGCGGATGACGGCTACCGCACCCCCGTCGGCCAGGCGCGCAGAACGAATCTCGAGTGCGCCATCGCTTCGCGGGATCTTGCGCTCGGGCGACCAAGATTGCCCGTCGTACAGCCTCTCGTAGGCTGCCCACAGCCCGTCCCGCCTCGACGTCCAAAGCACCCTTGCCTCGCTTCCCCGGGCGATCACGGCTGGCCGGTGGTTCACGCCCGGAACTTCGCTGACAGTCTGCTCGTCACTCCAGTCCTGGCCATCGAAATGCCGAACGAAGATGGAATCCTGCCCGTCGTCCGGCCAGTTCCACGCGTCGATGCTGGGATCGTCGATCGGCCAGGAATCCGTCTGGGGACGGCAGGACGACCAAGCGATCCAAATGGAGCCGCCTGCGTCCCGGGCGATTGCAGGCCGTTCTGCGTTCTCAAGCCGATCGGCTGTGATCTTGCTCGGAAACGTCATCGGGATTGGCAGCCATCCGCGCGCAGGCTCCGAAGGCGGCTGGTAGAACTGTCCGCAAACGACAGCACCGAATCCAAGAGGCAGAAGCAAGAGCCGAGCGCACATCATCGCCAGCCGATTGTAGCCGCAATCCTCGCCCCCGTGACCGCTCCACCCCCGCATTGACCGCAGCCGCTTGCCCTAGCGAGTCGATCACGATCTCCCGGCCGTGTTCTGAGATCGATTCATGCATTTTCGACAGCGCTCGAGACACGGGTTCCAAGTTGACAAGGCGCTTGGCTTGCGACAAACTTCTAGACCATGCAACGCCGCTCCTTCCTGCGTCACGGCGGGCTGGCCGCAGCAACAGCGGCAGTCCCATTCCAGGCTCCCGCGCAGATCGGGAACCAGCCCTCCATGAAGATCACCGAGATCAAGACTTTCCTCGTGGGCAGCACGCGGGGCGAGCAAGGAGGCACCGGCAACATCAGCGGCCGTAACTGGGTCTACGTGAAAATCCTGACGGACCAGGGGATTCACGGGATTGGCGAGGCCTACTCGTGCGGTCCCGACGAGGCGACGGTGAAGGTCATCGAGGACTACGCGCGCTGGCTGGTCGGTCAAGATCCGCGTAACATCCAGCACCTCTGGGATTACATGTACAACACCACCCGGTTTCCCGGCGGATCGGTTGTCAACTCGGCGATCAGCGGCATCGAGCACGCGCTTTGGGACATCGCTGGCAAGGCGGCCGGCCTGCCCGTCTGGGCCCTGCTGGGCGGTCGTGTCCGCGACAAGGTCCGTCTCTACCAGTCGATCGGCGGCTCCAGCCCGCAGGAAGCGGCGGAGAACGCTGTCGAGCTTCGCGAGCGCTTCGGTTTCAACGCTTGCAAGATGTCGCCGCACAATCCGGGCGACAACCAGATGCCCTACAACGAAGTCACGCGTACCGCCGGCGAGCGCGTCGGAGCGGTGCGCGAAGCCGTAGGCCCCGACCACGACATCGCAGTGGACATCCACGCGCGCTACTTCGAGGTCCAGCGCGCGATCCGGGTCGCCAAGCAGATCGAGCCCTACTACCCGTTCTGGCTTGAGGAGCCGATTCGGCCCGAGAACCCCGACGCGATGAAGAAGCTGGCCGACCACGTGAGCATCCCGCTGGCATCCGGCGAATGCAACTACACAAAGTTCGAGTTCCGCGACCTGATCAACATCCAAGCGCTCGATGTCGTCCAGCCCGACGTCTGCGTCTGCGGCGGGATCATGGAAATGAAGAAGATCGCGGCGATGGCTGAAGCCCAGTACATGATGGTCGCCCCGCACAACCCGATGAGCCCGCTGGCAACCATGGTGAACATCCATTTCGCCGCGTCCACACCCAACTTCCTGATCCTCGAGTACAGGGCTCCCGTGGACGACGCGCGACGCGACGTGCTCGACGCGCCGCCGCAGGTGAATGACGGCTATGCCGACATCCCGAACAAGCCAGGCTGGGGAGTCGAGTTGAACGAAGAGGCGTTCCAGTACTATCGACCCAGGCCTTGGAAACGAACGACTGGATTCCGGGCCGATGGCTCGGTGGCATTCATCTAGCCGCCGTTTAACGCCGCGAGCTTTCGGTGGCAAATGCTGTCGCGAGGGCGACGAGCCTCCAGCTCCCGCTCAGTCAGCCAAGCCAATCGAATCTGGCCCTGGCGGCCTCAAGCCTTGCACGGCGGCTGCCCCGCGCGTCAGGCGGTTCGCGCGCGCTGCCCTAGCACTAGCGGGCGAGGAACTCGAAGCTCTCCCCGCCGAGTTGCGCGACGATCCGGCCCTGGCCCAAGTTCCGACCCGCGACCGGAAAGAAGATCGCGCCGTCGGTGGAGTCCCCCGGATGCACCTTGCCGCTGACGAAGGTGATTGCCGCGGCCGCAGCGGAAGCTTTCAAGCCCTTGGGGCCGATCGCCAGCGCCGACAGGCGGCGCTTCTCGTAGCTGTTGTTCGGGCGGATGTACTGGTTGGTGTAGACCGCGGCCTCGTAAGCTGCCTGCAGCTTGACCAGCTCCGAGCGCCGCGCGGTGCGGAAGAATTCGTCGATGACCCGCTGCTCGGAGACGGCCCGCACCTGCTGGCCGCCGTCGTATTCAATGGCGAAGTCAGCCGTATCGACCTGCCAAGTCTCCTTGCTGCCGTTGCTAACGGCCACATGCACCAGCGCGTACCGCGCCGTCTTGAGGGGCATTTCGGCGCACATCACTGTGAGCCCGCGGCGGGTGAGGACCTGGTAATCCATGCCGCTCGAGCGGAATTCGATGACCTGCCCCAGCAGCGGCGCGGCGGCCGCCAACAGCGCCACCGCGCATGCCTGCCACGACCAACATGCGCACAGCCACATGGTTTGATTTATGATACAGAAAGTATTACAGGGTTCTTGGTCAACTAATGAAACCACTCACTGGGCTACCTGTGGATTCCCTCGTGCGGGTCTCCAAGGAAGTCGGCATCCCACTAAAGGATCTGCTGGAGTTGGTGCAGCAGGTCGAAAACGGCGCGTCAGCGGCCTTCCTAGCCCGCTATCGGGCGGACTTGTGCGCCGGTGTCGACGAAGACGGCGTCCAACGCGTCTTGCAAGAGCTCGCGGACGTCAGGGATCTGATTGATCGCCGCATTTCGATGATGGCCTCGCTGGGCCAGCGCGGCGTCATGTCGGACGAGTTGCGCGAGCAGCTCGAGCAGGCCACCAGCCGCCGCGAACTCAACGACCTGTTCATGCCCTACCGAGAGCGGAAGCCGGGAGCCGCGGAAGAGGCGATTGCGAAGGGTCTTGACCCGCTGGCGCGGCTGCTATGGATGCAACAAGAGGGCGTGGATATCGAGGCAGAAGTTGCCAAGCATGTCGCGGCGGATAACGACTTGGAAAGCGATTCCGACGTGCTGGCGGGCGCATATGCCATCGCCGCCCAGTGGCTGAGCGACAAGCCCGAAATCCTGCAGGCTCTGCGCAAGATCTACCTGCGGGACTCCGAGATAGCTCTCACTGCCCGCCCTGAAGCGGCCAAGGTTCCGCGCGTCCAAGAACTCGACGGATTTCGGGCCAAGCTGAACTCGGTCGACTGGAAAAAGCGCCTCTCAATTCGGCGCGCCATGCGCACCGGGCTGATCCAGATGGACGTGGTGCCGCCCACCAGCGCCGCGGCACAATTTCTCGAACGCCGCCTCATCCAAGATGGGGAATCCTCCTACGCGCCGCACCTGAAACGGGTGGTCGAGGCAGCCCTCGGCAACGGACTAGCCGACCGCATTAAGCACAATGTCCAGACCCATCTCGACGAGCAAGCTGATGAGCAAGGGATCGAAGCCTACCGCAAGGCTGTGCGGGCCGCCCTGCTGGCGCCGCCGGCGTCCAACCTCAATATCCTCGGCATCGAGATCACGCGCTCCGGCAGCTGGCACGCCGCACTGATCGACGCGCAGGGTCGGCTAGCCGAATGCGCGGTCGTGCGCAGCGACGGCAAGAGCGCAAGCAAGAAGGACGACACTGCCGCCCGAGGCGCGGCTCCCGACCCAAAGGCGACAGCCGAATCCGCAGCGCAGCCAGAGGTCGAAGCTGCTGCAGCGGTTGCGGCCGATGTTCCGGCCACGACTCAGGAGGAGGCGACTGCCGAGGGCACAAGCAGCGAGAGCGAGGCCAGCGGCGGCACCGCAAGCAGCGAGAGCGAAGCTAGCACCGGCACCGGAGATGCATCCGCAGCAAGCCCGCCAGACCGGGCAACACCGGTCGAGCCAACGCCCAAGGAGAGTCGCAAGAGGCGCACTCCCCAAGTCGAACTGAGCGAGTTCCTAGCCAACCATGACGTGGACCTGATCGTCCACGGCTCCGGCCCCAAGCCCCACACTATCGACGAGTACTTGCGTTCCCAGATCCGCAAGTCTGGCAAGCTGAACATCCCATGGCGCTCGGTGCGTGATTCCGGCGCGCGGATGTACGCCCAGACGCCGATGGCGAAGAAGGAGTACCGGCGTCTTCCTTGGACGTTCGTGACCGCGGCGAGCATGGCCCGGCGGATTCAAGACCCTCTGGCGGAACTTGCCAAGGCGGACTTCAGATCGACCGGAGTCGGCCAGAACTTCCTCGAACTGAACTCCGACCTGCTGCGCGAGGCATTTCGGCGCACTCTGGAATGCGCCGCCCACGAAGTCGGCATTGACGCCAACCAAGCCTCGGTGCCGATGCTGTCGCTCGTGCCGGGTTTCACGGAGAGGCTCGCAAAGCGCGTTGTGGAGGACCGCAACAAGCGCGGGCCGTTCGAATCGCGAGAGGCCCTGCGCCGAGTCGATGGACTGAACGACCGCATCTTTGCCCAGGCAGTCGGCTTCCTGCGAGTGCACGGAGACGACCCGCTCGACAATACCGGGGCCCATCCCCAATACAGGGAGCTGCACGAGCGCATCGCTGAAGCCGCTGGCTGCGACCTCCCCACGCTGCTCGACGAGCCGGACCGCCTGGACGCCGTCGACCCGGAGCAGTTTGCCGGCCCGGACAGGTCGGCGCTGCTGGTCAAGTCTGCCATCAGCGAACTCAAGCCCGAGCGCCGCCAAGTCAGGGGCAGCTTCAAGCTCCCGGAGCGGCCCGTGCCGTTGCGCACCGATGACGAGTTGCAAGCCGGCACGCGAGTCGCCGGCGTCGTCTCAAACACCGCAGACTTCGGGGCTTTTGTCGATATCGGCGCGGACCAGGACGGGTTCCTACACATTTCGCAGATCCAACGCGAACTGTTGGTCGATTCCAGGCCCGTGCTGCAGGCCGGCGATCCCGTGGAGGTCTTTATCCGCCCCCAGTTGCCAGGCAACCGCCGCATAGGATTGTCGATGCACTCTCCGCGCTCCGCTCCGGCACGCGACAGCGCGGACCCGCGACGGCGCGGAACCGACCGGCGGTCCGACGGCAGACGGCCCCAAGGTTCGCGCAATTCCGGCCGCTACGAGCGCGACAAACCATTCCGCCAGGTGTTCGGGCCCGCGAACGACCGGCGCGGCAAGCGAGAGCGCGTCGATGCGAGCCTGAGCCTTGACGAAAAGCTCAACATGCTGACGGACAAGTACCGCACGAAGGTATAGCATGGCGGCCGGCGGCCGGGGTCGGAGCGGCCCCGACTGGTCATTCGAAACCGCCGCCGCAGGCGCAGGATTCCAATGTATCGCCGGTGTCGATGAGGCGGGTCGCGGCTGCTTGTTCGGACCGGTGTTCGCGGCCGCAGTGGTCCTGCATTCCGGTGCCGAGATCCCGGGCTTGGACGACAGCAAGCGTCTGAATCCGAGGCAAAGAGAGGCGTTGGACCGCCACATCCGCCAAGTAGCCTTAACCTTCGCGGTGCAGGCGGTGGACGCCGCCACCATTGACTTGCTCAATATTCTGCAGGCATCGCGCCGAGCTATGAAACTGGCCGTGGAGGACCTCGATCCGATCCCCGACTTCTTGCTCGTTGACGCAACAGCGATCGACCTGCCGATCCCGCAAAAAGGCATTGTCAAGGGAGACAGCAAGAGCAACTCGATCGCGGCCGCATCGATCCTCGCAAAGGTCGCCCGAGACCAGTGCATGCTGGCGTGGGACTCGCTCTACCCCGAATACGGTCTGCGCAAGCACAAGGGCTACCCGTCGCCAAAGCACATAGCCGCGCTTCGCAGGTATGGCTGCACTCCCCAGCACCGCTTCAGCTACGGCCCGGTCAAGCAGTTGGCGAGGTTCGAACCCGACGCACCGCCTAGCGGCTAAACTGAGGACTTGTGAGCATCAGTCCAAGGATGCCAACCGTGCAGGAGGCCAAGCGAGTTGCCCGCGGCCGTCCCCACATCCTGCTTCGCCAAGTCTTCCTCGTTGTAGTCTGCATGGAGGTCGGCGTGGTCTTGCTGTTGCTGCCTTGGACCCTGCTCTGGGACAACAACTACTTTTTTAGCCTGCAGCCGCAATACAGCGCCTTTTGGCTAGGCAACCACCTGCGCGGTGCCATCTCCGGGATAGGACTGGTCAATCTATGGCTGTTCGCGTCGGAAGTGACAGCGCTCTTCGACAGGCGCAGGAGCTGAGCACCGACGTCAGTGTGTCATCGCGTAGATGATGTAGTTGATGGCCAGACGGTACGACATGGCCGTGAAACGCTCGGGATATTCGGGCCAATCGGCGTGCTCCCATGCGTCGCCTAGGTCCATGTTGTGGTTGATCAAGACCATCAATCGGCCATCCGCGTCGTGGATGCCGCGCCAGTGCGGAACGACGCCATCGCGTTCATAGGGCCGCTGGCTGAAGAGCATCTGCGCCCCGGGGATCTGCTCGCGGTGCTCCATGTCGAACAGCACGTGGAAGACCTCGTTGTCGGCATCAAGATCCTCTACGGGGAGATCGGGGAAGATCCGCCGGATGCCGCTCATGAAGTATTCCCACTCCTCGCTGCCGTGGAAATCGTCAAACATGATGAAGCCGCCGCGTAGCAAGTACTCCCGGATATTCTCGACCTCAGATTCGGTCAAATCCCAGTGCCCGGCCTCAACCACGTAGAGGAACGGGTAGTCAAACAGCTGCGGCTCGTCAGGATGGACGTAGGCCTCGTTCGGGCGGGCGTCGATCACCGACAGCCGCTGCAAGCCTTGCAAGAAATGTCGCTCGGCGGCAGGCGTATCGATCTGCCACGGCCGGACGTCTAGGATTTGGTCGGCATAGCGGTCCGTGTAGGCCATGCGGGCCAGAACGAACTCGGACGGGCGCCCGCTGCCCGGCGGATCGAGAGCGCCCCACGGCGACTCCGGTGGCAGCAACACGTCACGATAGCCGCGCTGCGCCACGAGCCATCCGGCACAACAGAGCAGCACGCATGCGGCGCCGGTGCGTATCAGCACTCTCCGCATCCCCGCTCGGGACATCGTTCGCCCGCCTCCGTGCGATCAATAGCGATAGTGGTCGGACTTGTAGGGGCCGTCCACGGAGATGCCGAGATACTCGGCCTGTTCCGCCGAGAGCTTGGTCAGGTCGGCTCCCAGCGCGGGAAGATGCAGGCGAGCGACCTGCTCGTCGAGCGTCTTCGGCAGCGTCGCAACCGAGCGGCCGTAGGACTCGGCGTTGCGGTGCAGCTCAATCTGAGCCAAGACTTGGTTGGTGAAGCTACAGGACATCACAAAGCTGGGATGGCCGGTGGCATTGCCGAGGTTGAGCAGGCGGCCCTCCGAGAGCACGATCACCGAGTGGCCATCGGGGAAGCGGTACTCGTCTACTTGGGGCTTGATCTTCTTGCGCGTGACCCCGCCCAAGTTGGTCAGGCCCGCCATGTCGATCTCGTTGTCAAAGTGGCCGATGTTGCCGACCACAGCTTGATGCTTCATGCGGGTCATGTGCTGGGCGGTGATGATGTGCTTGTTGCCTGTAGCCGTGACGAAGATGTCGCCAACTTCGAGCACGTCCTCCAGCCGGCGAACCTCGAAGCCCTCCATCGCCGCCTGCAAGGCGCAGATCGGATCGATCTCGGTGATGATCACCCGCGCCCCTTGGCCGCGCACGGACTGCGCGCAGCCCTTGCCCACATCGCCATAGCCGCAAATGACGACCACCTTCCCGCCAATCATCAGGTCCAGGCCGCGGTTGATGCCATCCAAGAGGGAGTGGCGGCAGCCATACAGGTTGTCGAACTTCGACTTGGTGACCGAATCATTGACATTGATGGCCGGAAACAGCAGCGACCCCTCCTGCTGCCGCTGGTAGAGCCGATGCACGCCTGTCGTGGTCTCTTCGGACACGCCGCGAATTCCTGCGGCTAGCTCCGCCCAGAAGTGGCCGCGCTGGCGACGCAAGGTCGCAAGGCGGGCTAGGATCACGCCCTCTTCCTCAGACGCTGCGGTCGAAGGATCCGGCACCGCTCCCGACCGCTCGTACTCCAGGCCCAAGTGCACCATCAGCGTGGCATCGCCGCCATCGTCGAGAATCAGACTCGGACCGCCGCCGTCAGCCCACAGCAATGCCTGGGCCGTGGCCCACCAGTACTCCTCGAGCGTCTCGCCCTTCCACGCGAATACGGGCACTCCGGCGGGATCTTGGGCAGAGCCGTCCGGCCCGACCGCGACTGCGGCGGCAGCGTGGTCCTGGGTCGAAAAGATGTTGCACGATGCCCAGCGCAGCGATGCGCCGAACTGGCGGAGAGTCTCGATCAACACCGCCGTCTGCACGGTCATGTGCAGCGAACCGGTGATGCGTGCCCCCGCGAGGGGGCGCGCTCCGGCATATTCCTCACGCAGGGCCATCAAACCGGGCATTTCATGCTCGGCTAGGCGGATCTCATCGCGGCCGAACCCGGCCAGGCCGAGATCCTTGACCTTGAAATCATCGCCGAGCGCAGACTCGGTGTCGCGTGTTTCCGGCAGGACGTCAGCTAGCGCCATTGCAAGCCTCCTTAGCTCACTTTAAGCCCGCCTGCCGACAGCGCGGCCAGCGATGCCTCTCAAACCTGTTGCTTCAGGGCCTCGACACGGGTCGGCTGTTCCCATGTAAAGGTCTCTTCAGTCCGGCCGAAATGCCCGTAGGCTGCGGTGGACTTGTAGATCGGCCGCCGCAGATCGAGGTACTCGATCAGGCCCGCAGGCGTCAGAGGGAACAGTTCCTTGACGACTTCCGCCAGACGCTCGTCGCCAAGCTGTCCGGTCCCGTAGGTGTCAACCCGGACAGACACCGGATCGGCAACGCCGATAGCATAGGCGAGTTGGACCTCGCACCGGTCGGCCAGGCCCGCCCAGACGATGTTCTTGGCGATGTGGCGCGCCATGTAGCAGGCCGACCGGTCCACCTTCGTGGGATCCTTGCCGGAGAACGCTCCGCCGCCGTGACGGCCCATGCCGCCGTATGTGTCGACGATGATCTTGCGCCCGGTCAGGCCGCAATCTCCGTGCGGGCCGCCGATCTCAAACTGCCCAGTCGGGTTGATGTGATACTTGGTGTCCGCATCCACCAAGTTCTGCGGCACGATGTGGTCGATCACGGCTTCGCGCACCTTCTCACGCAGTTGAGCTTGGCTGTCCAGGGTAGGTCCGTTCACGGGATCATGCTGGGTCGAGACTACCACCGCGTCAATGCGGACCGGTCTGTTGCCGTCGTACTGCACCGTGACCTGAGACTTTCCGTCGGGGCGCAGGAAGTTCAAGACGCCTTCCTTGCGAACCTGGGTGAGACGCTGCACAAGTCTGTGGGAGAGCATGATGGGCAGCGGCATCAACTCGTCTGTCTCGCGGCAGGCGAAACCGAACATAAGCCCTTGGTCGCCGGCCCCGCCCGTGTCGACACCCATCGCGATATCGGCCGACTGCGTATGGAGATGCGTCTTGACCGTGCAAGTGCCGGCGTCGAATCCGTAGTCCGGGTTGTTGTAGCCAGTCTCGCGAATCGTCTCCCGAGCGATTTCCTCAAAATCCAGCACAGCCGTGGTCCGGATCTCGCCGGCCATTACGCAGAGGTCCGTCGTTACCAGAGTCTCGCAGGCCACCCGGCCCTTCGGGTCTTGGGCTAGAACGCCATCAAGGACAGCATCGGAGATCTTGTCGGACAGCTTGTCCGGATGCCCCTCACTGACAGACTCTGATGTGAACAATTGCGTAGCGCTATGCGGCAAAGCGATCCTCCGATGGGGGAGCCAGCAACGCTCTCCGGCCACGGGTACAGCCGGAGGGGCGGCAGATTCCTTGGCGGCGACCGGCCTAAGAGACCTAGGTGCGTGTCACCTTCAAGCCACCATTCTTTCGGTTCTGGCACGTCATTGTCAATCCGGGCTCAAGTCTTAGATCCGCAGATTTATCCTCGAGTGCGCTGAGGCAGACGGATAGCCGACAATCTTGCGATCACTGCCTTGCCCGACCACACTTTAAGTGAGGAACAAAATATGGTGGTCAAGATCACGTCAAAACGCCGAGTCACCTTTACCCGCACGAGTCTTGGATGCGCTTGGGGTGGGAGCCGGTGACCAAATTGAGTTGATAGAGTGCTCCGACGGGTTCATGCTGAGGCCCCGTCGAATCGACCTGACCCGTCTCGCACCTCTGCGCTCCAAGCTTTCCCCAGATCGGATTCCGTTTGATCTGGAATGGTTCCGCGAGCAATCACATGACCCCGCGCTACGGGATTGACACGTCCGTGCTCGTTCGGTCGGTTTCGCACCACTGGTAACTCGACAAGGCTGCGCGTGGTTGGCACGAGCACTCTTGCGCTAGACCGCAATAGGCTTGGAGACGAACCCAGAACAGTGTGGGTGACCAGCATGCGGCAGCCACCTTCAAGGCTCGCACGGAAGACCCCTTGCCCCAGCCACGCCACAACCGCCTTTGGCCCCCGGTGAGCATCTTCCTTCGAGCACACACAGCCCCGCCGCCGACCTGCCCGAGCTCTGCCCGCAGCCCTAAGATCCGCTTCCCCGCCCGCCACCAGCGCCTAGGCCAACCTCTAGCCAAGCACTGGTTCACTCGCCTCACCGAGGCCGGGTCGGTCCGCACCCTGACCCGCGATACGGCCGGGTCCAACGGCGTCACTCATGCTCCCATCACCCCTTCCCGGCGACACTCGAACGGCCCTCACTATCGTCGCCGCAAATGCGGCCAGTGTATACTCGCATCTCGAAGTCGCGTTCTCTCGATGCGACCGAGTAGCATCTGATGCCCAACGGAGGTTCTGACTGCTGCGGCACGTGCTGGTTCAATAGCTCGCTTGAGGGACAGCGGGGCAGTGACAACTTCAACCGCAAGATTCCGAGCCGTTGCGAAATCCGCGATCTGGACATCCCAAACCCGGGCCATACCTATTGTGCGAATCACCCTTATCATCGACCGGGCCGAGATTCCATTCCAATCGGGCCGGTATTCGTTCACGGTGAGGACGGGCGTGAAGAGTGGCGGCCGTCGCCGGATACGGAAGAGATTCGACAACATCTGCTCGATATCGTCCGTCTGCCCGATGAGCACGCTGATGAGGGCTATCACTTCTATACGCACCCAGCTCATATCGGGGCACTCGTGCAGTTGCTCGAATGGCGGGATAAGCGACTGATTCCAGCGCTGGAAGAGATCGCTCAGCGCCCAGAAGTGGAGCATGTTCGCGCCGACATCGAGGAGACCATCACGCTTGTTCGAGCGCAATTGGCGACCCGAGACTCGCCTGGGTAGAAGGCGGCCCACCAGGTGAACTCGACACCTGGCGCACGACCCATCAGCTAAAGGCACCGCGACGGTAACCTACTGCTCGGCATGCGAACGCTAGGTGGTCCCTAGCCGAGATTGCGCTGGGCGAGCATGCCAATCCCGCACGCGCTTCGTGCCTGCCTCAACTGTGAAGGTCGCAAGGCATGCTTGGCGCATCACGTGCCGAGGGTGCTGGACGCGCGACTAGGGAACCCATGGGTGGATTTGGCGCTGTAGCACCCCTAACTCGTCCATGTAGTACGGTGTACATCGTGCGCCGAGTCGGCATTCGAGAATTGCGCCAGAACCTCAGCGGCTATTTGGCCGAGGTGAAGGCGGGTTCGGCCTTCACCGTAACCGACCGGGGCAAGCGGATCGCATTGCTCAAGCCTCACGCCACCGAAGACGAGACCTGGCAGCGACTGGTCGATGACGGAGTGGTGGTTCCGGCGAGAGGGACGTGGGCAGACATCGAACCACCCAGCAAGGAATTCGATTCGGACCGAACCGCGTCCCGGTACCTCCAAGAGATGAGAGAAGACCGCATTTGACTATCGCGTTCTGCAACTGCCCGGCTCCGTTGAAGCTGATCGTGCCAGAGCCCGAATCAATGCCGTTGGAACGCCTCCGCTCTCGCGAGCGCCGCGAATCGAGCAGCCCAATGCGATCCAAGCGCGGAGGTAACGGTTTCCCCTACGCTTCCTGCTGCTGAAGCTGGTCGAGAAGCGTATCGTCGCTGCCACAGGAGTAGATCAACTCCGAGACTTGCGCAAGGCGGTCAACCGACAGCTCGTGCGCAAGTCGAGCCGACAGCAATTGGGCTACCCCGTCGCCGAACCGCGCCCGCGCCATCCTCAATACGAGTTCGCGCTGCCCTTCAGAGCGGCCCTCGGCCAGTTTCTGCTCACCTCACGGAAGGACACGTTCATGCAACATCGCCTGCGCCTCCTCGACGCTGCTTGGCTCGGGCAACCGCTCCTTTGGCAGCGCCTTCTGCATCACATGGTACGCCCATCCGATGATCGCCCGCTTGAAGTCATCAGACCCCTCCCCTGGAGATAGGTCTTTGATCATCGCCACGAACGCATCCAGGTCTTCCGGCTTCTCGCTACGCTCGACCCGGAACAGGGCCTCCACGCGGTTACGGCTGGACTCCCGCAACCTCGGCATCCGCTGCACGTCTAGCAGCAAGTAGCGGTGCGAAACCTGCAGCTGCTCCAAGCCCTCCGGCGCTGTCTCGACCAATTCGCGGGCTTCCAGCGTGGGTGTCCACTCTTGATTGCCCACATAGACCACAATCGGCAGCACCGCCGGGAAGGCATGCTTGGCGGGGAGTTCATTCTTGAGCAACAGCGAGTCATATAGTGCCGCGACATAGCTCAGCATGCGCATCGCCATGTTCCAGCGGCGGTTCGTCTGAAACTCCAGCATCACACACACGTAGCGAGAGTCGTTCTCGCCCGTGGATATGCGCCAGACGGCGTCGTGCCGCCTCTCGACCAGATCGGGACCGATGCTCGGCAAGCTGCGATCTTCCATGCGGGCAGGATCGATCTCCCGGGCCTAGTGGAAATCGAAGAACGCATTCAACAGATCCAAGACCATCAACGGATGGCCGAGCAGGATCCGGGCAATGCGGTCTCGTGCTTGCAGATCGGGGGGGCGGATTGGATTGGTCCGTCGTGCCTTTCATTCTCTCAGCGTATCCGCCAAGCGAATGGCCTCGGCAATTCTCGACACTCGCCTGCCGAGATTCATCCCTCACTCATGCCGGCGTGATTCAGCAATTCGCTGTCGGCGTGCCGAGACTTGCTGAGCGCGGGGCCGAACATCAGCGCGTGCGCCACCAGTTGCTGCAACCCATCGACAATTCGATCCGGCTCTCGTGTGTAAGAAGCAATCGTCGTCCCACTTCAGCGGAACTCGCTGGGCTCGCGCAGCAGGTTGAGCCGCTAATGGCTCCTCTCTAGGGCGTTCCGGCAATTGCCTATTCTTGGGCCGACACCTTATTCGCCTCGAGTTCTCCAGACGCCAGTGGGTCAGGTCTCGCCGATGGGCAGACCCGATGATCGACTGGCACAGGAAATCCACTACGAGGAGGCATCTCTGGTACCGCCTGCCCCTCATCATTCACCGCCAAACTCGTCGAGAGGCGAGCCCGCTGCTGTAACGTCTGTGCGGGTGAAGTCGGCGCCCTTGTACAACAACGGCTCGCCGCTGACATGAGCGAGCGCGTAGGCGAAACAGTCGCCGAAGTTCAGAGCCGCCGGATGCCTGCCCTTTCCGAACTGCCGCCAAGCCCGCCTGGCCGCCGCAAGGTGTTCGGTGGTCACCGGCGCTGGCTCGATTTCCGCCGATTCGAGGAAAGTTTCAAGTTCATGGCCCGCCTCAGATCCGCCGCGACTCTCGACCACGATCGAAGTCTCAAGCAGGTTCGCCACCGACATGCGGCATCGCGGCGCAGTAAGAATCGCCGCCTCGTATCGCTCCGCATCATGTTCTCGGTTCAGGATCGCAAGCAGCGCCGAACTATCGACGATCATTTTGGAAGACCTCGCTCGTCATAGAGCATGTCTCCGTGCTCCGCGGCAGATGGCCCCGGTCCCATGAGCTTCGCGCACCGCTCGGCAACGGCGCGCAGTTTCCGTGCGCGAGCCTGAACACTGCGCGTGCGCTGTTCGCGTGCCAGCCGCTCGCGCAACGCGACAGTGATCGCACCTGTCATGGTTTCGCCAGTCAGCTGCGCCAAGTCGCGAGCAATCTGACAAGTCTCGTCGTTCTTGATGTTGAGGCTCATCGCACCTTGGGTAGAACAATTCTATCAGTTCTACCCCGCGTGGTTCATTGATCAGGATCGATGTTGGAAAATCAGACCGTCACCCAAGTGCAGCCCTTCACTGGACTCGTAATCCAAGACGCCACTTGAGCCAGGGCGATCCAGTTTGACGAACGCGTTCGAGACGGGGTCGCCCTATTCGTGGCGATTGACAGGATTCCAGCGGTCCCGGATCTGGCAGAAATGGGTCCAAGAAGCGGCACCTTGGTGGGTGGCGTAGAAGCGCGGGGTCGCGCAGCAGGTCTCGACCGAGTAGGGCGGCAAGGATGTCGTAGCGACTAGTGCTCTAGCTTCGGACTCACGAATTGGAATCGCCAAGCGCAGCTTCGTGACTTCGGCGCTTCTTGAAAAATGATCGCAATAGTTCCAAGCACTCGCCGGCCAACACGCCTTCCTCGATCTTCAGCCTGTGATTCAGCAACTCGGAGTCTGCGAGCCGAAACTTGCTGCGCACCGCTCCGAATCTCAGATCCCGCGACCCAAAGACAAGGCCGGCCACCCGAGCGGTCACCAAAGCTCCGGCACACATAGCGCAGGGCTCCAATGTCACGTAAAGCGTGGAATCGCGGAGCCGGTAGTCACCCAGTTCATGCGCCGCTTGCCGTAGAGCGACCATCTCAGCGTGGGCTGTTGGATCAGCGTCGCGAATCTGCCGATTCGCACCGCGGCCGATGACTCTGCCGTCGTGCACAACGACGGCACCGACCGGAACTTCGTCGGCCGATTCAGCCTCACGTGCCAGCGCAAGCGCCTCGCGCATGTACCGCTCGCCGTCCCCCTGCAAATCAGTGGCCGCCAGCGCCGACTCCAAGCCAGTACTCGAGGTCGGGCAACACAACCGCCTGCATCTCAGGCGTGTCGACATTGCTAGGCTCCAGCAGGTACGCTCCCGAGTCGATGTGCGCCTCCGTGGCCCGCCCATTCAGGTGCAGAGACATCTGGCGCGTGCTTTCGTAGCCCATCTTGAAAGGATCTTGGACCACGATCGAGTCGATCACGCCGGCCCGCATGTCTTCGATCAGGGTCTCGGAGGCATCGAAGCCCACGATCTTGACCCTGCCCGCCAGACCGCGCTGTTTAACTGCCTGCACAGTGCCATCGACACTTGATTCGTTGTCGGCGAAGAAACCGGCGAGGTCGGGATGGGCGGTCATCAAGTTTTCCGCCTCCGCCAGAGCCTTGGCCCGATCCGCCATGTTGAACTTGACACCCACGATCTCGATTCCCGGGTACTTCTGCTCCACTGTCTCGACAAACCCCGCTTCACGCTTCATCGTGGAAGCGCTACCGGGCATGAAGCCGATCACCCCAACCTTGCCTTGGCCGTCCAGAATCTGGGCCATACGGTCAGCCGCCATGACCCCTCCAAGGTAGTTATCGGTTACTACGAACGTGATGATCTTGTCCGTGTTGATGGCCGAATCGAAGATCGCAACCGGTATGCCGCGATCCGCTGCGCGCTCGACCACCGTGACCAGCGCCTCGGAATCCACCGGGGCCAGCACAATGCCATCTGCCTGACGCGTGATGAAGTTCTCGACGATGGCAATCTGACGCGCCGCATCGATCTCCATCTGGGGCGCGTTCCACTCGATGTCGAGCCCGAACTCCTGGCCAGCCTTGATCGCGCCGGCATGGACAGATTGCCAGAAGGTGTGGTTTGTGCCCTTGGGGATAACTCCAATGACGGGCATTCCCGTCTTGTCCGCACAACCGGCGACACTGCCCAGTCCGGCAGTGGCTGCCAGTAGTTCCCTGCGCGTAAGCATGCTGCCATTATGGCGCAGCGCCGTACGATCCGGGCGTACCTTCAATCCACGCCCCTGCAGGCAACTCTAGGCGACTCTACCCACCCGAGCTATGAATCACAAGGTTGCATTGGGCTGCCATTGCACCTCTGCGTCGCCCATGACCTGACACACCCATCGGCTCCACACAAACAGGGCATCGGAGAGGCGGTTCAAGTAGCGCAGTACAAGCTTCAATTCATGACCAGAGTCCATCAGGGCCACAACTCTCCGCTCGGCTCTTCGACAGACCGTCCGGCAGACGTGCAGTTCGGCATTCACCGCCGAGCCGCCCGGCAACACGAACGACTCGAGCGGCTGCAGTTCGCCGTTCATGGCATCGATTTCAGACTCCAGGCGCTGCACTTGGGTCGCGAGGATCCTCGGCTGGCGCTCGCCAATGGCGCCGGGATCGGTCGCGACCTCAGATCCAAGATTGAACAACTCGTGCTGCACGCGCAGCAGAATCCCGTCCAAGCGTCCGATCTCGGCACAGCTGCTGGCGGCAGCCCGAACACACTCCCGCGCCCGACCGATGCAAGCATTCAACTCATCGACGGTTCCGTACGATTCCACCCGAGGATCGTCCTTGCGCACCCGGCGTCCGTTGACCAGCAGCGTGGTGCCGGCATCCCCGCTGCGGGTATAGATGCGCGTCAGCGCGATGTTCGGCTCGCTGAATTCGTTGTCAGCCATTACAGAGGATCATACGCTAGAGGGAGGGCAGGTCGGATGCCGCCTACGGAAGCGGTACGTGGTGCAGTTCGACGCCCGACTCGGTCAGCAGCGCTTGGGCTGTTTGGTTCAGCGAGTACTCCAAGTTATAGACCACACGCGAGATACCGGCGTTGATGATCATCTTGGTACAGATCAGGCAGGGCGAGCAGGTCGAGTAGATGGTCGCGCCCTTAACGCTAATGCCGTGGTAGGCGGCTTGTACGATCGAGTTTTCCTCGGCGTGGCTGCACAGACATTCGCCCAGCATCGTGCCGCTGTCCGCGAGCGAGTTGCACCTAGGGCAGCCTCCCTCGTTGCAGTTTTTCACTCCGCGTGGCGTTCCGTTGTAACCGGTCGAGATGATCCGGAGGTCACGCACGACAACCGCGGCGACCTTGCGCTTCATGCAATTGGACCGCAGGGCCACGATGCGGGCTATCTGCATAAAATACTCATCCCAGCCCGGCCGCCCGGCTCCCATCATCCAGCGCTTGGCAATTTCGGTGACTGAGTCCTTGAACCCCTCCAAGGTGCCGCTGTTCTCTAGAGTTTCGTCGGCTTCAGCCCAAGTGGCGCGCAGCCGCTGGTGCGATTCGTCGGCGCTCTCGATCTCGCGATCTTCCTGTTCGGCGAACTCTTCGAAGGATTTCGGCGTACGCTCCCCGCCACGGCGCACTACGCGCTCATAGCGCAGCTCGCGCGGCGCATCAAGGTGCAGCAGGCGGAACTCGCCCCACTCTCGCAGGGCCTGCACCTCGCGCGGATTGCGAATCGAGTCGATCACGTAGTTCTGGTCGGGGCGGAGTCTGCGCCCGACGCGGTGCGCAAGGATAGCCGAACCCAGCTCGCTCCGCAGCCGGTTGCCCTCTGCGATGAGGTTCTCGCGATTGGGCGC
>LXNI01001504.1_pt1 | contig 19766 bp, 18 predicted proteins | sample 809091 | NCBI WGS metagenome assembly LXNI01 (sample SAMN04870527, study PRJNA318959) | sponge metagenome | biome: 01000161; feature: marine sponge reef; material: water | host: Sarcotragus foetidus | place: Greece: Milos, Mediterranean Sea | collected 2013-05-29 | depth 5-7 m | reverse complement strand
GGGAGCGGGCCGTCGGCGTCTGACTTGCCGCAAAACTGGCCCCGCGTGTTGTGGGTGCCTTGCCGCGCGTCGGCGTCAGCGGCGCCAGCGGGATGACGGCGAGGACTCGCTGCCCCTGCCGCCGCCGGAGTTGGATCAGAGCAATTACATCTGCGAGGTCGTCGGCGAATCGTTCTACGCCCGCGCCCTGAACGCCATCATGGCCGACGTCGAACCCGGATACGAAACCTCGGACGGCGCTGGACACGTCGACGACGGGTGGCGGCGCTTGTCCGTCGACTTGACCTTGGTCGCCGAGCCCAACAATCCGCACGACGCCAAGGCGGTGGCCGTCATGGCTGGGCGCCACAAGGTCGGCTATGTGCCGCGGACCGAACTCGACTGGCTCCGCAGCAGAGTTCCCCGCCGGCGGCTGCGCCGCGGTATCATCGTGCACGGCCTGATCTATGGAACCGGAGACGTTCCCTACGGCGTGCGCTGCAACCTCGATTTGTGGCCCGACACACAGAAGGGGCCGACAATGACTGATCGATCACCGGACAACGGGTTGGCACCGGGCGAGTCGCGGAATCATGGCACCGGGTTCGTGTGGGAGGTGGTCCCGAATCCGGCGCGGCGAGTGATGCTGATTGTTGCGTGGGTGCTGACGGCGCTGCTCATCGCGTGTCTTGCCGTGGGGGTTGACGGGCTCTTGGATTATGGGGACCGACCGGCGCGGTGCGATTCGCTCGCCGTATTCGATGTTGGCGACGAGGACCTGTCAAACATGTGCGAGGGGTTCGTGAATGACGGGTTCCGCGGGTTCGTGTTCTTGATGGCGGCGGTGCCTGTGCTGTTTTGGGCGAGCGTATTTTGGGCGTTGTGGGCGACGCGTGACCCGTACCGGCAGCGCCTCACACGGTCACGGTAATTCGACCCACTAGAACGGGTCGCCCGCGGGCACCGGTTCGGGCTCCGGGCGGGCGGTCAGGTCGTCGTACCGCAACCGAATGCCTTCCATGCCGCCGGCCACCAGCGCCATGCGATCCGTCGTCGCTAACAGCCGCATGTTGTGGCGGTCGGCGAGTTCGCTCACGTACCGGTCCAAGTGCTTCGGGCTCATGTAGTGGTGGGTCCCGTAGTAGCCGCGGCGGAACAGCGCCCAGAACGACTCCACCGCGTTCGTCGTCACCGCGCCCGCGCGAACTCGCCGTGCTCGTGGTGCACCGACTCGTGCCGGTAGCCGAGACGGTCCAACCACAGGTAGACCTGCGAAGCGTCGCTATACACGCTCGCGCCAGCGGCGACGTGCTGCTTCACGATCCCGGCAACAATGTCAGTCTTGACACGATCCACCGGTATCGCGGCGATCCGGTTCGTCGGCTTGTCCACGATTCCGATGACCGGAGGGTGAGTTCCATCGGTCGGTGGACCGCTCAGGTCCAGGCGACTTTCCCCCCGCACCAGCGCCAACTCGATGGCCTGCGCCTTGACCGCCTCGGTCAACTGCTCCACCTCCCGGCGCGCCGCCTCCAGCTCCCAGTCGCGCTCCTTGGCGGGCCGGCCCCGCCGCGCCACCAACGCCGCGAGCGCCGCGTCCTTGACCGTCCGGCGAATCCCGGTCGCCGCGGTCGGCGTGGAGTCGACCGGATCCTACGGAGCGGCCCTGGCCCGGTCGCTGACCGAGCAGGGCTGCGGGGTGATCGAGGTCAACCAGCCGCACCGGCATCTGCGCGCCCGTCGCGGCAAGAACGGCGCCATCGACGCCGAGGCCGCTGCCCGCAAGGTGCTCTCGGGCGAAGCGACCGCCGCCGCCGAGGACACCGCCGGCGTCGTCGAGGCGATCCGCCGGCTGAGCGTCGCCCGCGACGGCGCTGTCAAGGCCCGCTCCGCGGCGTTGCGCCAACTCGGCGACCTGCTCGTCGCCGCCCCCGCCGCGCTGCGCGAGCAGCTCGACGGCCGCCGGACCCTCGAGGCCGAGGCCGCCGACCTGGAGTGCCGCCTCGACGGGCTGGTCGCCGCCGCGGCGCCCACCACGGTGTCCCACCTCGGATGCGGCGCCCACCACACCGCGGCCCTGCTCGTCGCCGCCGGCGAGAACATCGACCGACTCGGCTCCGAGGCGTCCTTCGCTCACCTGTGCGCCACCGCGCCGGTCCCCGCCTCCAGCGGGCGCACCAGCCGCCACCGACTCAACTTCGCCGGCAACCGCGCCGCCAACCGGGCCCCGCACATGATCGTCATCGTCCGGCTGCGCTACTGCGAACGAACCCGCAGCTACCTCGACCGGCGCGTCGCCTGAGGCAAGACTGAGAAAGAAGCCATCCGCTGCCTCAAACGCTTCGTCGCCCGCGAGCTCTACCGCACCCTCCGAGCCGACCTCGCCACCCTCACAACCCGCACTTGACAGCTATAGGAACGTCCCAGGACACCGATAGTCGTGCTATACAAAATATCTTGTGATTTCGGAATGATCTGGTGTCGTTGTCCGTTGCCGGGGCGAGGGGTCGGCCGGCCGAGGACCACGCGGCGGCGGGCGGCGGCGGCCAGCCTCGCCGGAGCGCCGCGGGAGGCGGGGTCCGCCCGGGCGCTCCGCCGTGTCGGTTTCGATGTTCGGGCGCAGCGCCTGGGTGGTCGCGCTGGCCGGGAACCACGCGGCGGCGGGCGGCTCCGGCTAGCCTCGCCGCTGCGCCGCGGGTGGCGGGGTTCGCTCCGTCGCTCCGCCGTGTCGGTTCGATGTTCCGGCGTGGGTGGCTGGCGGGGTTTCCCGCCCGGTCGTCTGCGGTGGGTTGTCGAGCCGGGGGTTCGTCCCGGGCCCGTTTCCGGGGTCGGGAGCCCGATGCGGCGGAGCGCTGCGGCGGGCGTCATCACACAGGTGTTGCCCGCGGCGGTGCCGGGGTGTAGTGTGAGGACCCTGTTGGAGTGAGGCAGACGTCCCGGCGCGTGCTGGGGGTGCCTCGTGGAATCAAGAGAAGGAAAACAGCGAGATGAGAAAGATTCTGACCAGCGTCCTGAGCGTCGCCGGTCTACTGGCTGTGGTACTGGCGCTGGCCTCCAGCCCTGCCTCGGCCGTCAAGGCAGTGGTTTCGTTTACCACCGCCGAAAACGTCGGCACATACACTGTGTCCTGGGAGACGAGCGGTGGCTGCGATCCCGGCGAGGGCACCTCGGGTCCCAGCGGCTCAGCCTCAGCGACGGTCTCCCCGTCGACTCCGGGCGGCACTACTGGCACAGCTCAGCAGATCGGCGTAACGACCGACACCATCTGCAACTACGACTATGAGTACAGCTACACGAACGCCGACGGCACCGCGTGTCTCCTCACTGACGTTGACCCGCCGGGCGACGCGCTTGCGGTCGGGACTTGCACTGCGTTGTCGGACGTCGTCGTGACCATCAAGGGTGCTGTGGCCGTCGCGGCGGTGCTCTGCGATCAAGACGATGCCGATGATACCGACATCACCCAGTGCGACGCTGTTGGCGATATCAAGACCGCGGCCGTCCCGAATACCCGCAACTCTGGCGCTGTCTCGAAGACCTCGTTCTCTGTGACCGCCACGGTCGCGGGTGACGAGCCCAACGAGAACTGCGCCGGCGACAGCGGCGACTCCGAGACCGACGAAGACACCGGCGTCAACTCGGTGAGGCTGACCTTGGTCGACACGACCTTAGACGGTGGCATCTGCGAGTACGACATCACGGCTGCACTGCCGACCGGCTTCGTTGCCGACGACGACAGCAACGTCGCCGAAGACGTCAACCCGGTGGTTGAAGACGGCACGGATGGGGACACCGATGCCGAGGCCGCCGACAACCGGGATCTCACGGTCGCGGTTGGCTCGGTGAACGTCTACTTGGTGCAGAACGTGACCGGCGATGCTGGCGGTGCCAGCGCCTCGTACGATGGCCTCGACTCCTCCTGCGGTGGCCCGGACGAGCTCAACCTCCCGACCAAACTGGACGCACTGACGTCGGGTCCGTCGTCCACCAGCGGTATCCACAGCACCGATGGAGCCACCTTCGTCGAGTTGCGGACCGGCCGATTCAACATCACCGCCGCCATCAACAGCGACAAGACGGACTTCACGGCCGTGTCGTCCTACGTGCTGGACGCCGAAGGCGAGACCTGCACGGCGTCGGCGGAGATTGACAACGTGCCGGCACACTGCACGGCTACGTCCAACTCGCCGCTGGCTCTCGCAGACGCTGGCGAAGCCGCCCTCATTGAGTTCACCATCGATTGCACCGAGCCCGAGCCGGTTGCCCCCGAGCCGGAAGACACCGGTGACATGGGCGGCGACATGGGCGACGGCGGCGACATGGGCGACGGCGGCGACATGGGCGGCGACATGGGCGACGGCGGTGACATGGGCAGCGACATGGGCGACGGCGACATGGGTCCGCCCGTGGACACGCCCACCGGCTGATCCAACTCTAGATTTCTAACCCGAGGGGGCCGGCCCAGCGCCGGCCCCCTCGCCGTTTTGCCGTTTGTCGCTTGAGTGTTGACTCGGCGGGATCCCCGCATCCCCAGGCCCCCGGCCTCAACGGGGACGTCCCTCCCGGCGGCGACCGCCTCGTGCAGAGGCGCGCGCCGCAATCACGGGGCAGTGGCCGAGGCTCTGACGCGGGGTTCGCGTTGGCGGTCGTGGGCATGTTCGTCACGATCCTCGTCGCCGGAGTCCCCTCCGCCGGCTGACCCGCCCCGCAGACTCCGCGCCTGTCTTGCAGTCCGGGCCGGCGCCCCCCGGTGGCACCGGTCGGGCACTCCTCCCGGCATCCGTCACACACCGGCGCGCTCCCGCGGCCTCCCGCACCCCGCTGGCGTGGACTTGGCGCTGCAGCTCGGTGTGGTGCAAAATGCTGTGGTCCTCGAGTTCGACTGAGGAGCCGCCCCGGGGCGGGTTGCCGCGAGCCACGAGAGACCAAGACTCCAGAGACCAAGGCAAGGATGGCAAGCGACATGAGAAAGATCCTGGTCGACGTCCTCAGTGTCGCCGGTCTACTCGCGGCGGTGTTGGCGCTGGCATCGGGTCCGGCTGCCGCAGTCTCCGACGTGATCACGATCACGAGCGACACCGAGGCCGGTACATACATCGTCACGTGGAGCACCAGGGGCGGCTGCGATCCCGGCGACGACACGTCCGGCGCGAGCGACTCGGTGACGCTCACCGTGGCCGACAGCGGTGACGGAACGGGCACCGCGGAGCAGACCGGCGTCGTCATCGACACCATCTGCACCTACGAATGGGAGGCGGTTCTCGTCCAGGCGGACGGGTCGCGTTGTGAGGCCGCCATTGCCATCACCGACAGCGCCAGCACCCTCGTGACCGGTGACTGCAACTCGGTCGAGAAAGTGACGTTCACCGTGGTGGGCTACACGACCCCCGCCACCAGGGACAACGCTGCTGTTCCCCCGACGGCTGCGGACCGCGGCGCCATCAGGAACACCATGTTCACGGTGACGGCCACCGAGAAGGTGCCGGACGGCGCGAAGGTGGACCCGGAGTGCGCCACGGTCAGCGAGGACACGGAGATCAGCGACGCCGGCATCAACCGGGTGTCCTTGACGCTGGTCGACGACACGTTCGACGGCCGAAACTGCACGTACACCGTGACGGCCGCCCTGCCCGCCGGCTTCGCCGCCGGCGCCAAGGGCAGCAACAGCGCGGTCGTCGTGATGAACGGCCCCCCCGACGCCGCCTCCGACCCATCCAACAACCGCGCCACCCTTGACGAGGCGCCCGACAGCCCGTCCACCGTCGCCCTCAACGCGAGCCTCGAGGTGGCCGTGGCGCTCCGCACGGTCTACCTCGTGCAGAACGTCATCGGTGACGCCGGCGGCGTCGCCGTGGAGTACGACTACAGCGCCTCCTGCGGCGCACCCGGGCTGCCCGACGTCATGGGCCCCGCGGCGGGTACCGGCGGCATCATCTTTAACCCGGCGATGACCATCACGGAACTGCGTACAGGCCGCTTCAACGTCAGCGCCGCGATCGGCGACAACACGGCGGACGGCACGAAGGCCTACGCCTTGGGCGAGAACGCCGAGGCCTGCGAGGCGGCCGTCGCGGTCTCGGGTGTGCCCGCCGGCTGCTCGGTGGAGCACAACTCGCCTGTCGATCTGGTGAGCGCCGACGAGTCGGTGATCATCGAGTTCACGATCGACTGCACGGCAGAGGCCGCCGGGGGCGACACTGTCGACGTCGGCGACCCGGGCGACGAGCTGGTCGACACCGGCGACGCCGACGACGACGTGCTCGAGATCGACGACGATGGCAACGTGGGTCCGCCCCGGGACTCGGCCACCGGCTGATCCAACTCAAGATTCCCAACCAGCGGGGGGCCGGCACCGGGCCAGCCCCCCGCTGGTTTCGTGCTATGTCATTCGGCGCAAGCCGGAATCCAGGGAAACCACAGACCTGCGCTCGCAGACTGGATCCTGGCCTTCGCCGGGATGACGAGCGGCGCCGGGATGACGAGCGGACGTGCCAGTGGCGCCTCTCGTATCCCCTCATCCGCAGGGACCGACCACTACGCTGGACACACAATGCCCTCTCACCGCGCCTCCACTACGGGATCCCGAATCGCGTCGAGACTCCGGCGATCCAGCACCCTGCCGGTCGTCCTCGCGCTCGTCGCTGCCGTGCCCGTGCTCGTTACCGCGCCGGCCGCTGCCCAGGACGATGACGACGATGAGCCCATCCACCCCACAGAGATCTTCATCTTCTCCAACGCCATGACCAACCCCGACGACGACAACGACGGCGAGTCCGACACGCGCTGGCAGGTGCGGGTCACGGTCACCGCGCTTGGCAACTGCGTCCCCAACCGCGGCGAACGCTTCTACGACTCCTTCTGGCTCGACGCCGGCGAGGAGGTGGCAACCAAATTCGCCCCCACCGCCTGCGTCTTTCGGATCGCCGCCAGGGCGCGCATGGCGTCACTGCCGGACTGCGAGTTCTCGGCTCAGCTCGCCTGGGCCGACGACAACGGCAACGCCGTCGGCACCTACCGCGACGACAGCGTGCTCACTGCCGCCCGCCCCGGCGACGAATCCCGCCTGCTGGCTCGGCGCAACCCCGACAGAGGCTGCTCCAGGCCTCACCGCACCTACTTCGTGCTGGACGGGTCCAGTGTCGTGGAGGAGCTCCCCGGCGCCTCGGCCGAAGCTGGTCTGCTGGCCCGCGCCCGCCGGGCCGCTGCAGTCGCCGAGTACGTCGTCGTCGTGGAATCCGAGACGAGGGCGACGGGCTGCGACATCGTCACCAACTTCACCGTGAAGGGCGACCGGACCAGGTCGGAGCAGACGCTGGGCGCCACCGGCGACAGCTGTCCTTCCCGGGCGTCAATCGTGGCTGCCCCGGCGCCTGTGCGGGTGTCCGAGGGCAGCCACGTGGAGTTCGACGCGTCCCTGCCCAACATCCTCGTCGACCTCACGTCGCTGGTGGACGTCGAGGCCGCCCGCATCGCCATCGTCCAGCATGTGCAGGGTTCGTACAACCGCGGTGCCGTCACTTACTCCATCGCCCGTTCCTGCGGCGGCGTGCCGCTGGCGTCACCCCCGGCGGAGGCGACCTCCTCCAGGCTGCTAGACGGTCGATTCACGGTGCACTCGCCCGACATCCCGCGGTTCGGCCCGGTGGAGACCTACCCGGCCGTGGCGACCGCTCCTGACTCGTTCACGGTGGTGGGCTGCGCCGTGACCGTCACCGTCAGCGATGTGCCCGCAGGATGCACCGTGGACAGCGGCAACACCCAGACACTCGCCTGGTCCGCCACCGACCCCTTCTTGCACTTCGACTTCGAGTTCGCCATCGCATGCGGCGACGCCGCGAGCGCGGGCCCTCCGACCGTCCCGCAACCGCCGCTGGCTGCCGATGACGCCGAGGACATGGTCCCCGACGAGGGCGACGAGCCGGCGGTCGCCGACGGCGACGACTCCGGCGACCTTGAAGAGGCCGAGCCGGCAGCCGACCCGGTCGGGCCTCCACGCGACGCCCCGACCGGCTGAGGTCCGCCGGCGGCTGAACTGCGGCTCGGCCCTGCCTCTGCCATCTGGCTTCCGGTCCCGGATCGAGCCCGGGGCGGGCCCTTCGCCGGAATGACGGGGCGCGGGCGGGTTCGGGCCCGCTGCCTTTGCGTCTGTCAGCATGGGTCAATGATTCGGCCACCGCGGCCATCCAACCATCGCCGGGAAGCCAGCACTACGCTGGGGAGACCAATAGTTAGTCTCAACTGTCGGGTTGCGCGAACCCGGCGAGGAGGGCGCGCCATGCTACGTATTCGACACCTCATCAGGCCCCTCGTGGTGGTCGCCCTGCTGGCGACCTCGCTGGCGCTCGCCGCCGCCTCGCCGGCTGGCGCTCAGAGCGGCATCAAGGTGTTCACGTTCCAGAGCGGGGAGGATGGCGCCGACGCCGCCGATTGGGAGATCCAGATCACTACCCAGGCTCTCGGGGGCTGTAATCCCACCAACGCCCGGTCCGGGTACGTGACCAGCTGGATAGGGACGGGTGACGAAGACGGAGAGGTCCTCGACCCCGGCGTGTGCAACTACCGGATCACCGCCGTTGCACGGAAATCGGACACCCCCAGCCAGTTGTGCGACGCCGAGGTGCGATGGGGTGAAAGTGGCACCTACCAGGCTGCGCTCACAACATCCGACGCCGCCCGGAGCGACGCCACGACCGTCCAGGCTCAGCACATCGGCGCCGGCAATCCGAGTTGCTCGGCACAGCCCACGCTGTCGATCTGGATCAATCCCGAAGACATCGTCCAGCAGTTGCCGGACTCCGCCAAAGACTCCAACCTCACCGAGCGCGCCGAGCGTGCCGCGGAGATAACCGACTTCCGGGTGAAGGTGACACCCGAGTCCTCGTCCATCAACCGCACCGGCTGCGACCAGACGCTGGACTTCTTCGTGACCGGCGACGGCGAGACGGCAGAGAAGGCACTGAGTTCCCTCGGCGCGGGGGTGAACTGCAACTTCCGCATCACGGTGACCGAAGCGCCCCCGCCGTTCGTCATCACCGACGCCAACGGCGAAGGGTTCAGCACCAACGACAAGAACATCAACACGGGCCTGATCGACCTTGATCTCAGCGACCACGTCGAGCTCCCCTACAACCGGATCGTCATCATCCAGGACGTCGTGAACAACGTGGGCAACCAGGGGACCGCCGCCTACACCATCAGCACGGAGTGCGGCGGCGTGGCCGCGCTGCCACCCATCGCGATCAGCCCCGGTGGTTCGGGCATCTACACCACCTCGGGCGGAGAAACGGTGGCGACTCTGGTCAATGGCCGCTTCACGGTGCACTCGCCCACATTCGCCAACTTCGGCGCCGGTGCCGCGTACCCTGCGGTCGCCACCAGCACCACGTCCGACAACATCGGCGGCTGCTCGGTGACCGCCGCGGTGGACGTCAAAGCCCCCGACTGCTCACTGACCGGGTCGGCCAACCGCACACTCACCTGGACGACCGCCAACCCGCTGCGGAACTTCGACTTCGAGTTCGACTACTACTGCGGCGGATCGAGGCCGCCCGACCCCCCGCCGACGCCGACGACGCAGCCAGCGACCGGTGACGGCAGCGGCGACGCCGACGAGACCGACGATGCCGAGGCCGTGTCGGGCACCGACATGGTGCGTCTCGTGGCCCGCCTGCTGGAGAACGGGAAGATCGAGTTCGGTCTGCAGCAGCGGCAGCACGACGAAACCTGGGGCGACCGGATCTTCCCGCGGGCGCGGCTCTTCCCCGCCGACACCGCTGTGGGCCGCTGGCTGGTGAGTTCCGCTATCACGCTCAGCGTGTCCGAGTCGGCTGACACCTTCGCCGACGACGCCGTGGTGCGCATCATCGCCCGCAAGCAGTCCAACGGCCGCGTGGAGTTCGGCCTGCAGCAGAGCGACGACGGCGGCGACACCTGGGGCGACCGCATGCTGCCCACGCGCCGCTACTTCCCGACCTCGGCCACCGCGCTCAGCTGGCTCGGCAGCTCCAACATCACCGTCGACAGCTAACCCCATCACGAACAACGGCGGCCCGTTGCGCTGGCCGCCGAACCAGCGGCAGGCGGCGCAACGGGCCGCCGCCGTTTCAGGCGCAACGCCGCCCGCCCGCCCCTGCGATGGCTAGCGGCGGCATCACCGTTGACGGCAAGGCGGTCAACGCCGTCGACAAGGCGGGCGATGCCTCCGAGGCGACCGTCTCGATCTCGGGTCAGTGGCCGGTGTTCTGATTGTTCGGCTGTGGTATACTTCTCGGGGTAGGGTAATGTTTGCCCTCGATTGGCTAGGAGCCCTCATGGCCCGGACACCGGCGCCGATTTGTCCCGCAGGCGGGACCGCGACCGGCAAGCCGAGACCAGCGGGGGCGACCAATGACGGCGAGCGACGTGAAGACGGCGGTGCTGCACCGCAGGCTGACTGAACACATGGACACCGAGACGGCCGACGCCCTGATCGAGCGCCTCCCGCCCGACTGGGAGCAGCTGGCCACCAAGTCCGACCTCGCCGAGTTGAGCGGCAGGGTCGCCGGGCTGGAGTCCACGGTGGAGGCCACGAAGGAGTCCGTGGAGGCCGCGTTGGCGGCCACGAAGGAGTCTGTGGTGGCCGCGTTGGTGTCCATGGAGAGTCGCATCGACCGGCGCGCCGCCCGCGACCTCCGGACCATCGTGTTCACGTTCGCGGGGTTCGCGTTGGCGGTCGTGGGTATGTTCGTGACCGTCCTGGTCTCCGGCTTCCCCGCCGCCGGCTGACCGGCCGGCGGCCCCGGGCGGATCTGGCCCGCGGCGCGGCGGGAAGCAGCGCCGGCTCACCGTTTGAGTGCGGCAGCCGGCTCAGCGCCGGGCCGCTGCCCTCGGCGAGTTCACCGTGCGGGTGGAGCGCGAGCCCGGCTCGAAGGCGGCGGGCTGCGACGTGGACACAACCTTCCGGCGGGGATCTACCCGGCCGTCGCGACGTCGCACAACTCCTCGGTCGTCGTGGGTTGCGCGGTCAGTGTGACCGTCAGCGGCCTGACCGCCGGCTGCACGGTGGCCGGCGGCAACACCCGGACGCTCACCTGGACCGCCGCCGACCCCTTCCCGCATTTCGACTTCGAGTTCGACGTCGGCTGCGGCGGAGCGCAGCCGACGTCCACTCCTGCCCCGCCGCCGCCCTCCGGCACGGATGACCCGCCGCCGGGGCCTTCAGGCGAGGCCGTCGTGGCTTCCGGTCTCGCGCGGACGGCAAGGTCGAGTTCGGCCTGCAGCAGCGGCAGCACGACGAAACCTGGGGCGACCGGATCTTCCCGCGGGCGCGGCTCTTCCCCGCCGACGCCGCTGTGGGCCGCTGGCTGGTCAGCTCCGCCATCACCCTGAACGTGGCGGAATCGGCCGACACGTTCGACGAGGAAGTGGTCGTGCGCATCATCGCCCGCAAGCAGTCCAACGGCCGCGTGGAGTTCGGCCTGCAGCAGAGCGACGACGGCGGCGCCACCTGGGGCAACCGGGACCTGCCCTCGCGCCGCTACTTCCCGGCCTCGGCCTCGGTCCTCCGCTGGCTCGGCAGCTCCAACATCACCGTCGACAGCTAACCCCATCACGAACACCAGGGGGTGCTCTGAGAGGAGTTGTCAGAGATGAGCGCGGGTGAGTCTCGTCGGTGGGGTGCGTGTGGCGGGGGCGGGCGTTGGGTTAGGCGTGTGCTGCGGAGGGGAGGTTCTGGATGGCCGCGCCGTTGGCTTGTTCGGCGGCGATGAGGTCGAATTGGGTCTGGAGGTTCAGCCAGAACTGGGCTTCGATGCCGAACCAGTGCCCGAATCGCAGCGCGGTGTCGGCGCTGACGGATCGCTTGCCGGCGATGATCTGCCCGACGCGGTTGGGCGGCACGTCGATCTGGCGCGCGAACTCGGTGGGGGACACTCCCAACTCGTCCAGCTCCTCCTTGAGGATCTCTCCGGGATGCACGGCGCGCTTGAGCATGGTGATGGTCTCCTCGCTAGTGGTAGTCCACGATCTCGACATCTGTTGGCCCCAGATCGCCGGGCCAGGTGAAGCAGATTCGCCATTGCCGGTTGATCCGGATGGAGTACTGGCCCTTCCGTTCGCCCCGCAGGGACTCGAGCCGGTTGCTGGGCAGCGCCCGCAATGTCTCCAGCGACGGTGCCGCGTTGAGGATCGCGAGCCGTCTCGCGGCTTGCTGCTCGAAGCCTTGGAATGCCGGAACGAATTCTCCAGCGGCGAACATCTCAGTCCTCTTGTCCTTGTATCCGCCGATCATGCCAGAAACAGTGTAGACGCTTGACGTCTAGCGTCCACCGGCGGGGGGCTTGCTTCGCACCGGCCTCGTTGGCACGGTCGACCGCTGCGTACTCGGTTTCGCTGCTTCCGCTGTGGGCTGGCAGGAATGTGGGGGGACACCGAGCCGCTGGGTGCTTTGTCGGCCGGGGAAGCAGCGGCCGGGGTCCGTCATTCTTCCTGGGAGGTCGGCCGAGATGGCCCCGGCGAGCCGGATGGAGGAGGCCACAAGAAGATCCGTTAGAAGTCTCAAGCCAAACGACGCTGACTGGACAGGGCGCCGTCTCGCCAAACAAGCCTGACCTGAGCTTGTCTGCCCTAGTACCCCCCTGGGTACGACCGATGTGGCGTCAAATGGCCTCTGACCTGCGGAAATGGTGGAATCATCAAGTCTCGTTATGACTTTCGTTATGCGATAGCACGAGGCCATATTGGGTGTATGGATCATCGGGTCGACCGCCAAAGTCCGGCGGCTGAACGCGTCCACGTTGTCGCGTCCGCCACTGCCTGAGATTAGGCGAATTGGTAGCGCGCCACCGGGGCTCACCGCCCGGGGAGGTTCATCGCGGACATATTGGCCGCAAGTCGGCCTTGATCAGTCCGCCAGCGAACATTTCCGGGTACGTTGCGCGACTCGATGGCCAGTCGACCCCTTGCCCCTCTCGGAACCCTGGGCGACGTTAGGCGTGCCGGCGAGGTGTTGCGCCAAGCAGCGGCCGCGGGGGGCGGAGTGCCCTCAATCGAACAAGTCCGCGAGGCCCGTGCAGTTGTCGAGGCGTACCGGTCCGCTCACGCCGCGCCCTTGCATGCCGCCTACATGGGGTTGCGATCATGTCTGATCGCCGAGGGCCTCGATCTCGACGCGTCGCGGCGGCTGAAGAGGCTGCCCACTATCGAGGACAAGCTCCGGAGGCTCCCGACGATGGACCTGTCGAGCATGCAGGACATCGGGGGTTGTCGGGCCGTTCTGGATACCCAGGGACAGGTCCGACGGGTCGTGGCGCGATTCTGCGCCAACAGCCGCAGACGGAACCAACGGCTCGACAAGATCAAGGACTACGTGGCTGAGCCGCAAGACTCGGGCTATCGGGCCATCCATGTCCACACGAGGTACCACGGCCGCCGAATCGAGGTGCAACTTCGCACTCGAGACCAAGACAGCTGGGCGAAGATCGTGGAGGACTTGACCAGCAAGACCGGCATCGACTTCAAGAACGGCGACGGCCCTGATGAGGTCCACGACCTGCTCAGGGAACTGTCGGAGGGTCTGTCGCGGCGAGAGCCCGGCCAGCCGATCGCCGAGGCGCTCGGGGATGTCCTCACCCGGTTGGCTACGATGGCGGCGTCCGGTTCAACGCGGACGTCTCGTGACCACAGGACTGGGGAGGGATGATGGGACTGCGCAAGACCATCGATTTCCTCATCGCGTTCGATCATGACGCGAGGAAGCAGATCAGCCTCGAGGAGTTCCGCGACACTGCTCGAGCACTCGAGGCTTACTGCGAGCTCGAAGAGAAGCACAGAGACAACCCCAGGGTGGAGGTCGTCCTGCTGGGCGCTGACTCGATAGAAGCCATCAGAATTACCCATTCCAACTACTTCGAGGACAGGGCCGACGCTGTCGACAACCTGCGCGCCACCCTCGGACGCCTGCCGATCCCGGCTGCCAGGCCCTAACCCCTCCGCCAGCCGCACGCCGAACTGCGCGGCAACCTACGCGACGAGCCGCGACGAGCGGACCCGCCTCGACCAGATCCAGAGCCTTGCGCCGAAATGCCGGCGGATACGTCCTGGACACGATGACCTCCCTTCGGTCAACGCGCCCGAGAGCCATACAACCCGACCGCCAATAGCACAGGGCAGACCAGTACGCGTTACGGCGTAAGCCGCTGGTGGATGTTCTGGATGGCGTTGACTGCGGCGCTACCCGTGTCCGGGTCGCGTACGTAGTCTTGGAGGCGGCCTGCGGTGGGTTCGTCGCCGACCTGACCGAGCGTGTGCATTACGAAATTGGCCGCGCTGGTCGAAGGGGGGAGAAGGTCGGCGGGCAGGTCTGCCAGGTTGTTCAGCGCCCATTCGAACAGGCGGCGCATCTCTCCTGGATAGTCCTCAACCAGTAGTCCAAGAGGGCTCCGGTTCGCGCTCAGCGCAGCGTGGGCCATCGAAGCCATGGTCCGGATCGTCGCTTGGGGCTCATGGAGGAGGGCGTTCCAGGTTGTCTGTTCATCCACCGCCGCGTCATTGCGCTCGTAGGCGAATAGGAGGTTGGCTATGAGGTGCCAATTCCTCTGCTCGGGAGTCGAGTCTGCTACCAGCGGTGGCAGCGCTGGCTCGAACTGCGCCCACCCGCGAATGGCGGTGATACACGCGTTCACGTCTTCTTGCCACATCACTTTCTCTTCGGGCGGTCCGTCGAGGAAGGTCGCGAAGACGGACTTGACTGTGCCGTCGAGAGCAGCGTCGCCGGTGGGGACAAGTTCGACGAGCTGTCGCATTGTCCAGTCGAGGTGCATTGATGAGAATGGATCGCGGGCGTGGGCGGCCATGACGAACAGGCGGACCTTCTCGTGGCGCGCCAGTCCCTGGACCGCGGCGAAGTAAGGGCCGGTGATGGCCTCATCCTCGAATTGGTTGGACACGATGCCGCTGGCCAGTTGGCAGCAGTCGTCGAATTGGGGGAACTCGGTGCCTTCGGGATGGTTGATCACCGCGCGGATCTGGTCTTGGATGTCTTCTTCGGTTGTCGTGCTCTCGACCTCGCCGAACCGTGCCAGCGCTTCGAGGTGGCTGACCAGCAGGAACGGGTGCTTCGGCTCGAGCGTCTGTAGAGCGTCGAGGATCTCGGAGCGATACGGCTCGTCGCTCCCGCCGAAGAAGTAGGCAGCCTCAAGGGCATGAAGTTGTAGGTGGTATCCACGGGCATCCCACGCTCGGCGCAGCAGGGACGCGAAGAGCGCCTGATCTGAGACCTCGCCTGGGTTGACGGCAGCGACGGCGAGGAAGAAGCGCCCCCACGACCGCGCGCCGGCGCTATCGACGAAGCGACTCGCCAGTCCGCTGGCGCGGCGTTCCCCGGAGCCTCTGCCCCCTGACGGATTCCGCAGGAATGCTCTGACGACGTATGACGCTGCGAGGTCGTGGCCATCGGATCGGGGGGTAACTGGTGCGTAGGTTGCCCCGACGACGTCTGAGACCGGCGTTCGATCCCCGTCGCCGTGCAGTCTGTGCGCTTCGGAGCGACAGATCTTGTCGGTGCGGTCGATCAGCTCGCAGACCTCTGAAACGAAGAGGCCACGGGTGAGACCCCAACCAGCGGCGACCAGTAGGGCTAGTTCCCACTCGGTCCACTGCCGGTCGGTGGCCCACCGTCTGATGAAGTTGCTGGAGGTCTGTAGGGTCGGAGCCTCCCCGGTCGTGGAAGCGATGGCTCGCTCCAGCACGTCCCGGGTTTCTCGAATTGCCAATTCGGCTGCGTCGGCTCCGTAACCGTTGGTGAGCGCGGAGAAGACAAGCTCAGGGTCTGCCAGCACCTGTAGGGCGTCCCAGACCCGGTGAGGGTCGCCTGCGATCCCCAAAGCGGTCTCGGCGAGCGCTCTGTTGGCGGGCACACCAAGGAGCGCGCCAAGAGCGTGACCGTCGGTAGCGGAGTGGACGAGATCTGCGGCGGCAAAGAACTGGGCGATGAGGTCGTGGCGGAACCGGACTCGCTGGCCCTCCACGAAGAGCAGGGGGCATGCGAGGACATCATCGAACATCCCCGGCGGGAGGTCTCGCTCTGGCGCGTTGAGGATCGCGTCCACATCGATCAGGTGAAAGCTCGTCCGCAGCCGTTCGTGCAAGCGACTCGCAAGCAACCGCAAACCCGCACGGAGGTGATCAGTGGGGGCGAGGGACCGGATGTACGCGGTGTGGAGTTCGGTGACCGAAGCCCGCTCGTCCAACTCGCTCTCGCACTGGGCGGCGATCGCGAGTTCGTACGGAGTGCGGAACTGTTCGCTGATGCGCCACGGGTGCTTGGCGCCATGAGCGGCGAGGATCTCTAGGCGAGCGCTGCGATCAGGCTCGCGAACATCAAGGACTGACGCGTCGAGCGTGCCGCTGAGACCGTCAGGTGTCGTGCTCGTGATCAGGATGTCCGCCGGGTAACGCAGCGCGAACGCCGACAGTCCCTGAAGCAAGGCGTCGCGATCGGCGTCGTCCCCGCAGTCATTGAGGCCATCGACGACGACTGTGATCGGGACCCCGAACTCTGTCGCAGCACCCACCAGGGTGCTCCAATGCTCCTTGCTGTAAGGAGCGATCGCGTGGCCGAGGAGATCTTCGAACTGACCGCTCTCGGAGTCGCTGGCTTCGACCCAGATGACCAAGCGATCCTCGCCGCAGTGTCGGCGCGCCAATTCTTTGACGAGGAATGTCTTTCCGGTGCCGGGGGAACCCACGACCGCGAGCGCGCCACCGCTGGCGAGCCGCTGACTGGCACCAGCCGCAGATACCGTGATGTCGTGCTCATCCGTCGTGCCGACATCGACGAACGCACGCAGATCTTTGGCCAGACCCTTCTCGGCCTGTAGGCGATAGTCCGTGATGAGGTCGAGGCTGCTTCGGCGGCGACGCTCCGACTCCGACTCGGGCTGCTCCTGATGGAGGCCGAGTCGTCGTGCGAACGCGTCCCACTCCCCGTCCGACCACGGAACCATCCGTCGAGGTGTCGTCAGGCGCAGCAGCAGGTCGTCATATCCCAAGACCGTGACGAAGTCCCGCGGTTCGATCTCTGAGCCATCGGAGATGTTCCGCCACACCGCCACGATGGAATCGATGCACGTATAGAACTTGCCGCCGGGTGCCGTCACGCCCTGTAGCCGAGCCAAGGCTCCCATCGCGTCGCTAATGGCATAGGTCCCCTGAATGACCTGCTCTGCGGCGTTCTTGCCGAGAGATCGCGGTGGACCGCCGGGCGGGAGTTGCTCCCACGGCCCGTTCAGTCGTGCCCGCAGCGGGTAGCCGCTCGAGAGATCCTTGATCTCAACGTGTGCGGTGCGGCACTCCGTGCGCACGAGCAGGTCCACCTGCCGATGAGTGCGATCTCCCACGATGAAGTTCGCATACAGCGTCGCGCGGATCCGGCGCTGGCTCAGATCAGCCCGCAGCCGAGAGATCAATGCCACCTCACCCGGATCGTCAATCGGGTGGCCCACGAACAGAGGAACAGTTGTGTTTTCCATCTGGTGTCGCATGGAACGCGACGGCTGACTACAAGTGTACCCTCTCGGTCGTCAAACAGCGACCGCCATCCTGCCACCGTCAGCGGCACCGAACACGATCTTCCCGCCACGCCACCGTTGGCCGTCCCGGCGACGGCACCTGGTCCCGATTCCACTGGACCTCCCGCTGCCGCTCCCGCGGCGTCCCCATCGGACACCTCCATCATCAAGGTGTTGCGGCGACACCTGAATCCACCCGACATTTCTCTGGGGAGGGGCTGTCAGACGCTTTCGTGTATCGGGCGTGATCTGAGGGTCCGCAGCTGGGTGCTGGGTCGGGAAGGATCATGTCTGTGACTGATCAGAACATGTCGGCGCCGTCGTCGACGTCGGCCTGGTGGACCCACTTGCGCACCGACTCGACGCCGAAGCCCAACTGGTCCGCCACCCTCCGCACGGTGCCGCGGTCGGTGCCGAACTCGGCGCGCAACGCCCGCACCAACCGCACCGCCTGGGCCTTCTCCACCTCGGTATACCGGCGCGAAGACCCCCTACCTGCTGCTCGCTGTGTTGCCATGACTCCATTCTCGCTTCCAAGCTCAGGAGCCTCCAACAAACCCAGGGCGATTCACTCGCAGGAATGCTCCGGCAGTGCCGCCCGCCTGAGGCTTAGAGCGTTAGCGGGTAGGTGGTGAGCAGCGGTTTCGCCGGTCGATGAGTTTGATGCAGATGAGCAGGGCGATGGCGAGGGCGAGTTGGGCGAGTCGGTGGCGGGGCCGCCGGTCGGTGTCGCGGCGGAGCCGGCCGAAGTTCGACAGCCACGAGTTGGTGCGTTCGACGGGCCATCGCAGCCCCAGTGGGGTGGTGGTTTGTGGGCGGCGGCGGGCGCAGATGACGTCGTCGATGCCCCAGTCCGCGGCGCAGGCCCGGACGGCGCCGCTGTCGTGGCCGCGGTCGAGGTGCAGGGTCTCGACGTCCTCGAGCGGGCCGCGGCCGGCCGCGGCGGGCGGTGTGGGCGCGGACAAGGTCCGGTCGTGGCGGTTCGCTCCGTCGGCGGCCCAGCCGACCGGGATCCCCGACCGGTCGCACACCAGGGACCACTTCCAGCCAGCCCCCGCCCCCCGCACCGCATCTTTCACTTCTCGACCCGACGCGCGCGTAATGAGCCTGCCTCCACCGGTTGGGTTGATGCGCCAACCGGCATAAAAGCCGACCCAGAGCCCCAACCGGTGGACGGCCCCACCCACACACCCAAAACCCCAGGCCAACCCCTATCCGCGCGCCCCTTGATCGGCGACGACGGAAGCTCCGGCTCACTCACGGTCTCAATGGAGATCAAGCCAGGCACCGAGCGCGCCTCAGGACTCGTAGGATTGTGAAGGTGACCCTCCCGAGATCGAATTCGACGATCATCTCGATCGGCTACGAACAGCGCAGTGTCGATGATCTGATCAGAATCCTCAGACGCAACGATGTCGAGGTGCTAGTTGACGTGCGTTTGAATCCGATCTCTCGAAAGAGGGGATTCTCCAAGACAGCACTCGCCCAAGCCCTCGCTGACGCTGGCATCAAGTACCGCCATGAGCGAGCCCTCGGTAACCCCACAGAGAACCGGGACCCGTTTCGGAAGGGATACCGGTCCGCCCGCGAGCGATACGTGCACCACCTACGCAACGGCGCCTCGGCGGTCTATGACGAACTGATCCGACTGGCGCACAGTGCGCGGATCGCCGTGCTTTGCTACGAGCGCGACCACAGCACCTGCCATCGCTCCTGCATTCTCGATACCGCCAAGAGCGAGCACCCTGCGCTGAGCGTGTTGAAACTCTGACAAGACCTGCTTGTCGTGCCGTACGAAGAAGAACTCTCGGTAATGGTCTTGGTCAAGGCCGCTCCGGTGCCCACGTCCGAACGGCGGGAAACCATGTGCGTGGCCGCCATGCGGCTCGGCTCAGCGCCCGAATGGATACGGCTCTACCCTGTCCCCTTCCGGGACCTCGCGGATGACTCGAAGTTTCGTAAGTACCAAGAGATTACGGTCCGAGCAATACGGCCGAGCGGCGACCGTCGACCTGAGTCATGGACCCCGCTCCATGGATCAGTCCGCCCCGGCACCTTCCTCGGAACCGACCACGGGTGGTCAGCCAGGCGCCAGCGAGTCGCCACACTCGGCGAGCACACAATGTGCGACCTCGTCGAGCGGAATCGATCCGGGTCGGGTCCTGACACGCCTTCATTGGCCGTCGTGCGCGCCGCTGCACCACCCGACCTACTCATCACGCGACGCGACCACGAGCAGCT
>LXNI01001503.1_pt1 | contig 19771 bp, 13 predicted proteins | sample 809091 | NCBI WGS metagenome assembly LXNI01 (sample SAMN04870527, study PRJNA318959) | sponge metagenome | biome: 01000161; feature: marine sponge reef; material: water | host: Sarcotragus foetidus | place: Greece: Milos, Mediterranean Sea | collected 2013-05-29 | depth 5-7 m | reverse complement strand
GCTGAACAGCAATTTGATCGACTCCGAGCATCTGCTGCTCGGTCTAATGCGCGAAGAAAAATCTGTGGCGGCCCGCGCCCTCATCGCGGCCGGGCTTGACCGCGCTCAAGTTGAAGACCGGGCGCGCGCTGCCAGCGGGACGAAACCGGCGCGCGCTCTCCAACTCGACTTGTCGGCAGACGCCAAGAAGACGCTGGAACTGGCGGTCGACGAGGCTCGCCGTCTAAGCCATCATTACATCGGCAGCGAGCATCTGCTGCTGGGTTTGCTGCGTTTGCCGGAAGGCGCCGCCCACGACATCTTGCGACAGCTGAACGTCGCTCCTGAGCAGATTCGCCAGCAAGTAGCGATCGTCATGCAAGAGCCGCCGTCGACGCATCCTCCGCCGGAGGGTCCCCGTTCATTCGCTCGCCCGGCGCCAAGGCACTTCGACTATTTTCTGCTGCGCGCGACAAGCCGATCATCAGGTGAAATCAGCCACCTTGCCGTAGACCTGTCAAGCGAGGTCAAGGATGCGTTGGAAGAAGCGCTCAAAGAAGTTGGTCATACCGGTTCCCTGCTGCTGGACGAAAGGCATCTGCTGCTTGGTTTGCTGCAGAATCGCGCGAGCCCACTGAGGCGGGTCCTGCTAGGCGCCGACGTTGACCTGGACGAAATCACGCGTCAGTTGCGCAACCCCAGTGACGCCTGATGCTGTCGGTCTCCAGCGCGCCGCCGCCCGCCTTTCCGCGTCACTCTATCTCAAAGATGGCGATCAAATGGCTTGAGTATCCGTTGATAATTCGGGACGCATCCGCTAGTATAAGCGAACCGGCTTGAACAAGCCTAGCTGGTCCTGGATCGGCTTCACGTATTGAAACGGCATATCCCGATTGAATGCAACTGCTGGTATAATTGATTTCAGGCTGACGTTTTGGACCGGCCCCTTATTCGGGCTGAACAAGATGGAGGAGTAGACCGTGCCAAACAAAATGGAACGCTTCACACAGCGGGCGCGGCGTGTGCTGAGCCTGGCACAAGAAGAGGCCGATCGACTGCAGCACCATCAGATCGGAACGGAACACCTGCTCCTCGGCTTGATGCGCGAAGATGGCGGTGTGGCGGGCCGCGTTCTGCGGGACCTGGGGCTGGATCTGCGGCGCGTGGAAGAACTTGTCTCGCGCTTGTCCACGGCGGATGAGCGGACGACCAGTTCGCAGTTGGATCTGTCGCCGGGCACCAAGAAAGTGCTCGAGTTGGCGGTGGATGTCGCGCGTCGGATGGGCCACCACTACATCGGCACCGAGCATTTGCTTCTCGGCTTGGTTCGGCAGCAGGAAGGCATCGCGCTGGATGTGCTGCGGCGCCTGGGCGTGAGCCCAGAGGAAGTCCGTCGGCAGACGAGTAAAGTGCTTCAGGAAAGCCCGGTGCAATCGGCGCAGAAGACTCAGGGCCGCCCCCAGGGCAAACAGTCGCGCAAGGACAGCACCCCGCTGGTGGATCAACTGGCGACAGATTTGACCAGCCTGGCGGAAAACGGAAAGCTGGACCCGGTCGTCGGGCGCGAAATGGAAATCGAGCGCGTCATTCAGGTATTGAGCCGCCGGCGCAAGAACAACCCAGCGCTGATTGGCGAACCTGGCGTCGGCAAGACCGCGATCGTCGAGGGATTGGCGCAGCGAATCGTCGAGGGCGACACGCCGAAACCCCTTCTCCGGAAGCGCGTCCTGCAATTGGATGTCGGGTCGTTGGTCGCCGGCACCATGTACCGCGGTCAGTTTGAAGAACGGCTCAAGCGCGTCATCGAAGAGCTCAAAGCCTCCGATACCATATTATTCATTGACGAGGTGCACATGCTGGTGGGCGCGGGCTCAGCCGGCAGCAGCGTCGACGCCGCGAACATTCTCAAGCCGGCCCTGGCTCGCGGCGAGCTGCAGTGTATCGGCGCCACGACGCTGGACGAATATCGCAAGCAAATCGAAAGCGACGCCGCGCTTGAGCGGCGATTCCAGCAGATTCAAGTGGCCGAACCAACGATAGAAGAGACAATCGAAATTTTGCAAGGCATTAAATTCCCTTATCAAGATCATCACAACGTCGAAATCACCGATGACGCCATCGAGACCGCCGCAAACTTGTCCGCGCGCTACATTCCCGACCGATTCCTGCCCGATAAAGCCATCGACCTGATTGACGAAGCCGCCGCCCGCCTGCGGATGTACAAGAGTCCGGAAGCAGCTTCCGTGCGCCGGGTTATGGATGAGCTGGAAGAGATCCATGAAGACATTGAGTTGGCTGAAGACGCGGACGAGCCGGAAGAAGCCGCGACGCTCAGAATGCGCCGCGAGTCGCTGGATGCCCAGTTAGCCGATATCCGACACAATTGGAATGAAGAGACCGGGCAGCCGCGCCTGGTCGGCGAGGATATCTCGGAAGTGGCGGCGATGTGGACGGGCATCCCGGTCACGCGCATCGCCAACGAAGAGAGCGAACGTCTTATGGAGATGGAAGACAAGCTGCACGTGCGCATCATCGGCCAGCACGAAGCCATCGTCTCCATCAGCAAGGCGGTCCGCCGCGCCCGCGCCGGCTTGAAAGATCCGCGCCGTCCAATTGGCTCGTTCATGTTCCTCGGTCCCACCGGTGTGGGCAAGACCGAGCTGACCAAAGCCTTGGCCGAGTTTCTCTTCGGCAGCGAAGACGCGCTAATCCAACTCGATATGAGCGAATTCATGGAGCGCCATTCCGTCGCTCGTCTTGTTGGCGCGCCCCCCGGCTACGTCGGATACGAAGACGCGGGTCAATTAACAGAGGCGGTTCGGCGCCGCCCCTACAGCATTATCGTCTTCGACGAGGTGGAGAAGGCGCACCCGGAAGCCTTCAACATGCTGCTGCAAGTGATGGAAGAGGGCACGCTGACCGACGCGCGCGGCCGCCGCGTGGACTTTCGCAACGCCATGATCGTAATGACAAGCAATGTCGGCGCCGAGTTGATCAAACCGAATTCCGGCTTGGGCTTTAATACGCAGCTGGATGCCGAAAAGCTCGACGACGAACAGTACGAAGACATGAGCCGCAACGTGACCGACAAGCTGCAGCGCATGTTCCGGCCCGAATTCCTCAATCGCGTCGACGCCACCATCATTTTCCGTTCGCTCACACGCGACGAGATCAAACAGATTGTCGATCTGGAACTGGACAAAGTGCGTGAGCGCTTGCTTGAGCATGCCATCACGCTGGAAGCCAGCGACGCCGGCATTGAATGGCTTTCCGAGAACGGCTACAACCCCGAATTTGGCGCGCGCCCACTGCGCCGCTTGATCCAAAACGAAGTCGAAGACCGCCTCTCCGATGGCATCCTCTCCGGTGAATTCGGCTTAGCCAGCGTCGTGCGCATCGACATGGACGATGACGGCGGGCTGGCGATGTACACGGTTGAGGAAGAAGAAGTCGCCGGCGAGCTCGAGGCGCGCGTCTAAGCAAAAGCTAGACACTTAATTTCAAGTTGCCGCCGGCTCGACAGGTCGCTGCAGGAATACCGATGTCCGCGATGCTGCTGGATTCCCGCTCCGCACGAATCGCCCTGCTGATACTGTCCCTCCTGTCGCTGCTTCTATTCGCCTATCTCGGCAGTCACGCCCGTATGACGGCGGACGACTACTGCTTTGCGCATGTGTCAAGCGAGCGCGGGCTCCTGCAAAACATAGCGTTCTGGCGGAGCGCTTGGAATGGCGGCTACACGTATTATCTCGTCCTTGGCTCGCTTGCGCCCTTGGGAACGGCGGCGCCGGCAGTGTTTCCAGCCTTGTTTGTAACGGTCTGGCTAGCCGCCTTATCGGCGCTAATCTTTCAAGCATTATCCTTTGCCGGGCTCAGCCAATTCCCTCTCCTGACCGCGCTCACCGCTGCCGCCGTCATCATCGCGCTTTCGATCAACGCCCTTTTTCTCCTCAGTCGCTCTATTACTATGCCGCGGCCGCTCGGCACACTTTGCCCATCGCCGGTCTCACCGCTTACTTTGCCCTGTTGATAGCGGTTTGCAGACGGCGGGATGCGGCGTCGCCAACTGCGCCCGTGCTGGCTGTCGCAGGAGGCGCCTTTTGCTTCTTTAACGCCGGACTAGGGGAGACATTCGCGCTCGTCCAATTGCTAATTGTCAGCGCCGCATTCCTGGCCAGCATCGTATTTTTGGATCGCTCAGAACATTGGCGCTGTCGATTGTTCCTCGGCGTTGGCTTGCTGGCAACAGTCATCAGCTTGATCGTCATGGCAGCCGCGCCTGGCACCGCCGCGCGCAAGGCTGTGCTTGATGCTAACACGTCGCAACAGAATCGGGATTTATTCGCGCTGGCATCCATGACGCTGGAAGCCGCATTCCTTCATCTGCGCGATTCAGAGCTGATCAAGGGTTTCGTAGGTGCAATAGGATTGGGATTGTTTCTGACGTTGGACCGGCAACGACCGGCGACGGCGGAGAAGACGCTTCAGACAGGCCCCAGTCTGGCGCGCGGCCCGCTGCTATTTGCGCTCGCCATACAATTGCTCGCTTTGCCGCTTCTGCTGGGGCAGCTGAGCGACGATCCGCGCGTGCTGGGGCGCTACAGCATTGGCTATTCGGCGGTGCTGCTAGCCAATCTGGGACTTATCATCAGCATTTCCTTGCTTGCCATTGCGCGTTCTCGCGCCAGCCATCTTCTCACCAGACTTCAAGGCAACTCAACCGGCTTTGGCGCGCTATGCTTGCTGGCCCTATTGCTGCTGACCGCCTTGACACAGATTAGAGCCGTGGATTGGCGCGTCTCAACATATCTCTATCTGGCTCTTATGGCGCTACTGGTTGCGCTGTCGTGGCAATGGTCGTATGCTCTGCCCAGATCCGTCGCGCGGCCGGCTTGGATCGTAATTCTCTCTTGGTCTGCTGTTGCATTCCTCGCCACCCTACAGATCATATTCTTCGGTTTTTATTTCAGCGGGACGCTCTGGCCCCGAATTATTGCATTCGTACCCTATGTGTTCATTCTTTCTGGACTGATATGGGCGGCATTTCTTGGCTACGCGATAACCGGCCTTGGCGGGTCCTCGCGATTTGCCGCTGCCGCTACCATAGGACTAAGGCTTGGTTCGCTCGTTGTGGTTTTGGTCATCGGCGCCGGCGTCTTGCGAGATCATGCCCGCTTGATTCCGTCCTTTCAGGCGTATTCGGCACAGTGGAGCGCTCGTGATCAGCAGATCATAGACGACCGTGAGCGCGGACAAAGAACCGTATCGGTCGCGCCGCTATCGTTTGATTTGGAGCGCTACCTTGGAATCGAGAAACTGCACAAGAGCGATTGCCCGCTGCGATACTACGATGTTGATGCCATCTTGATTAACGACGAGTGAGTGCTAAGCTCGTATCGTGGGCTTCATTTACAAAAAAAGAGGACTGCCCTGCGACAGTCCTACCATACAGTTGCGGACGCGAACTCACGTTCCTCGCTGCAAACTGTTCTTGATAAATGCAAGATCGTCCAGCGCGAGCGTGAGCAGATCAATCATTCTCGCCACCTGTGTTTCCAGAGTTTCCAAGCGCGATTCCACGCTTTCCAATCGAAGCTCTACGCGGTCCATTCTTTGTTCCAGAACGTCCATTCTTTGTTCCAGAACGTCCATTCGCGTTTCAAGCGAGTCCATTCGCGTTTCAATTCTATCAATTCGAGACTCGATCGAAGTCAACTGCTTTCTTTGGTCTGTCAGCGCCCGACCCAGCGCATACTGCCCCTCAAAAAGTGAGGTTGAAATGTCTTCCAGTTGTCGAAGGCGCAATTCCTGAACATCGGCGACCTCTTGCATGGCAACGCAACCTCTGCTAATTCTTGTGTATGCTGGTAATCATAGCATAGATTTGAGCGACTAACCAAAAAAAGAGGACTGCCTTGCGACAGTCCCCCGAAATTGATTTTACTCGCGGCTATGAGCCAGCTTACATCATGCCGCCCATACCACCCATGCCGTCCATGCCGCCACCGGGCATCGGCGGGGGAGATTCTTCGGGCACATCGGTGATCAGGGCTTCGGTGGTGAGGATCATGGCCGCAATCGAAGCCGAATTCTCGATGGCGCCGCGGGTTACCTTGGCGGGGTCGGGAATGCCGGCATCAATCATGTCGCCGTATTCGCCGTTCATGACGTTGAAGCCGACGCGATGGTTGCTGTTTTCCTGCTGAGCGCGGCGCACGTTCTGGATGATAACCGCGCCATCTTCGCCGGCGTTGGCGGCGATCTTGCGCATCGGCATTTCCAGGGCGCGGCGCATGATGGTGACGCCGGTATTCTCGTCGCCGATTTCCATGCTGACGCCGTCCAGCGAGCTCATGGCGTTGATCAGAGCGACGCCGCCGCCGGGCACGATGCCTTCTTCAACTGCCGCGCGGGTCGCGCTCAAGGCATCTTCGACGCGGTGCTTCTTCTCTTTCAGCTCGGTCTCGGTGGCCGCGCCGACGCGAATGACTGCCACGCCGCCGCTGAGTTTCGCCAGGCGTTCTTGCAGCTTTTCGCGGTCATAGTCGCTGGTGCTGCTGTCGATCTCGCGGCGGATCTCATCGATACGGCCCACGATTGCGCCTTCTTCGCCGGCGCCGTCAACGATAACCGTGTCGTCTTTGGTGCTGACGACCTTGGCCGCGCGGCCCAGGTCTTGCACGGTCACGCTGTCCAGCTTGCGTCCGGTCTCTTCGCTGATGACGGTGCCGCCGGTCAAGACAGCGATGTCTCGCAGCATGGCTTTGCGGCGATCGCCGAAGCCGGGCGCTTTGACAGCCAGGACGTTGATGGCGCCGCGCAGCTTGTTGACGACCATGGTCGCCAGCGCTTCGCCATCGACATCTTCGGCGATGATCACCAGTTCGCGCTTGCCGACCTGGTGCAACTTTTCCAGGATCGGGATGATATCCTGCGCCGCGCTGACCTTCTTGTCGTGGATCAGGATATAGGGTTCTTCGATGCTGGATTCCATGGTCTCGCTGTTGCTGACGAAGTAGGGGCTGATGTAGCCGCGGTCGAATTGCATACCCTCGACGTATTCGGTCTCGAATTCCAGGCCGCGGCTTTCTTCGACCGTGACAACGCCGTCTTTGCCGACCTTGTCCATCACCTCGGCGATTAGATTGCCGATTTCCTTGTCCTGCGCGGAGACGCTGGCGACATTGGCGATCTCATCCTTGGTTTCGATCGGCGTCGACTGAGTCAGGATGTTGCCGGCCACGATATCAGCAGCGTGAATGATACCGCGCTTCAAGAGCATGGGGTTGGCGCCGGCGGCTACGTTCTTCAGGCCTTCATTGACGATGGCCTGCGCCAGGACGGTCGCGGTGGTGGTGCCGTCGCCGGCGATGTCGTTGGTCTTGGTAGCGGCTTCTTTCAGCAGCTGCGCGCCCATGTTTTCGTAGGGATCTTCCAATTCGATCTCTTTGGCGACGGTGACGCCATCGTGGGTCACGGTAGGCGCGCCAAATTTCTTGTCCAGCGCGACGTTGCGCCCCTTGGGACCGAGGGTCGTGCTGACCGCATTGGCGACCTTGTCAACGCCGGCCTGCAATTTGCGGCGCGCGTCTTCTTTGAATACGAGTTGCTTTGCCATTGATTCCTCCTGGTTTCACTCCATTTATTTGTGGCGCGATTCTTGATTACAATTGCACGATGCCGAGGATGTCGGATTCTTTCATGATCAGCATCTTGACGCCGTCAAGCTTGACCTCGGTGCCGGCGTACTTGGCGAAGAGCACACGGTCGCCTTCCTGAACATCCATAGGAATGCGTTTGTCGCCGTCTTCATCATACTTGCCGGGACCGGCTGCGCGAATCAGACCCTGTTGCGGCTTTTCCTTGGCCGTCTCCGGCAAGACAAAGGCGCCGCCGCCGAAGGTCTCCTCGGACTCTACAGGTTCGACCAAAACGCGGTCACCAAGCGGGCGGATCGATATAGCCATTTTCTTCTCCCTCTTGAACTATCAATACTCGTGAACAGCATCTGCGCTCGCATCGCGAGCCGCTAGCACTCGTTCACCGAGAGTGCTAAGTTGACCGGGTTAAAATAGCATAGTCAGTCGAGAGAGTCAATGGAATTGGCAGAGCAAAAGCAAGATTGCCAAGATTTTTATGCGATTCTTATATCTTGGTGTTGCAGTCGGGCCGGGGACAAAGCGCTCCAACTGGCAACGCGGTGTTACGCTTTACGAGCCCGAAGCGCCCTGAGGATTGTCGTTTTCAGCTTGGCTCACTTGCACGATCGTGTCTACTCCGTAGAATTGTTCGGCAGAGCGAAGCGTGCCCAGGCCGAGATAATCTGCCAGGTCAAAGGACAGCGGCTCCACCCTGATATGCGCCCGGCCGCTCTGCCGCTGCCCGATGATATAGGCGTGGCGAGCGTCCCATTCGGCAGCGTAAATCCGCAGCTTTGGCAGGAGCTTTGCCTGGCCCAGGAATATGCCGCCGCCAACCACTACAGCCACAGTCAGGCTGCCGATTGCCAGCCAGCGTTTCCATATTAGCGGATTATCGTCGGCGAAAGCGCTTGACTTCACCAGATAGCCCAAGTACAGGCCCCAGACCAGACCGGACAAGACCTGCAGCCAGGCTGAACCCGACATGATGCGGTCCGCGGTGAAGCCGTGGCCGATAAAGGTGACGCAGTATTGCGCGGCGATGGTGAGCCAGGCAATCGGCAGCGATGCGAGCGCTACTGCGCCTAGCATATTGCTTCTGCGGTCGGCAGCGCCGCTTTGCCATAGCAGCGCCAAAACCGCTAGCAGCGAGAGCGCTGATACAAACAGAAAGGTAGACGCGCGCGAATCGATGCGTCTGACTTGCGTCAAGGCAAAGAGCAGAATAAACGCCAGCAAAATCACGGCGGATACTATGGGCAAGCCATGTCGTCTCCGCTCAAGCAAGCGCTGCAGCCGGCGCCGCTGCCAACGAGCTGCAGCGAAGGCCAAGAGCAGGAAAATATGAAGGGCGAGCACCATGAGGTAGCTCAGGCTATAGCGCCCCAGTAATTGCGCATTGTCGCTCTTGTGCGCCAGCATGATGGGCAGGAAGACCAGTTGCGCCGCCAGACCGAGACTGAGCGCGACTGCCAGACGCCCGCCCGACAACTCAGTCGTGGAGGTCGCCGCCGGCTTTGACGTGGCCAGCGCGGTGAACAGACCCGCCGCCAGCAGCAAGACGAATCCGGCGAAGGAATCGGGCCGGCCGATGCTCTCGAGAGTCAATTGTATAGTCAGGGTCGCCAGCAGGGAAAGCGATTTCACAGGCGGTCGATAACGCTCGGCGTCGGCCGCAAGTCGGTTGGCAACGCCGGGAGAGGTTACTTGAATGATCAGCCCGAGCGCCGTCGCCAGCAGCATGGCAGCTGCGATGATCGCCAGGGCCCGACGCTTCTGCTTGTCCGCGACCGCGATGGCCAGCGCCGCCAATGCCGCCAGAAATACAAATTGAAATACGACGTACATCTCAGCTGCGCCCGCGGTGAGAAACATGATCAGCGCGCAGACCGCCGCTCCCATATACAAAATGGTTGAGTTGGCAGAACGTTTGAGTATGCAAATTCCCAAGGCCAGGCAGCCGGCCAGCGCGCCTAGCGGCAAGGTATAGGTCATATTTGACGAGAACCAGTAGAAGGATTGGGGTGAATAAAATGCGTTGATAGCGGCGGCTGCCAGCAGCGCGGCCCCCGACAGCGCGATGAGCCGCCTGGGGCCTTCCAAGCCGAGCAGCGCTATCGCTTCGCGCATAAGCAAATAGAAACCGAGCATCCAGAGACTGACGATGAGCAAGGTTGACAGCGGCGGCAGCAGCTCGCCCAGCGATGACAGCGCCGCTTTTATGTAGACCGTCGTATAAGCCGGAGACCAACGGTTGTAGTAGTGGATCATCGTATCCCAGGCGCCCAATTCCCGCCCGGCGGCGGTGTAGCCAAAGTCGTCGTGGATCAAGCGCGTATGCTGGCCCATATAGGCGAACATCAAGACGGGCGCCAGGGCCAACGCTAGCAATCCTACTTGAATCAGTTGTTTTATGCGCATCATCGGTTGCTCACAAGGCGCTACGCATCATGAAAACCAGCACATTCCAGCGCAGCTACAGCGATAGACTGCGGCGCCAAGACCCTCACGGCTCATCTTCCTCCACGGTAATTGATTCGACGCCATAGTACTTTGAGGCATACCTACTTATGGCTGGAGTGGACATATTCAGGTAATTTACATGAAAGCTCAAATCGAAGCTCAACGGCTTCACTATCACATCCATTTGACCACGGTCTCGTTGGCTGATGATCGACCGCTCACGTTCATCCCATTCCCGCGCATAGGTCTGTAAATTCGGGATTAGCGTGGCCCGGCCCAACATAATGCCCGCGCCGATAAGCAATGCAAGCGCCAGCCCCGACAGCCCCGTACGCCGCAGCCAGGTCTCGTGAGCGGGGATCGCTGAGCTGGCCCTGCGCATGTGATAGCCTGCGTAAGCGCCCCAAACCAGGCCCAATGAAACGTGCATGAATACGGCGGGCACGGTAATACGCCCGTTGAGCTTTCCCAGGGTGTAAAGGGGAATTACGACCATGACAACGTACGATAGCGCGCCTGCTATCGTCATCAGCATAGCGGCCTGGCCGTATCGTTTCAGCAGCTCGTCGTCCAGCGCTGCCGTCAACTGCCAGGCCAGCATCCATATCAACAAGGTGGCCGAAGCGAATAAGAAGCGTGAAGCCCGAAAGTGGACGCTTCTGAAAAGGGCGCCGGCGAAGAGCGCAAATACGACCAGCAAGACGACGCCTGAAGCGACCAGCAGGCGATTGCGGTTCATGAGCAGCAGAGCGCCGAAGCTGCGGCGGCGGCGCAGCAGAAAGAGGAAACAGAGCAACAAGCCCAGATTAATGATTATCACACTGGAGAAGGCGTAGCTGAATTGACCAAGCACTGCTGGATGATCGCTTGTATGCGTCCACAGTATGGGCGCGAATATCAGCTGTACGATGATTCCGCAGCAGAGGGGCCCCCGGGCCAATTCCGCGCGACGACGCAGCGGGGCGCCGGGCGGCGGCTTGTGTAAGAGCAGGCCCGCGAATAACCCGACCCCGAAGAGCATGGCGAACCCGGCAAAAGTCTTTTCTTGCCCGGCTAGCCAGAATAGCCCTTCCGCCAAGGCTTGCGCCAGGTCGGGCAATGCCCGCTTCGAAACCGATTCTATCGGCGAGATATGGGCCGAGCGGACGGTAACGCCGGGCGCGCTAATATGGCTCAGAAAGCTGGCAGCGCTTGCGGCAAGCCCCGCCGCGATCAGAACAACAGTGGTCTTGCGCCCGCTGCGCTTTGCGAAGGGCACTGCCAGAAGAAGTAGATAGGCAAGCGCGCAGAATTGTAGAACCATGAATAGCGCGCCAAAACCGGCCGCCATAAAGCAGTACGCCAGGCCGAAAATCGCCGCCGGAAGCAGCCACTTTGAATCGTCAACTACACTGGTCGATTTCAATACCAACACCAGATAGAGAATGAATGCGGCCAGCGGCAAGCCGTAGGCTACATTCGCGGTATACCAATACAAGGATTGTTGAGTATGAAAGGCGTTGATCATAGCGGCGATCGCAAGCGCGGCCGCTGCCAGGGAGATGCTCTTGCGATGGCTTTCAAGTTTCAGCCGGCACAGCGCGCACTTGATGAGCCAGGTTAGCGAAAGCAGCCATAAGCCCAGCTGCAATACCGCCAGTATCCTTGGGGCGTCCGAGCCGAATCGTGCGAAGATGCCGTGCATGATTTGGTCGGTGTAGCCACCATTCCAGGAATTTCGCCAATAGAAAATGGCCTCCCACGGACCGAGGTCACGGCCAGCTGCTAGATAAAGATAGTCGTCCGACATCAGGCGAGTGAATTGTCCCATATAGGCAAATTGAAGCAGCGGCAAACAGGCCAGAATCAACAGTATCGCTTTAGTTATTCGCGCAAGGCGCATTACACGCAGCCTTTCAGCCAAGGCATTTCGCGGACGGCAGCTCAACAGAGGCGGTCATTCGCATTTCCCTGCTGTAGGCGGCCAGCCCGCATTCTGATGCCATTTCCTTGTCTGCGACAGCGACGAAGCGTTTAATCTCAGCCATCGCCGGGCCGCGTGATGGACTCCAGGCCATAATACAGCGTGGCGCAAGCATTGTAAGTGTCGTCAAAAATGTGGAAACCATCAACGCGCTCACCCAGGTTGTAGCTGAGCTCCGGCACAACAATGGCATCGCGCCCGCTGTCTCGCTGGCGGATAATTTCCTCGTGCCGCGTATCCCACTCGCTGGCGAATGCAGTCAGCGCCGGCAACTGACGGCTCTGCCCGTTGAGGATTCCGATCGCCAAGATTATAGTGACCAAGGCCGCGCCGAGTCGATACTGGCGTCCCGCAGCGTCATCCACATTAGAAATTAGTCCGCTGCGCAGGAGCAGCAGGCCGAGTCCAAGACCCCAAGGCAACCCGCTGGCTACGTGCAGAAATGCCGTGCCGGCCAGAATTCGTTCCGACAGAAAACCCAGGGAAAACAGCGACAAGCTTATCAGAGCCAGATAGCAGAACAGCGTCGCGCCGGCCGCAAATAGCGGGAGCTGGCGCCAAAGCCGAGAATCCGCATCCGAAACGCGGTCCGCCAACTGCCACAATAGCAGACAGAGCAAGACAAAGGCGCTGGAGAACAAGTACGTTGCAGCCTTGTAATGGATGCTGCGCGCCTGGTCCATGGCGAAGAGCAGCGCAGCGGCGAGGATAATGGCAGTGATGTAGACTCGCCAGATCGACTCATTGCCGCGCAATAACTTGTCTATTCTCTTCCTGGACGCAATCAACAGCGCAAATGCCGAAATCTGCGCAATGTTCAGGCAGATGACCAAGAAAAAAGCGGCGCTGAAACGGCCCAGGAATTGCGTAGCATCACTGGTGTGCGCCCACAATATGGGCAGGAAAAGCAGCTGCGCGATGAATCCGGCCCAGAGCGGCCGCTTTGCCAGCGCCGGCGGCCGAAAAGGACCCAGAGCGCGCTGCGGACGATACAGGCTAAGCGTCACGAAAAGGGACAGGCTTAGCATGAGCGCGAAGCCAGCAAAGGCCGGCTGATGTCCGACCTGCTCAAACATGGTCTCAAGCGATTTCAGCAAGAGCTCTGGCAGCTCCCGAACCGGCGGTCCCTGGTTGAGTTCGGCATATTTCTCGCTGGCCAGCCGGCCCGAGAAACCCGGCGCGGTCACCAGGACAAGCGCGGCCGCGGCCGTCGACAGCCAGCCCGCGCCCAGCAGAATGAGGCAGCGCCGCCGAAAGGTTTCATGCAGGAACAGCATCGCCCCCAGCATAAGCGCTGACAAAGCCGCGGCCTGAAAAACCAGGTACATGGGCGAGAAACCGGCATTAAATAGACAGCCAGCCGCGACCAAGCACAGTACCGCGCTAATCCGCAGGCGGGGCCGGAGCGCCAAGTGTATGCCGACCGCGATGATCAGGACAAGCAGCGCCACAGGCAAGGCGTAGGCCACGTTGGCCGACAACCAGAAAAATGATTGGTCGGAATGAAACCCGTTTATGGCGGCGACAACAAGCAGCCCGGACACCGTAAGCGCCAGCGGCAGTCGGCGCCTCTCGACGCGCAGTTGCTTGAGCGCAATCAGCGTCAGCCAGGTCAGCCCAATCAACCAGATGACGGTGATCAGCGGAGGAAAGACTGCCGGCGCCGCCTCCCCATTTGACGCAAACAAGAACTGAACAAAGTAATTGGAATAGCTGCCGTTCCACGCGTTGCGGACGCGAAGCAGAGCGTCGAGCATGCCAAATTGCTCGCTCCAGGCGATGTGACAATAGTCGTCCGCGAACAATCGACTGAGACTGCCCATGTGGGCCATTACTGCCGGCGGCAGCAATGCCAGCAGCGCCACTATCCAGGCCACAGCGCCGTCTCGCCTCATGCCCGTCCCTTAGACGTCGACGACAAGCAGCGCCAAGCTCGATTCAGCGCGATTGCCGACCTGGTCGAAGACCAAGGCCCGAAAGCGTTCCTCGCCGGCTCGGTCGGCTTCAAGCTCAATGCCGTAGGGCCAGTCGCGATCGACCAGCAGCAGTTCATCATCTCGATAAAATTCAACTCGCTCAATCGCCAGGTTGTCGCTGACCTCAGCCAATAGCGAGACCACTTCGCCCAGGGCGATTGACGCGGAGTCGGCGCCGCCGTTCGCCTGCAATTTCACCGCTGGCGGCGTATTGTCGAAGGTCAGCAATTTGGAATCCGTCAGTCGGCTGCCGTCCGCAAAGTCTACTGTCAATCGTAAGGTATGGATACCGCTGAGCAAGATGGTTTGCCAGGTTGCCGAAATCGTACCGCCGGCGTCGACTGAGCGGCGATCGCCGATGGGGTACCAGCGATCCGGGTTGACATCCGCGCCGTATTCGAGCAGCCAGCTTTCGGCGCCGTCGCGGTTGATCGTCGCGACCACTTCCACCGACGAGCCGGCATAGGCGTAATCCACCGGCGACGTCAAGAGCAGGTCTTTGCTGGCGGCCCGGTCTTGGTCGGCGCTGTAGCTGCTGGACGGCAAGGGCTTGTCGTTTTCAATCCACCAATCGAGGATATCGTCCGGCGGCACGAAGTAAGCTGCTTCCTCGCGCAAATTCGCGGGTGTATGAACCGTTGACAGCTGCTTGGTCGCGCTATTGATCTCGATTGTTTGCCAACGGTTGTCCCGCCGCAATTCGGAGCCGGCCGGCACCAGTTCCTGGCGCGTGGGGCAATGATCGGTGGTGGCGGGCAGCCTGCCGGAAAGCTCGCAGACCAGGTATTCCTCGATATCGGCCGGTGCCGTCCAAGCTCGCGGCGGCAGATTGAGCGTCTCATGCGCGCTTCGCATCAACGCGCTCCAAAGGGGCGCTGTGCCAAGCCGCTGATAGGCGTCGATGCTCATCCCGGCTTCATCGCTTCGACCGCTATGCGCCGCCAATACCAGATCCGGCGTATAACCCACCGTCCAACTTTCGCGTTTGTCCTGGCTCAATCCATCGATCGCGGCGGCCTGCCGACCCAGCTGCAGCGCAAGATCCGGCTGCTGCAGAGTCGCGCGGCGCGCGTCGGCGTCCGCCAGAATGTCATTGACCAGATAAGCCAAGCTGGGCTCGATGAGGGCTGTCTGTCTGGCGCCCGGCGGCAAGCCCTCAAGCGACCACAGCACGCGCCCGGCGGCGTCCTCGATGCGCAGCACGGCGACGGGGTCCAGACGACGATTGCCCGCGACCGGCGCCGAGGTTTCGATGCCGCGCATGACGCCCGCTGCCGCCAGCACGCTATAGGCGTAGGCGGTATCGAGCACGGAAACCGCCCCGCCCCGCTCCAGCAAATCCAGACCGGCGCCGCCCCCGTCCAGGCTGTTGAAACCCAGTGTTTGCGCCATCCGCAGGGCCGAGGGCATGCCGGTTACGCTGGCCACTTGAACAACCGGCGGCAGCAGACCGGCTGACATGGCATCGCGCAAGAGCAGCGGACCGCGATAGCGCCCATCGGGATTGGCCGGCGCATAGATCAGATCGGCCGCCCGGCCCGGATACCTGCGCGGGATGTCGTAGAGCATTGACGCAGGCGTGAATTCTCGGCGCAGAAAGGCGTCCATATACACAAAGGGTTGCAGCAGGACCGCCGGCTGATATTGGGCTGCATCCGCCTCGCCGACCAGGCTCAAGATTTCGCCGCTGTCGACATGAATCAACGCGAGCGCGCCGCTGTCGGGCGCCGCCGCCAGCGGTTCTCCTGGCAGTCCGATTCGGCTATCAGCCGGGCAAGGCATGCCGCCCGCCTCCAGCGCCGCCGACGATTCGCCGCGCAGGCCATTCAGATGCGCTCGCAGCAGGCAGGCCGCGCGCCGCTGCAGATCCAGGTCAAGCGTGGTGATGACGCGCAAGCCGCCCCGCGCCATCAGCCTGGCGCCGTCCAGTCCCAGGCGATCCAGTATCGCCGCCGCCTGCCGCTTGGCGTAGCGGGAGAAGACCGGCGCGATTTCAGCGCTGTAGTCCGATGGCGCGCGCGTGGCAAGGCGGTTGGCCGATGCCGCGTCGAATGCGGCTTTGTCGATCAGCCCGGCGTCCAGCATCTCAAAGAGCAGGTTGGCGCCGCGTTCCTGGCTGCGGCGGGCGTCATCGAGCGGGTTGATGGCGGGCTGCGCCGCGGTCATTGCCAAGACAGCCGCTTCGGCCAGGGTCAAGCGCTCGGCCGGCTTGCCGAAGTACACCTGGGCCGCCGCGTCCAGTCCGAAGGCATCGTGGCCGTAACCGCGGCTGTTGAGCCGCCACTCCAGCAGCTCCTCCGCCGACCGGGTTCGCTGGCTCTCGGCGATCAGCACGATTTCCAGCAAGCGCTCGTCCAGGCCGCTTGAGCGCGTCAGCGGCAGTATGGTCTCGCGCGTCAAATCTCCGGCCAGGCCGCCCTCGACCCTCAGGGGCAGTCCAATGATATAGCGCCAGAGCTGCAGCGCGGTTTCCAGCGGAGCGAAGCCCCTCTGCGAGTCCGGGTGATTCGCATCTTCCACCAGCCGCGCCGCGTCGACTACATAGGGCGGCAGGTCAGCAAGCCGCAGCCAGCGCCGCCGATCACCCAGCGGGTCGTACGCCTGGAAAATTTCGTGCTGCCCGTCGCGGTCATAGAAGCGGGTCAAGCCTTGGTCGCTGTCCAGAAAAACGGTCTCTTGCGGCGTCGGCATAGTGCTGGCCGCCTGCACATACAGCGCGGCGGACAAGCCGACGAGCGCCAGGGGCGGCGTCAGCGCCAGGGTTAGCGGCAAGAAAATTATGATTGTCAGCCAGAGCGCTGAACGGCGGCCTTCGCGCTGAGCGCGCTTTCTTCGGTTGTGTCGGCGGCGGATGATATGCGCGACTGCGGGCATGAGCCGGTCCTGATCATTGCCTCAGTATCCTGCGCCCAGTTTACTCTGAATTCGCGATGGCGGTTTTGTGCAAGGGGTGAAATCCGAGCTTAAACGCGCCACAATAAAAGACGGCTGAGCCAGCGCGCTGCAGCCGCCGAACTATGCGCCTGAGTCGATTATTGTTGAAGTTCGTCAGCGAAACGGGCTAGAGCGTCCCAATCGCCCTTGGCTGCCAGTTCAGCTTGCTGCGGCCAAGTTTCGAGCCGTCCGGGCCGGCTGCGTCCGCTAGCCTCGATGAGCGCTTCCAATTCGTCGACAGAGGCCCGCGCCAGGGTCGCGTAGGTGCGGATGCCGGCCTCATTCAGCACCGTCTGGAATACCGCGCCGATGCCGTTGATCCTGGTCAAATCGTCCGCTTCGGCATTGGCGTCGTCTCCCCGCCGCACGATGGTCCGTTTCATCAGGTCTTCAGCTTCTTGCACGGCTTCTTCGGCCGCTTCGGCAGCGCCAGCGTCGCTTTCCGCTGTAGCTTCGCGGCGCGACCAGAGCCAAAAGAAGATCGCCAGGGCGACCAAGCCGATGGTCCAGGAGAACATGTCGCGGTTGCTCTCGGGTGATATCGCCATGTTCAGCGCCAAAATGATCGCCAGCACCAGCGCTATCGTCGCTATCATGTCCTTCGCTTCATGACTGAGTCTCATAAGGTTCGCCACCGTCTCGGTTCGTCAACTTGCTGCCGATTATAGCATATTCAGCCTGCGGAAAAGCCTGGCGCCGCGTCAAATTTGGACGGGCCGGCTGCTGCCCTCAAGGCAGAAGCGCTGCTTACGATTACTACGCATTCGGTAGCGAAGATGTTTCCAAAGGCGCTAAGATCAGGACTTGCTCGACCATTACAAAGATCTAATCCGGCAGCGCAAGGCGGACGCTGGTGCGTGATTGTGCGTACGAGCCAAGGCTCGCCCCTACACCTAAACCAAAGTGGCGAAAGCGGCAGGAATCATGTGCTGGAATTACGTGATACAATCCGCAGCGGACTTACACATTTAAGGATAGGGAGCGGACAAATGATAATCGGCATTACAGGCGTACTCGTGGACGACCAATCCAAAGCGCTGAAATTTTATACGGAAGTGCTGGGTTTCCTGGTGAAGCACGATATCCCCATGGGCAACCCGGAAGGCGACCGCTGGCTGACGCTGGTGTCGCCGGAGCGGCCCGATGGCGTGGAGCTGCTGCTGGAGCCCAATCGCAATCCGATATCCAGCGCGTTTCAGCAGGGGCTGATGGAACAGGGCCTCCCCGCTACCATTTTCACCGTCGAAGATACGCAGGCGGAATACGACCGGCTGGTCGCACTGGGTGTGGAATTCACCATGCCGCCGACCGACATCGGGCCGGCCATCATAACAGTCTTCAAAGATACCTGCGGCAACCTGATAAACTTGACGCAGTACAAGAGCGGCTAAGCGGCTGGATTGCACGCAGGCTCCTCAGCCGCCGTGCTGGCGCAGGAGGCGCAGGGCGCTCTCAGCCATGACACCGACGCCGACCGGCATGCAGTCTTCGTGAATATCGAAAATCGGGCTGTGATGCGGGCGGTTATGCTCGTCCAGTTGCGCGCCTAATCTCATCATGGCGCCGGGCGCTTGCTGCGTCATGAAGGCGAAATCTTCGCCCGCCATGATGGGCGCGCCTTCGCCGGTATGGGCATCGCCCACTAGGTCGCTGCTGACGGAGCGCATCAGCGCGGCCACGCCCGGATCGTTGTACAGGGCCGGATAGCCGGTCGAGATACTGAGTTCGTAGTCGCCGCCGAAGTGGCGCACCAGGGCAAAAGCCTCCTCTACCAAGCGGTGGATGTCTTCGCGCGCTGCTTGCTCGAAAGTGCGGATGGTGCCGGTGATCAGCACTTCGTTGGGGATGACGTTGGGCGCGATGCCGGCGTGGATGGAGCCGATGGTGACGACCGAGCGCTCGGTGGGGTCGCGCCGCCGCGAGCGGATGGCTTGCAGCGCGTTGACGACCTGCGCCTGCAACCAGATCGGGTCCAGGCCGTTATGTGGCGCCGCGCCGTGTGTGCCCTCGCCGATGATCTTGGCCTCGAAAGTATCGGGCGCCGCCAGCGAAAAACCATCGCAGACCTCGACCAGGCCCACTGGCGAGCCGCTGGAGACGTGGCAAGCGATGACGGCATCCAGGCCGTCCAGCGCCTTCTGCTCGACCATGAGGCTGCCGCCGCTGTGTCCGTCCGATGGACGCCACTTTTCTTCGCTGGGCTGGAAGAGCAGGCGGATTTCCCCGGCCGGCCGATCGGGCATGTCGTTGAGCAGCTTGGCCACGCCCAGCAGCATGGACGTATGAGCGTCGTGGCCGCAGGCGTGCATCAGCCCGGGCGTCTGCGATTTATAAGGCACATCGTTGGCTTCCTGGATGGGAAGCGCGTCCATGTCGGCGCGGATGCCGACGGCGGGCCGGCCTTCGCCGATGCGCGCCACCACGCCGGTTTCCGCCACGCCGACTTCAATCTCGATGCCCATTTCACGCAGCGAATCTGCCACCAGGCGCGAGGTGCGCTGCTCCTCGAAGCCGAGCTCGGGGTGCATGTGGATATCGCGGCGCCAGGCCACGAGCTGCTCCTGCATGTCCTTGGCTTTGTCCAGCAATGTCATTGCTCTGTCCTCTGGCTGTCAATCTTAGTGGCTGAATGATACCGCAGAATTGCAGTGACGACAGGTGACGTCCCGTAAGGCGATTGCATGATTTTATTAACCACAGAGTTGATCGCCCGTAATTCGGGGCAGCCACAAAATCACAACCATCCCGCGAATTCTGACGGTAGGTAATCGAAGGGTTCCACTATCAAGCTGATAATGAGATGAGTTTCGCAAGTT
>LXNI01001502.1_pt1 | contig 19772 bp, 16 predicted proteins | sample 809091 | NCBI WGS metagenome assembly LXNI01 (sample SAMN04870527, study PRJNA318959) | sponge metagenome | biome: 01000161; feature: marine sponge reef; material: water | host: Sarcotragus foetidus | place: Greece: Milos, Mediterranean Sea | collected 2013-05-29 | depth 5-7 m | reverse complement strand
AATCGTTTTGAGAAAGGACGTTTAGCATGAAAGTTGAAGATATTTTTGGTGTTCCAACAATCGAGCGGGAAGTGATGTATGAAGAAACGGGTGAAACTTTTAGCTTGTCCCAATATGTTCAAAAGCACCCACCTGAAGAGCAAGATTCGATCCGTTTAGCTCTGGAGAGTCACTTACGTCAAAAAGAGAAGAAGATTGAATGGTTATCGCGACGACTACAAAAATCGTTGGATCTGCCCAAAATCCTTTACAAATACATACCCTCAGAACTACTTCGACATGGTAATCCCCCAAGGTTCCTACGGGCGTCGCAACCATCCTCCCTGAACGATGTAATGGAATGCGGCATCATTGCACGAGTCGAACAGGAAGAAGACAAGGCAGAGTGGAGTGAAATTGCAGTCATCGAATCTCAAAATCTCCCGGAGGAATCATCATTTCCAGAAGTGGTAGAAAGGCGCGTCTCTCATTACCGAGACGCAAAGATTACCAAAGCCATTCAGAGATACTTGGATGCAAAGGTTGGGATAGTGTCTTTTTCCACTGACCCCCTTGTGCCAACCATGTGGGCTCATTATGCACAGAATGAAGGGGTTGTCATTGGGTACAACACAGGCATTTTAGATACCCTTGGTTTTGACTTAAGAAAGGTGCTCTACTTGGACTCCCCGCCATTCTATACTCCTGAGTTCGACAAGAAAGTCAGGATACGATTTGTTGATGAAGAACGACAGATGCTCGAAAAAGAAGAGGGAATCCATTTGGAGGGGGTGCCATTTATGCCTTACGTGGAGTTGCTGGAGTTCCGGGCCGATTCGAGGGAATTGGCAAAACTGCTGTATGTAAAGGGGAAGCCCTGGAGTTACGAAAAAGAGGCGCGGCTGTTAGTTGATCAGAAAGAAACCCGGCTTCTCAATAAGAAGGACAAGAGCGATTTTCCTATACGAGTTATCGACATCCCCATTGAAGCTATCGAGGATGTTTATGTCGGGCCAAAAACACTTTTGGAGGATGTCAGGAGGATAGTAGCTACATTCGTCGAAAGTAAACATGAGATTGATGTCAAATTCACGAGTTCGCACAGCTTTCAACCGAAAGTAACTCAAATCCTTTCACTTCGCGATCTGAGCAAATCAAAGACAGACGATAAGTAAGATGGTGACCGACCTGGAATAAGACCAGTAATATGTATAATATGGTTGGCCCCAATGTCTAGACCACGAAACGGGAGAATAAGGTGCATTCTGACGGATGCGTTCTGCCGCCATCAGAGCACGAGGTGCTCTTCTGCGGGAGTGCGATAGTTGAGACTTTGATGCGATCCCTCATGGTTGTAGAAGTCGAAATAGCCGGTCAACCCGGAGTGCAGCTGAGGCACGGTGTCATACTGGTCGAGATAGATGTTGTCATATCTGACGCTGCGCTATAGACGTTCGCAGAAATCGTTGTCGAGGGCGCGACCGAGGCCGTCCATGCTGACCTGAATGTTGGCTGCGAGCAGGCAGGCGGTGAAGGCGTCGACCGCGAACTGTGCGCCCTGGCCGGTATTGAAGATCGCGTGGGGCGGCTCTTGCTGAGCACTTGGCTTAAGGCATCGAGCCAAAAGATGCCGTCCAGGGTGTTGGAAAGCTGCCAGGCGAGCACGAAGCGGCTGTGCCAGTCGATGACAGCGGCCAGTTACATGAAGCCGCGTAGCATCGGCAGCGGCGGGCGTCCGAAGCTGACCGGCTACGGCGGCGGCCTCTGGCGCAAAGAGTGGCTCCTGCGCCATGAGGGTGTCTTAACTGGTTTGAGGGAAGGATACAGCCATACACAAACAGAGCATTAAATGGTAGAATATGTTGCATTTTAAGACGGAATTGATTATCTGTGCATACAGAAATGCCAGGCACAAATTCGTTGGGGAATCTGACCTATGACACAACCGGACATCATCCAGACCATTCTCAAAGACAGCAACTATCATCTTTCCTTATTTCGGGAAGACGAGATCGAGGATCTGCGCGACGGAATCATCGTCAAGACAACGAAGGGCAAGGCAGCGCCCTTCGTCCGTTGTATCGTCCGCGACAAGGAAGTTCAGCTGAAGCCGGAGGAAATCGTCCGCCAGTTGTACGCGACAAGACTGATCAACCGGTACGGCTACCCCGGCAAACGCCTTAGTTTCGAGCACGCCGTCAACTTTGGAAAGGAGAAGAAAAAGGCCGACATAGTCATCTTCGACAAAGACCGGCCCGATACCGCTTTTATTATCGTTGAACTGAAAAAGCCAAAGCTTAAAGACGGCAAGAGCCAACTGCGCTCCTACTGCAACGCTACCGGCGCGCCGATTGGCGTATGGACCAACGGCGAACAGATCTCCCATTATCACCGTAAAGACCCCAACTATTTTGAGGATATCACCGATATCCCCAAAGCAGAGCAAAGCCTCCAGGAGATACTAAGCGAACGTTTTACACTGAAAGACCTGGTCATTCGGGACAAGCTTGCAAATGAGCGCAAGTCCCTGAAAGATATCATCTTGGAACTGGAGGATGAGGTTCTGGCAAACGCCGGCGTAGATGTGTTTGAGGAAGTTTTCAAACTCATATTCACAAAGCTTTACGATGAGTTCCTCAGCCAGAAAGACAAGGATTTACTCAACTATTACACGCGGCAGGTAACCAAGACTGCCGTACATGAACACGGGGCTCCTTACTATCTTGATGGGAAGGACTTCGAGGCTCTTAAAGGGGCTGTCGCAGGGGTGGACGATGACGGATTTCGGATATTGGAGTTTCGAAATACCGGGCAGACCGATTCCGAACTGCAAAAAAAGATTCAGGGCTTGTTTGATGATGCAAAAAGTTATTGGCCGGGCGTTTTCCCCGATGGCGCCGAGTTTGAACTTTCCGACAGCCATCTGGCCGTCTGCGTCTCCAGCTTGCAGGATGTCAAACTGTTCAATTCCAACCTGCTGGTTGTGGACGAGGCCTTTGAATATCTCGTCAACAAGTCCGCCAAAGGCGAGAAGGGGCAGTACTTTACACCCCGTCATGTGATCGATATGTGCGTGCAGATGCTCAACCCGCAGCCGGGCGAATATATGATCGATACTGCTTCCGGCAGTTGTGGTTTTCCCGTGCATACCATCTTCAAGCTCACCGGGCATCTTTTTACCAATGCCGAAATCCCCGACGAGGACAAACGGCACGTCCTCAAGGTGTTTGGCATCGACTTTGACGAGAAGACGGTCAGGGTCGCCAGAACGCTGAACCTGATTGCCGGCGACGGCGAGACCAACGTTCTGCACCTCAACACGCTCGACTACGAACGCTGGCGCGACAGGACCGAGCAGGACAGAAAATGGATCAACACATACGGCAGGGGCTTTGAACGCCTGGAAAAACTGAGAGCCGAAAGAGGAGAAAACCAGCGGTTCAACTTTGACATTCTGATGGCGAATCCACCCTTTGCCGGCGACATCAAGGAGAGTCGCCTCCTGCACCAGTACGAGCTTGGATTCAAGAAAAACGGCAAGGCGCAATCCAAAGTTGGCCGCGACATTCTGTTTATCGAGCGTAACTTGGACTTTCTGAAACCGGGCGGACGTATGGCAATCGTGCTACCGCAAGGCCGGTTCAACAACACGTCCGACAAGCACATCCGCGACTTCATCGCCGAGCGCGCCCGCATCCTGGCCGTGGTTGGCTTGCACGGCAACACATTCAAGCCTCACACCGGCACCAAGACCAGCGTTCTCTTCGCGCAGAAGTGGAACGATGATCCGCAACAGGGGCCGCTCTGCCCCAAGGTGGACGATTACCCTATCTTCTTTGCCGTGAGCGAGAAAGGCGGCAAGGATAATTCGGGCGATTACATTTACCTCAAGGGCGATAACAGCCAGTACAAGCTGGACGGGAACGGCCATATGATTGTTGACCATGACCTGCACAACCATGACGGCGAGTTGCACGACGGCATTGCTGAAGCCTTTATCGACTGGGCGCAAAATGAGGGGCTGAGCTTCTGGCGAATCGAGGAAGGTAGGCTCGACAACAAACGGCGCGGGGCATGGCAGAACATTGTCGACAACAATCATAGTCGGCGGCTTCACGTCGACCCTGACATTGACATCTCCCACCTGGCCGACGAAATGAATGACATGGACCTGGAGCTTGAACGGTGATCTACATCGACACGGATGTCCTGGTCCATGCCTATGTCATACAGGATCTTGCGAAGAACCGGCAAGCCAATCAACGCATCAGGCAAGCGAACGCAAATGACACTGCGGTCATCTCAACGCTTACCGTCCAGGAACTGTTATTTGTTCTTGCCAGACTTGGTATTGAAGATGAGGTTATCCATACCATTTACAATGAAGTCATGCAATTGGAGCCTCTTGCCTATGATATAACGGTTCTGCAGAGAGCATATGATATGGCAAGGCATGTCGGGTTCCGAAACATAAATGACTGCATTCATACAGCGATTGCTGAACAGCACTGCTCGGCGTTGATCACGTACAATAGGCGAGACTTTAGTAGGATAAGGGAATTCGCTGAAATTAACGTCACGATTCTGGGAAATTGAAGTGGGCGTCTGCGGTAAGATATCATCGACGAATCTCTCGCTTGGGACAATGCGATATGTCGGAATTGAAAGGACAAAGGTCTATGAGTCAGGCCAGAGGCAATCAACCTGAAGCACACAAAGATATTTTCGTTTGTCCGCACTGTGGAGTTTTGGCTAAACAGGATTGGACGAATGTGGGCCTACTTTCAGAAATAGTCAATTCTTTGTTGAAGGATCTGTACCTGGAATATAGGGGCAGAGAGTCGTCATATATCCAAGAAGCCGTTCGCGAGTTCTTGGGATTTCTAACTCAAAATTTACCCAACGAAGTGCCAAGAGGCTTTATCCCTGCCAATCTTAGCTTCGCAAAATGCCAGTCTTGTCTAAGTACAACTGTTTGGATAGAGACTGAAATGGTTTATCCAAGATCATTTCCTTTTCCGGAACCGAATGAGGACTTGAATGATGGAATCAAGAAACTTTATCGCGAAGCCGCGAATGTCTATCAAGACTCTCCTCGTGCATCTGCTGCACTTCTGCGCTTGTGCATTGAGGAATTATGCCAACAATTGGGAGAAACGGGAGCCTTAAACACTTGTATAGGGAACTTGGTTAAGAAAGGAATGAGTAGGCAGATTCAACAGGCATTAGACTATTGTCGAGTCATCGGCAATAACGCTGTCCATGCAGGAAAGATCGATCTTGAGGAAGATCCCAGCAAAGTTTCTACACTTTTTGACTTGGTGAATGACATCGCTTACGAAATGATAACCAAGCCGAGAGAAATGAAACGAAAGTATTCTTCTCTTCCGGAAGGTGCTAGGAAAGCAATAGCAAACAGAGATAAGAGCACCACGTAGAGCAAGGGCGCTGTCTATCCAGGAGGAAGGGTACGGATGCAGTACGCAACCGTTAGACTGAGCGAAATAGAGCAAATATCCTCGCGGCTCGATGCGGAGTATTATCGTCCCGCGTTTATTGAATCAGAACAACAGTTGAAGCGGAACAAGTGGGACTATCTGGGGAATCTTGCGGAGTCCATAAGGAGCTTCGGTGCATACTCTCTTTGCAATCAAATCGAATATAGAGAGAATGGCATCCCATTTCTTCGAGCAAAAGACATAAAAGAGGGATTCATTGATTTTTCAGATGTATTATATATTGACGCTGAGGCGAATGAGCTTTTGTGGAAGTCAGAGGTAGAACCTGAAACTGTCCTGTTTACTATGTCGGGCACGGTTGGAAATACCGCAATAGCTCCTAGAGAATCGGACTATCCCATAAACTCAAGCCAAGATGTCGCAAAGATACGAACAAGTCAAAGGCTCAACCCTTATTATCTTTCAATATTCCTACAGTCTAGTTACGGAAAGAGACAGGCGACCAGATTGCCGGTCGGGAGTGTCCAACAGCATGTATTTCTGTGGCAACTTGGAAATCTCGTCATACCTCTTTTTGAGGTCACATTTCAAGCCAACTTAGAGAGATGCTTCAAGAAGGTCTTGCGATTACAAAGAGAAGCTGGTAATTCTTACCAGGAGGCCCAAACTCTCCTCCTCTCCGAGATCGGGCTTGTCGAGTGGCAACCCCGACAACAGCTAACCTTCGTTAGGAGCTTCTCCGACACAAAGAGAGCCGGTCGCATAGATGCAGAACACTTTCAGCCTAAATACGATGACATTATCAGTGCCATCAGAGGCTATCCGGGGGGCTGGGATACGCTGGGCAGTCTCGTCCTTGTGGAAGACAGAAACTACAAACCGGAGAACAAGACGGAGTACAGATATATCGAACTCGCTGATATCGGGGTCAATGGAGAAATCACCGACTGCATGGTAGAGGAGGGACAGGATCTGCCTAGCAGGGCGAGGCGCAAGGTAGCAGTGGGAGATGTGATTGTTTCTTCAATTGAGGGTTCATTGAATCGCACCGCTCTGATAAGTCAGGAATATGACCAGGCACTCTGCTCAACCGGCTTTCATGTACTCAACTCGAAAGAGCTAAACTCGGAAACCTTGCTTGTCTTGATGAAAAGTATAGTCGGGCAACTGCAACTAAAGAAAGGTTGCAGCGGAACAATTCTTACCGCTATCAGTCGGCATGAACTTGACAAACTGATCCTGCCCGTAATCCCGTCGGACATACAGGCACACATTAAGCAAAGCGTCACTGAATCCTTTAGCTTGCGCAAACAATCCAATTATCTGCTGGAATGCGCCAAGCGCGCCGTGGAAATCGCCATCGAACAGGACGAACAGACCGCCATCGACTGGTTGGAGAGCGAGACATACTTGTTATGAATAGAGGCATCAAATTCCAAGTCTACTTATTGTTAAGAGACCGAATAGTAAGGCGGTCTCCTGTCTACAACAAGAGAAAGAGTTGAAAAAAATCAGTGGGTTGATCCAGGAAGCACCCCATGTCTGCTCTCATGCCCGATACGTCTGAAAGCGTTGCCCGCGTCCGTCTGGTCGCACCCATTTTTTCCCATTTCGTGGTCTTGACATCGGGGCCAACCACACCTCTCCTAGAATAAGAAATCCGTGGAACTTGCTTTTGAGTCTAGGTCCCTTAGACGCATCTGTGAGGATCTGACTACTGCCAAACTCGAATTGGGGGACATTGTAGCGGAAACCCTTAAACATCGTCTGGCGGACTTGCGCGCAGCAGTTTCCATCAGTGATCTGCTCTTGGGTAACTGCCGAATCGTAGGTATGGGAGGTGCCCAGAGGGTGTACATAGACCTGCCTCAAGGCTATTGCATAGTTCTGGTCGCTAACCACCCAAGGAAGCCACTAACTCCCCAAGGCGACCTGGACTGGAATGCGGTGACCAGAATCAAGATAATCCTGATAGGGAGAGACCATGACAAACAGTGATCGGTTCTGCCCCAATTGGACATCAGCTCCAGGCGACACCATCGTCGATGTGCTGCATGAACGCGGCATTTATCCAGATCAGTTCGCAGAACTTATGGAATGTTCAATTGATGATGTCCGTGATCTACTCCTCGGCCGTTCAACAATCACGATCTCTATGGCAAGACGACTCAGCCAAGTTCTTGGAGCCTCTCTTGAATTCTGGATGTCTCGAGACTTCCAATTCCGAGAAGATGTGAAGCGAATTCACGGTGGGGGACAGGAATGGCTTCTTGAACTGCCTTTGGGGGACATGATCAATTTTGGATGGCTCAAGCCTACACCTCATCCCACAGATGAGTTGTCCGCCTGCCTCAAATATTTCAATGTTTCTGATATTTCAGAGTGGCATTTGACCTATCGCGGGATTCAAGAAATGTCTGTCTTTAGAACTTCCGCATCATATGATTCTCGGGCAGCGTCTGTTGCAGCTTGGCTTAGACAAGGGGAAATTCAGGCAGATAACATTGAGTGTGCATCATGGGATCCTCAAAAGTTCAGTGAGTCCTTACCTCATCTCCGACAGCTTACCCGACAAAAGGACCCAGCAATATTCATCCCGCAATTGCAGACAGCTTGCTCGGAGAGTGGAGTTGCTGTGGTCATTGTTCGCTGCCCAAATGGATGTAGGGCAAGCGGTGCCACGCGATTCATTTCCTCAAACAAGGCTGTGCTGCAACTGAGCTCTCGCTTTTTGACTGATGACCACTTTTGGTTCACTTTCTTTCACGAAACTGGTCATCTGTTGCTCCACAGTGAAACAAGCTTCTTTCCAAGAGTTCTTGGAGAATCAGGTGAGTGGATATTAGAAGGGCTTGAGTCTTCTAAGTCTACCAAAGAGAAGGAGGCAGATCAGTTCGCGGCTCATACGCTCGTTCCCCCCAAATTCGAACAACAGCTAGTGACATTACACGCCGAACCCCGATCAATCATTAGATTTGCCAAAAAGTTAGGCATATCTCCCGGGATAGTGGTGGGACAGCTCCAACACCGTGAGAAAATCGGCTATCACCAGTTCAATGGCCTCAAACGACGATTTAAATGGGAAGACTACGCTCTCTCTATCCGCGAAAGGGTATGAATTTTTCTGGGCTCTTCTGCCAATTGCACAGTGCATCCTCCATAACCTGCATACCCACACCAAGTTCTTTGGCCAATTCGGTCGCCCAGTCATTAATTGTCGCCGGTGTTCTTTCGCCAAACAGAAGGCGGGCACCCTCAAGTGGTCCCGTCGAATCCTGCAGGTAAGGCGACCCAGGTTCGATTTGCGCGAGGCCTAGCTTGCCAACCATAGTCAAGTAATCGAATCTGGCAACCCTTCCAAAACTAGCAATCGAGGCCATTGATTTGTACAGATCATCGAATGCTGCCCGAGAGTTTCCGTAGGTCCTGTTCAAGGCCTGCTCAAACAATTCTCGATGTGTTCTGGGTGGGCCTACCCACTTTACATACGTTTCAAAGGCGGCGCCTGTCCCGCTTTTTGAATAAGCTTCAAGGCTCTGGTACTTGCGATGATTTCCAAATCCTCCCGGAGTACTTTGATTCTTGATCAGGTGTTTGTGGATGTGTAGCCACTCCGAAAACGCTCTCGGTTCGGCACTCGTATTGGCCCAATTCCATCGCTCTGAGCCACCAAGTTTCCCATACACCCGACGGGCGTACTGCCAGCCCCCGCGAGAATGTTCGCCAAAATGAACAAATAAGAACACCATCCAGAATGCTTCGTCTAGTTGCCCTTGCTGCCGAAATAATACTGATGCTTTTAGGGGATCGAACAACGAATCGTTCGGGTTTGTACGCCGTTCGCTAATAGGTCTTTCACGAATCACGTACACATACCTGACGCGTCGAATACTTTCAATGAGCTGCTCAACCAAGGCATGACAACGCGCCGAACTGTTGATACCGGGGAGACTACGCTTGGTATCCTGATACAGGCGCAAGCCAGCCTCTAGACACTCAAACAGCAGAATTTCCTTGGGCCTTACCACAGTTTACCCCTAGCGGTCTGGGCAATCCAGCGTCTGATCGCATAAAGGATTTCGGTACTAACGCCGAAACTACTCTGCAGATTGTGATTGTATCCGATGACCATCACACGTCGACCAAGGTGGACACCGGCCAGTTTGTCCACTATACCCCTGAAAGCAATGCCAAGCACGTCGCGATTAGACTTCCTTGGTAGTGACCAGTCCGACATCGGTTCCGATTTGAGCCGCGTGCCAGAGATGAGTTCAAATCCTTTCACAACGGTGCTTCCATTGAGTACCATGACATCTATCTGTGAATCCCTTAGAATCAGTCCCAGGGTGTCCCCTGCAACTTCCAGCAGTACTGCCTGTTGCCGTTTGGTAAGGTCCGACCATTTGCGTTCTGTAGCAAATGGAATAAGGTCAAAGTGACAGGCTGTAGCCGGATCGCCGTAATAGGAAACGTTTGCACCAGACAGCACGACATCCAGCCTCTTAAACCAGATGTCGTATGGATTCCTGGCAAAATATGAACAGCAAGACTCAAGAATTAAACTGAGATGTCTCGCATCAGCGGCCGACCAAGAAGTGAGACCAAGAGAGCCGAGGGTATGAAATCGACGGTTAATGCCTTGAAGTTCATTTCCCAGTTCGTCTACGAATTCTTTGTTGCTCGGATTAATTCCCAGTGTAGCGACCTTTGAGTGAGATGGATCCCCAAAAGATGGGACCGGACACCCCCAGGGAATAACTTTAGTTCCCCTCATTACTCCTCTATCCAGTCTGTCAACTAGGGTCGTGAGAGTCGGGTATAGATTATAGGATTTACTCCACATGGTGGACTGAGACACGTCGAATTCTCATTCCTTCTGTCTTATCATCCTATCAATGTAAGGAGCGTAAACGTCCGACGACATTGAGTCTCGTAGTCCACGCATTTCCTCCACTTTGTTACAGCGCCCATATCGGAACACTAACAACAGGCGAACCAGATCTGCCCAGTATGGGTCCAAATTACTTAGTCTTTCGAACTCAAAAGAACCTGTTGTGCGGATCGAGCGTTCGGCCTCTAGAAGTTCACATATCTGTGGGCTGGGATCCCCAGCAGGCATCGGCGGCATAGGCATTGTTGTGGGTTGCCATCCTTCATTCAAGAACTCCTCGGCGCTTGGAATGTCCTTCTTGTAAAGATGCAGACTGCCAACCACGTGCCGATAAGTACCCAGGTCTACAGAGAGCATCGCCGCCATTATTTCCTGAAGCATGGTGAAACAGAAGACATCATGTGGCAACCCCAGATAGGCGTCATTTGACCTCATGTAGACAATCAAGTTCAGCCTATTGCCCCGAACCATGAATTGCAGAGTGCATGTGCAAGGGACGCTACGATTTTCTCCCACGACATCACTACCATCGAAGAGTTGAATAACCGCTTGTCGCGAGTAGGGCTTTCTACGCAAGATACTTGCTACATTGTCGAACTGATTGATGCCTCTCCAATTGAACAGCCGTGGCCCATAGCCATCAGTTCCATCCGAATACGTGCTGTAATCACGTATGTAGTAGCTGATGAAGCCTAAGTCATTCGTCCCTGCCAAATACCAGCAAAGCTCACCCAGGCAACTAAACGGTCTGCCGCGAGTCTCGGTTAGACTTATACGGCATCGGGGTTTTCTGATCTCGAGGAGCGCGCCCGACAACTCTCTCGCCGGGCCCCTCGTTGGACAAATACAATCTCCGGCGGACAATATCCGTTCGATGACTGATCGCATCAAGTCGTCAATGGTTTTGCTGCAAATCTGAGAGTCAGGTATTGGAGTCACAGGAGGCCCTATTCCCAAATCCTTCTGGTCTGCTAGCGATGTTCAAAATTTAGTATGACCTGCCCCGATCTATGTACTTTCCGTTAGGGAAAAACAAAAAACACTAGTCGTAGTGTCACGTCTGCTCCGACTTCCGTTGCAGTGAGGTGACCACCTTCAGCCACTTCAGCTGTTATCTTCTGCCCGCCAAGCCCCAGCCACCGCCTCCACCTGCCCCGCATCCCAGCCACCATTCGCGATCACCAGCCGGTACCGCTGCGTAATCATCTCTTCCACCCCGAACTCGTATACCTAATCGAACATGAAGGCGAAGCTGGCGTAAGCGTACGGAGGCTGGCTCACGAACCACATGTTGGGATAGCGTTGATCGCCTGTTCTATCGTCTGTAAACTCTGTTCGCTATTCCCCGGCAACACTCCCACCTGCCCCGACTGGCATCTTCTGCAGGACCACATAGTCTCTCGCAATAACTTCCTGAAAACTCTCGGAAATTTCGTGCCAGTCGAGCACGTCTACCAGAATAGGCAGGTCGGAATCCTCAAATGCTTCCTTCAGCCGCGCAAGCGTGTGCCGGTCCAGTGCTGCATCGCCGACGACTGCGAGGTCGAGGTCGGAATATGCCTTTGCAGACGATGTCACGCGCGAACCGAAAGCGCGCACTTCGCAAGCCGGCACGTGTTCCGCCAGAATCTGCTTGACCGTCTTGAGGTGGTTTGGGCTCAGGTCAATCATTGTGGGCTTCCAGCACTTTCAGCAGCTGCCGGGCGTCGTGCGTGAACCCTCTCACGGGTTCATAGACCTGCTGGGCCTTCTTGCGATCATAGAAATGGGAGGTTGTATTCCTGGTGTCGTGATGCCGCATCCAGCGATCGACATCGGAGATAAGTTTATGCGCCGCGGAGAGTCGGTAGAGTTGACGCCTCGTCACGCCATCTGCGGTGTCGGAGGCGACGTTGGTATTCAGCCAGCGCGCCATCAGTTTCCAGGAGAGTTCGTAGGTTATCTCAAAGTGCTTTACGACGCCGGCGCGAATGCCGATGCGCTCGATTTCGCTCAACCGTCCCATGCGGGCATCATCTTCGCTGGCTGTCAGCAGTTCATCCAGCGCTTCGATCGAGTCTCTCAGATTGTCCAGATGAAGAGGCATGATCTGTCCATAGCAACTGAGTCGTTCCCGGACCAGATGAGCCTGGCCCCAAAAGTTGGACAACGAGCTAAGGCATATAGTGAAGCAATTTCCCCAGCAGGTGGAGGGGCAGTTGAACTCTCAATAAGCGTCGGCGGCACGCACTCGCATCGTCGAAGCGCATTCCGCCTCTAGGTCCCACCTCATCCCCGCCACGCCTCTGCCGCGGCCTCAACCTGTCCCGCATCCCAGCCGCCATTCGCAACCACCAGCCGGTACCGCTGCGTAATCGTCTCCCCCGCCTCGAACGCATACACCTCATCGAACATGAACGCGAAGCTGGCGCAGGCGTACGGCGTCTGGCGCACGAACCACTTGTTGGGATAGCGCAGATTGGCCGGATGGTCCAGAAAGGCCAGCGTTGACGCATTGCCGTTGCCGTCGTGGCGGCCCGTGTAGGCCAGCCAAGGTGCCTGCTCGCCCATCGCCTCCGCGCCTTCGTGCCCCGCCGCGGTGATGACCTCGCCGTTGTCAAACGAGCGCGGCCCCCGCCAGAACAGCCCGCCATAGCCAGCCAGCGGACGCCCTTCCGTCGTCGGCGAGCAGATGTGCAGCGTCTCGCCGCGCACATTGCGCAGGCTGGTCGTGAAGTCCAGCGTCCAGTAGCCGGCCTCCGCGTCGACCGTCTCCACCGCAATGCCCCGCGTCTCGTCGATCCAGTGCTCGCCCGCCTGCGTGATCCACGAGAGCTTCTCCGTCGCCGCGAAGCGGTTGTCGTCCACCTCGATCGACTCCCAGCCGTCATGGCGCTGGCTGCCGTTGTTGGGCAGGTCGACATAGCCCTCACCGTGGCGGTAGCTGCCCCCGCCCCAGAAGTTCTGGCCGTCCAGATGGGCGATCGTCATCTGGATCCCCTTGTGCCACACATGGTCATGCGGGCGGTAGTTGGTGATCAGGTCGCCGGCCAGCGTGTTGACAGGGTGGAAAAACGGCTTGGGCGACTCGGACTGGGGCATGTCCGGATCATAGATATAGCGGAACAGCGTAACCGCCTCCCACTTCAATTCAAGCGAAGCAAATCCGGGCGTGCGGTGACTGTGCGGCGCGGTCTTTTCATTGCGTGTATGGGTAAGAGCGAGAGCCATGAGACCTCAGTGGATAGTGGTTAGTGGATAGTGGTTGGTGGCTGGCGGTTGGGTCGCGAGCGCACCGGGTGGGGCGTCACTAAAAACTGGAAACTGAAAACTAGAAACTATCAAGCATCTCCTGCAGCCGCTGACGCGCCGCCTGCGGATCGGCCTTGCCCTTGGTCGCGCGCATCATCTGGCCCATGAAAAAGCCGAACAGCTTCTTCTCACCGCCGCGGTAGCGGGCCAGCTCGTCCGGGTTGCTGTCAAAGGCATCCTGCACCGCCGCGTCAATGACCGACGTATTACTGACCATCGCCAGCCCCTCCCGTTCGACAACCGACTGCGGATCGTCTCCGCTCGTGTACATCGACTCCAGCACCTTCTTGCCGGTGTTGGCGTTGATCTCTCGCGCGTCCACCATCTGCACCAGCGCGGCCAGCTGCTGCGGCTGCACCCGCGTATCCGCGATCTGCCGCAAATCCTGGCCCTCGCCGTCGGCATAGAGCAGCCGGAACAGCTCATCCGTGATCCAGTTGGCCATGCGCTGCGGTTTGCCATCCTCCTGGCCGTACGCGTCCACCGCGGCCTCGAAATAGTCGGCCACCGCCTTCTCGCTGGTGATGGCGCCTGCATCCGCCGGCCGCAGATCCCACGTCTGCCGGTAGCGCTGCTCCTTCGCGTCCGGCAGCTCGGGCAAGGTGCGCGCCTCCTCCTCCACCCACTGCCGGTCGACCACCAGCGGCGGCAGATCCGGCTCGGGGAAGTAGCGGTAGTCCTCGCTGCTCTCCTTCGAGCGTTGCAGCACCGTGCGCTGGCGGTTCTCGTCCCAGCCCATATTCACCTGCTCGATCACGCCGCCGCTGTTCAGCACATCCGCCTGGCGCTCGGCCTCGTAGGCGATGGCGTTGCGCACCGCGCGCAGGCTGTTGAGATTCTTCACCTCCACCTTCGTGCCGAGTTCATCGCGCGCGGCCTGCTCCGGCGTGCGCACGCTGATATTGGGCTCGCAGCGCAGCGCGCCCTCCTCCATGTTGCCGCTGTTGACGCCCAAATAGCGCAGGATCGAGCGCAGCTTTGTCAGGAACGCGTAGGCCTCGTCCGCGCTGGCAATGTCGGCCTCGGTGACGATCTCCATCAGCGGCATCCCGGCCCGGTTCAGATCCACCAGCGTATGCAACCCCGCATGCGTGTTCTTGCCCGTATCCTCTTCCAGATGGGCGCGGTGGACGCGGATGCGTTTGACGCCGCCGTCGGGCAGTTCGATCTCCACCCAGCCGTTGCGGCACAGCGGCAGCTCGTATTGCGAGATCTGATAGCCCTTTGGCAGGTCCGGGTAATGGTAATTCTTGCGCGCAAAGACCGCCGTCTCCGCGATCTCGCAGTTGAGCGCCAGCCCCGTGCGGATCGTTGCCTCGACCGCGGCGCGGTTGCTCACCGGCAGCGCGCCCGGCAGGCCCAGGCAGACCGGGCAGGTGTGCGTATTGGGCGGCGCGCCCTGGTAGTCGGCGCTGCAGCGGCAGAACATCTTCGTCTTCGTCAACAGCTGCGCGTGGACTTCCATGCCCACGACGACGTTGTATTCCTGTGTCAATTGCGGCGTCCTCTCGGTGAATCCGTGTGCTTCATTTTTCTCATCTTCACGTTTCGGCGGGGAGTTGCCAATCGTGTTCGTTCGGCCAGTCTTTCTGTTCTCCAGTCACTCTTCCTCTGGCATCTCTGCTGGCTCCTGTCCGTCGATATGGTCTTCACCTGGAAATGGCATGACCAGCATCGACATTACAAATCTTCAAGGGAGGCAAGCAGGACCAGGACCAGCACCGCCGTGTCTCCCAGCAGCACCGGATTGATGAACTCAATCGTGTCGTCGCGGGTGTTGATGCGTGACATGTCGTTGCCGGAGAAACTAATAACCGGAATCTCGGCGGAGTACCTGAAAGGGACATGATCGCTACCGCTGTAACCCTCGGTGATGCTCGTATAGGACACTCCCTCTCTGCTGGCGACTACTGATACATGACTAGTCAACCATCTGTCGCCCGGTCCCCGCAGAAATGTGCCGGATCCCACTGAATCCAGGTTGATCATGATCTTGATGTCGTCTGACTCTTCTTCGGTCAACTGGCCCACGTAATGCCAACTGCCGCTCATACCGGTTTCTTCTGAACCAAAGGCGATAAACCGCAGTGTGAACGGAAAAACCGATACCATCTGGCTCGACCAGGGCGGTTGCGCCAACCTCTCCGCCACCGCCAGCAGCACGCCTACCCCGGAAGCGTTATCGTTGGCGCCAACTGAGTGCCTTACCGTGTCGTAGTGTGCTCCCAGGATAACCACGCCTTCACCCTGACCGGGAAGTTCAAGGATTATGTTGCGGGATCCCCTCCGGAGAGGCTCTATCCGCACTTGAAAGTCCTGCATCTCCGGGCTGTATCCGAACTCGGTAAAGCGGTCCATCAGGAGCTCTGCGGCCTTCGATTCCTCTGCCGTAGCGCTCTGCCGCCATCCCACTTCTCTCGTCAACTCGCACAGGTGACTGAAAGCGGCAATGGCAAGAGCCTTACGATCGGCGACGCTGAATCTCGCGGTCGCGGGCGGCGAACCGACATCGGCCAGTGTCTCCTGCGCTGTTTCTTCGAGTTCCGTGCAGGACGGTCCCGTTGCGACGTATGGTCTTGTACTTGTAGGGCCGTGGGCGAGATAGTGAGCAATCTGGTCATCGATGGGCCTGCAGCCTACCAGCAGAATCGTTGCGAGAAGGAAAAGCCCTGCCCGGGAAAATCTCTTGAACTTCCACCCAGCCATTGAGTCCTGCCTTATTGGAGTTTTCCAGCGCTGGAGAGCCTTGCCGTAATACCTTCTATATGGTAACTACTCAGCCGCAACAGATACGCGATCCTGAATGAGGCGAGCAAAGGTATTTTTCTCCCCTCACTGTTGTATTTTGGGCGGTCGGGCCTTCGGCCCTCCCTTGTGCAGGGGCTGCGCCCCCGCAACGCCCCCCTACAAAACCATGCCTCACCGACCGTGTGCATTCTTAGCAACGTGTCGGCTGGCGAGCATGGCGGCGGCTGTATACCAGTTGCGTCACCAAGAGCCTGAATGGTTCCAAGGATGACTGGCTGGTCAACTGCTGTGGCTTAGTAGTTACGAATTCCGAATGAACGAACACCTCATCCATCTGGTAAAATTGAGCCTCTTACCAGGAAACCAGCAAAGATAGGTGCTCGATGATGAATGCCATTGGGGTAAGCACAGATATTATTATAGGTGACCGTTCCCCTTTTGCACGCCATCATAGCATAGGGCCAATTCCGGAACAAAAGAAAACCGCATTCACCCCGTTTCCACTGCAGGGCGACCGCGACTTCCGGCCCTTTATTGACACAGTCCATCCCCCCTGCTACCATAACCACATGATCGGCGGTCCCACTGAAGTACGCACGCACACAACGCCCCTAGCGGACTGATAATTCCCTGCAATGATCTTCCGCCGATCCCCCCATCGCGCCACTGCCTCCTCTCGAGCAAGGGCGCATTTCACCTCAATCATGGCAAGCGCCCAATCACATCGATCACAGTTAAGGCTAACGCTCTCCCTTTCGATTCTGATTCCGCTCGCCCTGCTACTCACCGCCTGCGGAAACAGAAACGCAACCGCCACTGCTGCCGTCAGCCTGTCCGCGCAGACCGAAACACCCATACCTCCCGCCGCCAACCCGCCCGCGCCGGCCGCAACGCCCAATCCTGTCGCCACTGAGACCGCGCCAGCCACCCGCGCCGCCGCACCGGCCCCCTCATCAACGCCAGCGGCACAGTCGAGCAGCTTAGTTCCCCGACAGCGGGCCACGGTTGCGCCATTCGCGCCGGCATCCCCCTTGCAGCAGGCGGTCTGGTTCCACGAGGTCGGCGACTACAGCGCGGAGCAGCGCCTGCTCAGAACGCTGCTGGCCGACCCCCAGATAACGCTGGCCCAGCAGCAGGAAGCACGCTACCAACTCGCTCTCTCCTTTCTCGCCGACGAACAGCCGGTGTCCGCCGCCAACGTGCTGGACCAGTTTTCGCTCCAGGCCGGCTCCCTGCCGGCAGATGACCCCCGCCGCAGCCGCACCGTTTTCCTGCGCGCCGAGGCGCTGGCCCGTGTGGGCCGCAACGCCGAAGCCGTCGCCGCCTACGAAGCTTTCCTGCAGCAGCACCCTCACGTCACCAGTGTCGTCGAAGAGCGTATCGCCGATGCCTGGCTCGCGGCCGGCGACTGGCCGCAGGCCGCCAACGCGCTGCGCCGGGCCGCCGACCATGCCGCCAACAACTGGGAAAAAGTTCGTCTTCTCGACCGGCTCGCCGGCACTCTCGAGGGCCATGGCCGCTGGAGCCAGGCCGCCTCCGTCTACGATGAAATCCTTGCCGCAACCGAGTCGCAAGCGGAAGAGCGTAACCGGGACGACGTCGAATTCGATCAAATCCTCGGCTACAGAATATGGAACGTCCACCGGGCCAGCTATCTGTACCGCGCCGGAATCGCCTACGCCACCGCCGGCGATGAGGAAGCCGCTATCGTCCGCTGGCGTCTGGCCCTGGACGAAGATCCGGAGAGCAACTCCGCCTACCAGGCCCTCATCCAACTGGTGAACCGCGACGTACCCGTAGACCTCTTTGTGCGCGGGCAGGTCGACCTGTTTGCCCAAGCCTACTTCCCTGCCATCAACGCCTATGACAGCTTCCTTCAGGAAGCGCCGCAGGATGACCGCGCCGGGCAGGCCTGGTTGGGGCTTGGCCGCGCCCATATGGAGCTGGGACAGTGGGACGAGGCCATCCGCGCCCTGGAACAGGTGACGAACTGGTATCCCGACTGCCCCTGTTTCAGCGATGCTTGGTTCACCCGCGCCCAGCTGGCCAATGCGCAGGGCTCGCCCGCCGCCGCCCGGCGCATCTATCGTACCTTCGCCAGGGATCACGCTGACCACCCGCTCGCCCCCGAAGCCCTCTGGCGGAGCGCGCTTTCCGCCATCGGCGCCGGACGCGGCCTCGATACCGGCGCTGCAGGCCGCGCCGAGGGCTCAGCCGACTTTCTGGTTGAGGCCGTGTCTGACCTGCTGACGCTGGTGGACAGCTTCCCCGACAGCGGCCGCGCGCCCGATGCGCTGGCCGTGCTGGGGATCGGCGCCTTTACCTACGGCCATGTCGGGCTGGCTGCCACCAGCTTTGAACGTCTGCTGGCCGACTATCCCGGTGTGCGGACGGGCACATCAACCTACTGGCTGGGTCGCGCCCGTTACGCCCAAGGCGAGCAAGACGCGGCCCAGGCCCTGTGGCAGTCGCTCGCCGCGCAAGAGCCGGAAACATATTACGGCGTGCTGGCCGCTGCCGAACTGACGCCGCCGGGCAATCCGGGGCAGGACATCATCCCCCGCATGGACGCCATGACCGCGGCCGCGCTGCCCAACGACGACGGCAGCCGCGCCTACGCCGAAAACTGGCTGAGGACGTGGCACGACGCGCCCGACACGACCGTTGCCGGCGACAGCAGCGGCAACTCGGGTCTGCCGCAAACCGTCACCGAAGACCCGGCCCGGATCGGCGGCGCACTGCTGCTGGATCTGGATCTCCGCGCCGAGGGTTTGAAGCTGCTCGAACTGGCTTACTGGCGCTTCCGCGACGATCCCGCCGCCCTGTTTCCACTGATGCTGCATTTCGAAGAATTAGGCGCCAACCGGCTCTCCATCAGCGCCGCTTACCGTCTCATCGAACTCAGTCAGGTCCAACATACCGCCGATGTGCCCCTCTTTATCCAGCGCGTCGCCTACCCCAGACACTATGCCCACCTCGTCGAAGAGGAAGCCGCAGATTTCGACATAGATTCCCTGCTCCTCTACAGTCTCATCCTTCAGGAGAGCCTCTTCGAGCCGCCCGCCCGCTCCTTTGCCGGCGCCCACGGCCTGACCCAGATCATCCCCACCACCGGCGCAGAGATCGCGCAGCGCCTCAACTATCCCAACTACTCCACCGGCCTGCTCAACCGCCCCTTCGTCAACGTTCGCTTCGGCGCGTACTACCTGCGCTGGGTACGGGATTACGCTCACGAAAACCCCGTCGCCGCCCTCGCCGGTTACAACGCCGGCCCCGGCAATGCCAAAGTCTGGTTCGAGCGCTCCGACTTCGACGAGGCCCTCTTCATCGAGCGCATCCCCTACAGCGAGACCCGCCTTTATCTGCAGCGCATCCTGACGCATTATGCGCATTATCTGCGGATA
>LXNI01001501.1_pt1 | contig 19806 bp, 22 predicted proteins | sample 809091 | NCBI WGS metagenome assembly LXNI01 (sample SAMN04870527, study PRJNA318959) | sponge metagenome | biome: 01000161; feature: marine sponge reef; material: water | host: Sarcotragus foetidus | place: Greece: Milos, Mediterranean Sea | collected 2013-05-29 | depth 5-7 m | reverse complement strand
GCTTGAACCCAAGCTTCCGCAAGAAAATCCATGCCCCTCCATCGGAAGAGGTGTCCAAACCCGTCGCGGACCGGCTTCGGGGTCCAAAAAATCGCTGAAATCGACCTAGCTCGGAGATCGGGGAAGGGCATTTCAGTCGCCGACATGCAGGGCTTCTACTTTCGCGGATCCGATGCCCCGGGGATCGGAAGCGGCCTCCAGCCGGGCTTCACGGATGTCCCACACCACCACCTGCATATTGCCCCACGGCTCTACGACCTCAAAAACATGCCCCTTGGCCTCAAGCCGCTCCCGATCAACCACCGTATCGGGTTCGGTGAAGACCTTGTCCGGCAAAGCTTGGTGATGCAGCCGTGGGCTGGTGACGAGGGATTCAGCGTCGGCGCCCTGCAGAAACTGCAGGATGCCCTGCATCACCATCGTGGTGATTCGGCTGCCGCCGGGAGTCCCGAGCAGGGCCAGTGTGTTGGCGTGGTACACGGCGGTCGGCGCCATGGAGGACAGCATGCGCTTTCCAGGCGCAATGGCGTTGGCCCCGCTGCCGACGAGGCCGTACAGATTCGAGGCACCAGGCTTGGCGGAGAAATCGTCCATTTCGTTGTTCAGAAGAATCCCGGTGCCGGGCACGACAAATCCGGAGCCGAACAGGCCGTTGATGGACAGGGTGGCGCTGACCCAGTTGCCGTCCCGGTCCAGAATGCTGAAGTGCGTGGTATGTCCGGCTTCGGGTTCGGGCGCGTAGAGGTTTTTTGAACGCGTGGCGTGCTCGGGGTCGAAATCCGCCATCAATTTCCGGGCATATTCTATGCGGGTCAACTGTTGTACCGGCACCTCCATATGGTCGGGATCGCCCAAGTGCTTGGCGCGTTCCAGGTAGGCCCGGCGCAAGGCTTCGATCAGGCGATGAATGCGGGCGTCATGATCGCCTTCGTCGAGCCAATCCTCACCCAGCATATGGAAGACCTGCGCCAGCATGACGCCGGTGGCGGAGGGCGGCGCCACGGTGACGATTTCAGCACCTCGCCAATGAATCGTAATCGGTTCCCGTTCGACTACCTGATACTGTTCGAGATCCTGGCGCGACCATATGCCGCCGTTGTCTTGGACTTTCGCCACCAGGGTTTCCGCCAGCGGGCCGCGATAGAAAGCCTGTGCGCCCTGTTCGGCCAGCAGGCCCAGGGTCGAGGCCAGGTCGGTTTGGACAATCCGTGTGCCGGACGACAGGGCAGGAGAGTCCGGCGCGAAGATCGAGGAAGCCGGGTAGCGCAGAAGAACCTCTGCCCGGGCGGTCATGGCCCGTTCCAGTTGTGGGTTGAGCGGCACTCCGTTCTGGGCATGACGGATAGCGGGTTCGAGTGTACGCGCTAACGGTAGCTGCCCGTAATGCTCCGCAAGGTGCCCCCACGCAGCGGCGATGCCGGGAATGCCTGCGGCCAGGGGGCCGTTGAGTGCCCGGTTGCGGTCCACGTTTCCATCCGCATCGAGGTACAGATCGCGATGGGCGGCCAGTGGCGCCCGTTCGCGGGCGTCCAGCATCGTGGTGTGGTTGCGGGCGCTGTCGTGGAGCAGGAAGAATCCGCCTCCACCAAGCCCCGAGCCGTAGGGTTCCACAACCCCGAGGACCGCCGAGACCGCGATCGCTGCATCAAATGCATTGCCGCCGGCATCGAGAACCTCAAGGCCGGCTTCGGTCGCGGCGGGATGTGCGGAGGCAAGGGCGTGCCCCGGAGGGCAGGCATGAGCCGTTGCGGAGCTACCGAACAGGCAAAGCAGGCAGAACAGCAAAGCAGGCCGCTTCATGGGAATAGATTCGTGTCGAGGCGGGGTTTTTCGCGGGCCGGCTTACGCTTGGCGGAGTTTCAAAATCAGCATTTGCTCGATTTCTTTGGGCACGAAATGCGCGACGTCCCCGCCCAGCATGGCCACTTCCTTGACCAGCGACGACGAAACAAACGCATATTCCTTGGCGGGCGTCAGGAAAATGGATTCCAGGTCCGGCGCTAGCTGCCGGTTCATGGTGGCGAGCTGGAACTCGTATTCAAAATCCGATACGGCACGCAGCCCTCGAATGATGGCCTGAGCTCCCATACTGCGAGCAAAATCGACCAGCAGGCCGTCAAAAGGAGCGACTTCTATCTTGTCGCCCGAGTCGACAAAGGCCAACTGCGCCATCCTGACGCGTTCTTCCACTGTGAACGTCGGTTGTTTGGCGGAATCGGTCCCGATGGCGACGATCAGCCGGTCGAACAGGCGCAACGCGCGTTGCGCCAGGTCGATGTGACCGAACGTGATGGGATCGAAGGTCCCGGGATAGATCGCGCAATGAGCCATGGGTCTACGGGCTGTATACGGCTATTGTAGAACTATGCGGGGGGAATTGACGGATCAGGGGGAGACGTAAGGGCGTGCCGAGAACAAGTGGTAGCCGACCTGCCCGGCCTGCTTGGACTTGAGCGGGGTCCAGCGGGCAGGGACTCGCGCCACCCAATTGGCGGGGGATTCGACGTAGACGAGGCTGGATTCCTTCAGGGCCCGCGATGAGGCAAGGCGGGTGCAGGTTTTTTCGAGCAATTCGGTGCCCCGCGCGAATGGCGGGTCGAGGAACAGGATATCGACGGGACTGCGCAGGCAATCGATGTAACTCAGTGCCCGGGCGTTCACGACTTCGATCTGCGCAGCAGAGAGTTTTTCCGTTTCCTGGCGCAGGCACTTCACGACGCCGCGCTCGCGGTCGACTAGCGTTACCTGCCGGGCTCCGCGCGAGGCGGCTTCAAAGCCCAGTGCGCCGCTGCCGGCGAAGAGGTCGATGCATTCAGCACCTTCAATGCTTCCGGCCAGCCAGTTGAACACCGTCTCACGCACCCGTGCCGGGGTCGGCCTCACTGAAGGGTAGGGAGGAACCTGGAGATAACGGCCGCGCCAGATGCCGGCGATGATGCGGACTCGTTGTGGTGGCTGGCCCTTAGGGCTGGCTTTGGCCACCGACAATCACCGTAATCATTTGATCGGGGTTCAGCCTGCTTTGGAACGCCGTGACAATCTGTTCGCGACTGATGGCGCCGATCCGGTCTGCCCAGGTATCCAGGTAGTCCAGAGGCAGGCGGTAGTAGCCGATCATCGACAGATAGTCGATCATGCTGGCGTTGTCTGCAATCCGCAGGGGAAACCCCAGTACCATGCTGTTTTGGCTGTGCTCCAGTTCTTTCTCGGTCGGTCCGTCGGCCAAGAAACGCCGAAGCTCCGCATAGGCGGCCTCCAAGGCCTGATCGACTTGGTTTTTCTGCGTCTGGAATCCCAGTCGGAAAGGCCCGAGGTGTCGCAGTGGGAAGAAATAACTGTAGACGGAATAGGCGAGGCCCTGGTTGTTGCGGATTTCCTGCATCAGGCGCGAAGAGAATCCGCCGCCGCCGAGGGTGTAGTTGCCGAGGTACAGGGGGAAATGAAATTTCTCGCCGCGCGCGACGCCCTGCTGGCCGATCAATACATGAGCCTGTTCGGACGGGTGGGGAATGGCCACGGTTTTGGCTTCGGTCACCGCCGTGGGCGGCGGCAGCGGGCTCGGTGCCGGGCCTTGGGGCAGTACCTGGGTGATGCGGTTTGCGATTGCTTCGGCCTCGGCGCGGTCGATCGCGCCCACCATCGCCACGATGGCGCCACCCGAAGCAAAGAAAGTCCGATAGAACCCTTCGATATCGTCCCGGGTGATGGCGGCGAGGGAATCTTCGGTTCCTACTACGGGCGAGGAATAGGGATGGCCCGGATAAATGGCCTGGTAGAAGGCCTGCTTCGCAATGGCGCCAGGGCTTTCTTCGAGTTTCTTGAGCGCGACCTGCATCTGTTGCCGACGGCGCTCCAGCTGCGGTTCTGGAAACTGGGGTTGTCCGAGCACCGTAGTGAACGTGGCCAGAGCCTGCTCGCGCCATTCGGGATCCACCAAGGTTCGCAGGGATACCTTGGAGCGGTCCAGCAGGACTTCAGCACTGTAGGCGGCACCGACATCCTCGAACTGCTGGGCGATGGCGTCTGCATCCAGCTCTCCCGCGCCGGTATTAAGCAGGGAATGGGTGATCTGAGACAGACCCGGAAGCGCGCCATCGCGGCTGTTGCCGGTATCCAGAACGACCTGGATGTCCAGCATGGGAATCTGCGGCGCGGCGATGAAAAACACCGGAGTCCCGCTGTCGCTGAGCCAGTGCTCGATGCGCGGACCTGTCTGTGCCTGCGCGCTGATGGCGAAGCCCAGAAGGCTGGCAGCCAGAATTCGGATCATCGTCAGGGGGCCGGGGAGACCTTGGCTACATTGAGGGGGTGTACGGTGACCGTGGTGCGGGCGTAATCAGTCAGGTAGCGCTGGGCGACCTCCTGCACCTGTGCGGCGGTGACCGCCTGATAGCCGGCAACCAGCTGTTGTTCGACTTCCCAGCCGAGGCCGTTGGTTTCAAGCATGCCGATCATGTAGGCGCGGTGGCGCAGGGAGTCCTGTGCGTAGACCATATGCGCGATGACCTGCGCGCGGGCGCGCTGCAGTTCGGCCTCGCTGACAGGCTGCTCCTGAAGTTCGGCGATTTCCGCAAGCAATGCCTGCTCCATTTCTTCTGCCGTGTGCCCCGGGTTAGGCGTGGCATCGAGAACAAACATGCTGTTGAGGGCGCTGTACAGGGAGTAGGAGGCACTGGCGCTGGCGGCGATCTTTTGATCCCGGACCAGCCGCTTGGGAAGTCGCGAGGCATTGCCGCCGTCCAGGATGGAGGTCAGCATGGACAGCGCGTAGGCTTCCCAGCGCTGCTCTTGGGGCAATTGCGCCATGACGGGGGTCTTGTAGCCGATGAGCAGGTATTCGGTCTGGGCGGGAATGTGCAGGGAGACGTTGCGCGTGCCCTTCTGCACCGGCTCTTGGCGTCGTGGCGCCGGCGTGACCTCATGGCGGGGGATGGCACCGAAGTGCTCCTCGGCCATTTCGAAGATTTGCTCCGGATCCACATCGCCGACCACCACCAGGTTCGCATTGTTGGGCGCGTACCAGCGCCGATGCCAATCGCGCAACTGTTTCTGGTCTATTTGTGAGATATCGCTCATCCAGCCGATCACCGGCTGGCCGTACGGATGGTTATGGAATGCGGTCGCCTGCAACTGCTCGAAGGCAGAGGCCTCGGGCCGATCCTCGGTGCGCAGGCGGCGCTCCTCTTTGACGACTTCCAGTTCTTTCTGGAGATCGGCCTCGGCCAGGAGCAGGTTCTGCATGCGGTCCGCTTCCATTTCCATTGCGATGGCGAGTTGGTCGCGGCCGAGGATCTGGTAGTACGCCGTATAGTCGCGGCCGGTGAAGGCGTTGTCGCGCCCGCCAAGGGAGGAGATGGTGTGACTGAATGATTCTCCGGGGAAGCGCTCGGTTCCTCGGAACATCATGTGTTCCAGCACGTGGCTGATGCCGGTCTGGCCCGGGGGTTCGTGGGCCGCGCCCACGCCGTACCAGAGCTGCTGGACGGCCACCGGGGCCCGCGTGTCAGGCTGCACCAACACCTTCAGCCCATTGTCCAAGGTTCGGGTGAAGACCTCGGAGGGTTCCGCCAGCGCCGCATTGGGCAGGGCGAAAGCCAATAGGGGGAGGAAAAAGAAAGACAGCCGGGAAATCATGCAGGGCATTATAAAGAGTCGAAAAATCCAGGATTCGGCAAAAAAATGGCGGCCGACTCAGAGACTTACCCAGGCTATACAATAGTCTCATGCATGCTGGGAATATGGCGATTAGACACACAGGCTTACTTTATGGCCATTGGAAAAGACATACGAATCTTAGCTGACCAATATGCTGAGAATCTTAGAATGCGGGTGCGCCAGCGCGTAGCCGAAATGGAACACGACGATAAAAGTCACTATTTAATCTATCGCGTACTCGGCATTGCAGAGGAGGAGGGGCGCCTCATTGATGTTTATCAAAATAAAGGGAGGTTTCTCTACAAATATGCTGGTTCATTTCTTGAAGAAGCGGCAAAACTCTGCTTCCTTGAGGCTTACCCTGATTCCGGTTCAACGCGGATTCCCAACACGGAGGGACAGCGTCCCAAAACATATGAAATCGACTGTTTGATCGACAACCGGGATGCCATTGAAATTAAATGGCGCGATGCCACTACGGATGGAGACCATATCACGAAAGAACACACTCGTGTACAAACCATCAAGAAAGCCGGGTATAAACCTATCCGCGTTATGTTCTATTACCCAAATCGAGAGCAGGCGAAAAGGATTCAAAAGACGCTAGAGACGCTATATGCGGGCGTTAATGGAGAATACCATTGTGGCGATAATGCCTGGAATTATCTCCTAAGGCGCACCGGAGTTGATCTGCATAAGATTCTTAAAAAGATCGCCGCTGACAAGGTCTCAGCATGATTGCGAAAGTCCACGTCGGGGATTGCCTGGAAGTTCTGGATCAAATCGATTCAGAAAGCATTGATCTCGTTTATGTCGACCCACCTTTCTTTACTCAAGCCACTCACCGACTGCAAACTCGCGACGGCAAGAAAATTTTCAGTTTTGAAGATTTTTGGGACAGCCACGAAACCTATGCCAACTTTCTTTTCCAACGATTGACGAAAATACATAGCAAACTGAAACCTAGCGGGTCGATTTTTTTTCATTGCGACAAATCCGCCACACATATCATCCGTATGATGCTTGATCGGGTGTTTGGATCAGTCAATTTCCAGTCAGAAATTATCTGGCATTTCCGGCGGTGGTCCAACGCGAAGCGAGGGCTGTTGAACAGCCATCAAACCATTTATTTCTTCTCGAAGGGTCCGAACTTCAAATTCAACCCGTCCTATCAAGATTATTCGCCCACCACGAATATTGACCAAATCATGCAGAAGCGCATCCGCGATGCACGTGACAAGTCGGTCTATGCGCGGCGGCAGGATGGAGAGATCATTACCAATGGCAGCAAAAAAGGAGTGCCGCTGGCAGATGTCTGGGAGATCCCTTTCCTCAATCCGAAAGCGAGAGAGAGAGTCGGATACCCGACCCAAAAACCAGTTCTGCTACTGAAGAAAATCATTGCTTTGGTGACCGATTCTGGCGATACAGTGCTCGATCCTTTTTGCGGTAGTGGAACGACGTTAGTGGCTGCTCAGGAGTTGGAACGCAACGCAATAGGAATCGATGTTTCGAGCGAAGCCATGGAACTGACGAGGGAACGATTAAAGCAGCCTGTGGTGACGGAATCCACACTGCTGGCTAAAGGCCTGACTGCATACCAGACACACGATCAAGAGGCAGCTGTGCACTTGGCCGGCATTGATTACGTTCCAGTGCATCGGAACAAGGGCATTGATGGGGTGCTCAAGCACGAGATCAATGGTTTGCCGGTTTTTCTGCGCGTTCAGCGTCATCTCGAAACTCAGGATCAAGCAGCTGCTGCCCTGCTAAAAGCAAGCCGAAACAAAGGTGCCTGCCTACTTGTGGTAGTGGCGACGGAGAAAGACCTGATGCCACGGGGAGAGAATCAAAAAGTTAAGTTTGTGAATTCCGCATGCATGTCACTACAAGAACTGGAGACCGAGACTAAGAAAGATGTGTTGATGCGGCCTCTCGTTACGGAAATGGGATAACCGGGGCTTCCGGATTTGGTATGGAATCTCTGGGCTAAATGTGGAAAAAACACTCCAATTTGCTAGAATAATGGCCGCGGACAGGGAATTTTCCCCTTTCCGGGAGTAAATAGATGGCACAAGCGGCTTCGGAGTATGCCCACAATCTGCCGGTTGCGGCGGGCAGTCTGGATCAGTATATCCAGCTGGCCTACAGCTTGCCGGTACTGAGCGCTGAAGAGGAGCGCGAGCTGGCATTGCGCCTGCGCGAGCAGGGCGATGTGGAAGCGGCGCGCAAACTGGTGCTGCATAACCTCCGCTTTGTGATCCACGTGGCCCGCGGCTATTCCGGCTATGGCCTGCCGCTGGCGGACCTGATCCAGGAAGGCAGCATCGGCTTGATGAAGGCGGTGAAGCGGTTCGATCCCGCGGTCGGGGTGCGGCTGGTGTCTTTCGCCGTGCACTGGATCCGTGCCGAAATCCACGAATACGTCCTGCGCAACTGGCGCATCGTCAAGATGGCTACGACCAAGGCGCAGCGCAAACTGTTTTTCAATCTGCGCAAGGCCAAGAAACGGTTGGGCTGGATGAACGAGGACGAAGTCAACGCGGTGGCAGAGGACCTGGGCGTGACCGCCCATGAAGTCCGGGATATGGAATCCCGCCTCAATCAGCCGGACATGCCGCTTGAAATTGATTCCGACGACGAGGAAGCACCACGTTCCCCGATGTCGTACCTGCCGGCCCCCGGCGCCGATCCGGCTCCGCAAGTAGAAGCACAGGATTACGCACAGATTCGCGGCGAACGGTTGCAGGAAGCCTTGGCCGAGTTGGACGAACGCAGCCGGTCGATCGTGAAGCAGCGTTGGCTCGCCGAGCCGAAGCGGACCTTGCAGGAACTGGCGGAAGAGTTTGGTGTTTCGGGTGAGCGGATTCGGCAGATCGAAGCCGCCGCAATGAAGAAGTTGCGCGTCGCGCTGGCTTAAGGCTTAATTATCCATTTTGACCCAAAAGGGTCGACAACTTTTCTAGAATTTCGCCCACCATCCGGGGCGGGACCTTCTTACCACTCTTCAGCACCCTGAGAGGGGCCGGTATCCCACTCGGGGTGAAGGTTTTCAGACGTAATCTGAGCCAGCATGTCATCAAGGTTATAGGCTCCCTGGGGCACCACCACATGGTCAGCCCTTGATTCTGAGACCGATTTGGGACTGCGGCCCCGCTCGATGGTGTGCGATTTTGTTTCCATTGGATGATTTGGTTCTAGAGGCCTGTTGATTCTACAGTCGTTTTGACACCCCAGCCTGTATGGTGCCGGTCAGTTGCATCAGCTCCGGTTCCTGAATGATGAAGGGTGGCATCAAATACACGTAATTCTGAAATGGTCGCAGCCAGACCTCGTGCTGTAGGGCCAGTGCCTGCCAAGCTTCAACGTCCACCGGTTCGGAGGTTTCGACGACGGCAAACGCACCGAACACACGGACTCCGGCCACGCCTTTTGCCGACTGAAGCGGAAGCAATTCCCGCCGCAGGGTTCCTTCGATTGCCGCCACTTCGCCTTTCCAATTCCGGGATTCCAAAAGATCCAGGCTGGCCAGTGCCGCCCGGCAGGCGGTCGGATTTGCCATGAACGTGGGGCCGTGCAGGAACGGTCCGGCTTCGCTGACGACACTGGCGATTTCCTCGCGGGTCAACGTGGCAGCCAGGCTCAGCATGCCGCCCGTCAGTGCCTTGCCGAGGCACAGGATGTCCGGAGCGACATCGGTGTGTTCACAGGCAAACATGGTTCCGGTCCTTCCGAATCCAGTAGCGATTTCATCAACGATGAGGAGCACTTCATGCCGGGCGCACAAGGCGGCGACCTGTGCCAGGAATGCAGGCGGGTAGTGATGGAATCCCCCGGCCCCCTGGAGCACCGGCTCCAGCACGACTCCGGCAAGTTCGAACTGGTGGGCAACAAGGTCGGCCTCGAACCGCGCACAGGCGTCTTCCAATTCGGATGCGCTGCAGTTCGCATCGGGAGGGCGGGGCGTGAAATATTGCTGCGGCAGCAAGTTGCGGAACCGGTCATGCAGGCTGTTGTCCGGGTCGCTGACTGACATGGCGGCAAAGGTGTCGCCGTGATAGCCCCCACGCAGGGCAAGGAAGCGGCATTTTTCCGGGATTCCGCGCGCCTGCCAGTATTGCGTGGCCAGTTTCAGGGCGACCTCGACCGAGACAGAGCCGGAATCGCAGAAGAAGACCCGGCTGAGATCGCCGGGAGAGATTTGAGCCAGCCGTTCGGCCAGCCGTGCAGCAGGTTCATGGGTCAGCCCGCCGAACATGACATGTGGCAGGGTATCGACCTGTTCGTGCAGGGCCTGCGCTATCTTCGGGTGCCGATAGCCGTGTATGGCGCACCACCAGGAGGCCATGCCGTCGACCAGCCGGCGTCCGTCGGCCAGTATCAGGTGGACGCCTTCACTGCCGACGATCGGATGCGCCGGGAGAGAATCAGGGGCGGGTGCGTACGGATGCCACAGGTGGCGCGGATCCAGGGCGGGCCATTCGGGCGGAGTGCCCATCAGTTTTCGATCAGTTCCAAGTCGTAGGTGATTTCGGCGGTTTCTCCGAGCATCAGGGAGGCAGAGCAGTACTTGGTGACCGAGAGATCGATAGCCCGGCGTACCTGCGCTTCCGACAGGCCGTTACCGAACGCCCGGTAGAGCACGTGGATGCGGGTGAAGACTTGCGGAATATCCTCGGCGCGGTCGGCCTCGATTTCCAGCTCCAGCCGATCCAGAGGCTGGCGGGCACGTTCCAGCATGCCGACGATATCGAAAGCACTGCATCCGCCCATGCCGAGCAGCAGCATTTCCATCGGGCGTGCGGCGAGGTTGCGTCCGCCATGCTCCGGCGCGCCGTCCATTACGACCGTGTGTCCGCTGCCGGACTCACCGATGAACGTGCGGTGTTCCTGCCAGGTAACGCGCGCTTTCATGCGTCCTGCAGCAGTTCAGCCAAGCGAGCACCGGGATCGTCCGCCCGCATCAGGCTTTCGCCGATCAGGAAGGCCTGCACGCCGCAGGCGCGAATCTTGGCGATGTCCTGCGATGAGTGGATGCCGCTTTCCGAAACTACGACGGCGCTTTCAGGCGCTTGAGGAGCCAACTGAACGGTTGTGTCCAGGCTCACGTCGAAAGTTTGCAGGTCACGGTTGTTGATGCCGATCAGATCCGCGCCTGCCGCCGCCGCGCGGTTCAGTTCTTCACCGTCGTGCACTTCCACCAGCACATCCAGCCCGAAAGTCCGGGCCAGTTGCTGGAGTTCCTTGAGCTCGTCGTCGGATAAAGCCGCGACGATCAACAAGATAGCTGCCGCCCCCATGACACAGCTCTCGTAGACTTGATAGGGATCGAGTATGAAGTCCTTGCGCAGAATGGGCAGGGCGGAGCCCCGCCTGGCCAGTTCCAGGATCACCCCGGAGCCCTTGAAGTAATGCGCATCGGTCAGCACCGACAGGGCAGTGGCTCCGCCGCGCTGGTAGCTGCCGGCGATGGCGGTTGGATCGAAGTCTTCCCGGATTACTCCGCGGCTCGGGGAGGCCCTTTTGAGTTCGGCGATGACTGCCGGGCGACCCTGCTCGATAGAGTCCTGGAGAGCGTCACGGAAACCGCCGGGTGACGGATTCTCATGCGCCATTTCCCGGAATCCTGCTTCCGAGACCTTGCGCTTTCGCTTTACGATCTCGTCGCGCTTGTGTGCCAGGATCTCATCCAGCATCTGCATCGGCTTCCTCCTGCTTCAGGCGTTGGGTGACTTGTGCGAGTTGATCCAGTTTTGTGGCGGCGGAGCCGTCTTCGAGGGTGATGCGGGCCTGATGGATGCCGTCGGCGATGTCCCCGACGTGTCCAGCCGTATGCAGCGCCACACCGGCGTTCAGGCAGATCAGGTCGGCCGCTGGCGAAGGCTTTCCAGAGAAAGCTTCGCGGATCATGGCAAGGCTGTCTTCGGCAGAGCCAGCCTGCAGCGACTCGGGGTCTACGGGATCAAGCCCGTATGCCTGGGGGTCCAGCGTGCCGGTGGAGACTTCCCCTTCATCCAGCAGGGCGTAGTCGGTCGGTGCGTTCAGCGAAAGTTCGTCCATGCCATCCCGCGAGTGCACCGCCATGGCGCGCGTGCTGCCCAGCTCTGCCAGAGTCTCGGCATAAGGGGTCAGCCAGCGGGCATCGAACAGCCCGATCAGTTGATGGGTGGCACCGGCCGGGTTGGTCAGCGGGCCCAGCAGGTTGAACAACGTGCGGGTCCCGATTTCCTTGCGGACCGGCGCGGCATGCCGCATGGCCGGATGGTGGGAGGGCGCGAACAGGAAACCAATGCCCGCCTCTTCGATGCAACGGCGCACCGAATCCGGTTGCAGATCGATCGCAAGACCGGCTGTGGCGAGCACATCGGCACTGCCGCTGTTGGAACTGACCGCGCGGTTGCCGTGCTTGGCTACCGTGATGCCTGCCGCTGCGGCGACAATTGCCACGGCGGTGGAGACATTGAAGGTTCCCAATCCATCGCCGCCGGTGCCGCAGGTGTCGAGAATCTGCGGGGCATCGACTTGGATGCGCACGGAACAGGCCCGCATGGCCCTCGCGGCGCCGACGATTTCCGAGACCGCCTCTCCCTTGTCGCGCCAGGCGATCAGCAGGGACTTGAGCGTCGCGGGTTCCACGTCGCCCGCCATGATCGAGCGCATCAGCGCCTCCATCTGTTCGGCGTCGAGATCGGAGCCGGCCTGGGCGGCGGCGAGGGCGCGTTCTGGAGTCATGCTTGGTCGAGGAAGTTCTGCAGTAGTTGGTGGCCGCTTTCGGTCAGGATCGATTCCGGATGGAACTGGACGCCGAACACCGGATCGGTTTCATGTTGCAGCCCCATGATCTCGTTGTCCTCGTCGTCGGTCCAGGCAGTAATTTTGAGGCACGAGGGCAGGTCGTCCCGGCGGACCACCAGCGAATGATAGCGGGTTGCCGTCAGCGGTTGCGGCAGATCCCCGAACAACGCTTCTCCCTGGTGCTGGATGTCCGAAGTCTTCCCGTGCATGATGTGGGCCGCACGGACAATCGTGCCGCCGAATGCCTGCGCGATGCTCTGGTGCCCGAGGCAGACGCCGAGCAGGGGAATCTGGCCCGCGAATTCGCGGACGGCCGCGACCGAGATGCCGGCCTCGTTCGGGGTGCAGGGACCGGGCGAGATCACCAGTTGCTGGGGCGCCATGGCGCGAATGGTCTCCAGACTGATCTGGTCGCTGCGCGCCACCTTGACCTCGACGCCGAGCTCGCCGAAATACTGCACCAGGTTGTAGGTGAACGAGTCGTAGTTGTCGATCAACAGCAACATGATGGCGGTACGTCAGCAGTAGCGGTCAGCGACCTGAAGCAGGGCTTGTGCCTTGTGCATGGTTTCGTGCCATTCCCGTTCCGGGATTGAATCGTAAACGATTCCGGCTCCGGCCTGCACGTGAATCTGCCCATTGTGAACGATTGCGGTGCGAATGGCGATAGCGGTGTCGAGGTTCCCATCCCATCCGAAATAGCCGACGGCTCCGGAATAGATGCCGCGGCTAGCCGGTTCCAGTTCGTCGATGATCTCCATCGCCCTTATTTTTGGGGCTCCGCTGACCGTGCCGGCCGGGAAGGTCGCCCGCAGCACATCCTGGGTCGAGGTGCCCGGGGTCAGCTTGCCTTCTACGTTCGAGACGATATGCATCACATGAGAGTAACGTTCGACCTCCATCTGCTCGGTCAACCGGACCGTGCCGGGCTGGCAGACCCGGCCGATATCGTTGCGTCCCAGGTCGATCAGCATCAGGTGTTCGGCGCGTTCCTTCGGGTCGGCGAGAAGCTCTGCCTCCAATTTCAGATCTTCCTCCTCGGTCGTACCGCGCCAGCGGGTGCCGGCGATCGGGCGAACCGTGACGGTGTCGCCCTCGCGGCGCACCAGGATCTCCGGACTGGAACCGATCACCTGGACCGGGCCGAGGTTCAGGAAGTACATGTAGGGGGAAGGGTTGAGCGCGTGCAGGCCCCGGTACATGTGGAACGGATCGCTCTCGAAGGGCCGGCTGAGCCGCTGCGAGAGCACGACCTGCATCAGGTCTCCCGCGATGATGTATTCGCGGGCCGTCCGTACCGCTTCGCAGAACCCGGCTTCGGTAAACTCCGATGTGAACGAGGATTCCCGGTCGGGGGTTTCCATCAGCGGTTCCGGTTCCGGGGTCTCCTCGATCTGGTCGCGCAGTTCCTCCAATCGCCGGCAGCCCGCCACATAGGCATCCGGGACATCAACCGGCTGGTTGACGATCAGCAGAATCTTTCCGGTCTGGTTGTCCAGCATGATCAATTCGGTTGATTGCAACAACCACATGTCGGGCAGGCCGAGCTGATCCTCCGGTCGGCTTCCGGCCAGAACCGGCTCGATGGTCCGGATCAGGTCGTAGCCGAAGTATCCGACCAGGCCGCCTCCGAAGCGCAGGTCCTCCGAGAGGGGGGCGACCTTGTGGCTGTGCAGGTAGTCTTCCACGCAAGGAAGCGGGTCGGAGGTCTCCAGGGATCTTTTGGTTTCCCCTCCTTCCACGACACGAAACAGGCCGTCCTGGTAAATCAGTTCCACCGCTGTGGGCAGGCCGATGATCGAGTATCGCCCGGCGTGGGTGTCGGTTTCCCCGGATTCCAGCAGGTAACTGCCCGGCTGGTCCGCGACCGGCACATACAGGGCCGAAGCCGAGTGCTGGCCTGCCGGTAGTGCGGTTACCAGCGGGATATGTGTGTAGCCTTCGGAGCGGTAGCGCTCAAACCGAGCCTGACTCAGGGTAGGGTGATCGTCCATGCCAGTTTCCAGAAACTGAAATCAACGCGGCGCGATGCCGCCGAGCCGGGAAATCAGCTGTCCGACGGGTTTTTCTTGGATTCGGCGGAATCGTCAGTCTCGGACTTGTCCGTCTGTGAGGCAGACTGCATGGATTGCTTGAAACCCTTGATAGCCTCGCCGAGATCACCGCCGATATTGCGCAGGCGCTTGGTGCCGAACAGCAATAGCACGATGGCCAGAATGATAAGAATCTGCCAGATGCTGATGCCGCCCATAAGCCTATTTCGTCAGCCAACGTGAATGTCGGCATTGTACCTTATTTGAGCCGGGCATCGTGGTTCCATATCTGTTATCGTCAATTGTCAACTGACAGGTTGCATGGTAAGATTTCCATATGGTCGGGTCGTTTAAGCATCGTGGGCTGAAAGCCTTATACGACCGAAAGACGGCGCGATACGTGCAGCCAGAACACGTGCAAAAGCTGGTGGATATTTTGGCTGCCCTTGACCTCAGCAGGACGCCTAAAGGCATGAACCTTCCAGGGTTCCGACTGCATGAACTGAAAGGTCAAAAAAAGGGTTACCACGCGGTTTCAGTGTCCGGGAACTGGCGAGTAACCTTCCGGTTCGAAGATGGATCGGCGGTCGAGGTTGATTACGAGGACTATCACTGAGGGAACTAACATGGCAATGCAGAATCCTCCACATCCGGGTGGAATCGTGAAAAGGCAATGCCTTGAGCCTCTGGGGCTTTCCGTTACTCGGGCTGCTCAGGGTTTGGGGGTTACACGCCAGGCACTTTCTGAGCTCGTCAACGAACGTACGGGTATTTCCATTGATATGGCCATACGTCTGTCAAAGGCATTTGGCTCGACTCCTGAGACTTGGCTTGGGATGCAGATGGCGTATGACCTATGGCAGGCTCAAGACCGTGCTGAGAAGATTTTGGTTGAGCATTTCGCTGCGGTTTGAGGCCAGTATATGTAAGCCGAAAAGCAAGATTCGTGCTTTTCCGCGTGGCTGGGGCACCTAGGATGCCTCGCTCGACAACCGTATCGTAATAGATTCGGCTAGTGTCTTCAGGCCCGGGCGAGTTCTGCGCGCAGTGAGGCCAGGGTCGCGGTGTAATTGTCGCTATCGAAGACGGCGGAGCCGCAAACGAATGTATCCGCACCAGCCTTTTTCACACTGGCAATGTTGTCTACCTTGATGCCGCCATCAACCTCCAGGCGCACCGGCTGATCGCAGGTATCGAGCCGAGCCCGGACCTGACGAATTTTTTCCAGCGTTTGCGGAATGAAGGACTGTCCCCCGAATCCGGGGTTGACGGACATCAGCAGCACCATGTCGATCTTGTCCAGGACATGATCCAAGGCGCTCAAAGGCGTGGCCGGGTTGAGCACCAGCCCATTCTTGCAGCCAAGGTCGCGGGTCAGTTGCAGGCTGCGGTCCACGTGCTGGGTCGCTTCCGGGTGGAACGTGATGGAACTGGCGCCTGCCTTGGCAAAGTCGTTAATCAGCCCATCCACCGGGGTCACCATCAAGTGCACGTCGATGGGCACGGCGACGCCATGCTTGCGCAGGGCTTCGCAGACCAGCGGGCCGATGGTGAGGTTGGGAACATAGTGGTAATCCATTACGTCAAAATGGATCATGTCGGCTCCGGCTTCCACGACCGCGTCTACTTCTGCGCCAAGGCGTGCGAAGTCCGCGGACAGAATGGACGGGGCGATCTGGTCAGGAAGAGGCATGACGAATCCTCAGGCGCGCATACTACCATTTATGCGGCATTCGCGCCTAGGATACCGGGGTGGACGGGTACAATGAGCCGTAATTTTGGTGCCGAGAGCGAATCGAGTGTTCTTCCCATTCACCGGGGATTTCCATGTCGTGAAATCGACGGAATTTCCTAAGACTCGTTCGCATGCTTCGGGCTGTCTCTCGCAACGGGCCGGGCCCTTGCCGTGACCTCTTGCAAGCCTGAAGAGCAGCCCTGCTGGGGCTATCACGGGGACGAAGGTCCAGACCACTGGGGGCGCCTTCATCCGGATTGGAGAACTTGTGCCGAGGGCTTGGAGCAATCCCCGATCGCTCTGGCGGGCGAAGAAGTAAAGCCAACGGCCGAGCGCTTCGCGCTTCACTATCAGCCGACGGTCGCTAGGCTGAGCGATAACGTGCACACCGTCCGGATAGATATGGAGCCGGGTTCCCAGTTGCTCCTCGGGGATCGGGCCTTTTCCTTGAGGCAATTCCACTTCCATACTCCGAGTGAACATTTGTGGTCGGATACCGCAGACTTGGGAGAACTCCATCTTGTGCATGTGGCCGATTCGAGGGAGATTGCCGTGCTGGGGGTCGCGTTGCGCCCTGATGCGGCGCAGGCCTTTCCGGATTCTTTCTGGAATTGGTTGCAAGCCGCCGAGGCCGGCGAGTCCCTGACTCTTGATCCGGCTGGACTGGTTCCCCGGCAGGGTCGCCTTGTCGGCTACCGAGGCTCGTTTACGACTCCGCCGTGTACCGAAGGCGTGCATTGGCTGTTGGCGATGGAGCCGATGGCCTTGGGCCCGGAGGAGCAGTGTTGGCTGGAGCAGCGAATGGGGCGGAATGCCCGGCCCGTGCAGCCGCTCGGCAGCCGAACCGTGCACACGGTCCTGCGGGAGGGGTCATGAGCACACGGACCCTTGGTCTCGACGACGTACTCCATCAGTACCTGCTGGATGTTTCGGTGGATGAAGATCCAGTGGCCCGTGCCTTGCGCGCCCGTACGGCGACGCTGGAAGAGCACTACATGCAGATCAGCCCCGAACAGGGGCAATTCTTCAAGTTTCTGCTGAGAATGATGAATGCGCAACAGGTGATCGAGGTCGGCACCTATACCGGATACAGCGCCTTGTGCATGGCCCAGATGGTCGGTGTTCGCGGGCGGGTGGTTTGCTGTGACATCAGTGAGGAATGGACAGCGATTGGAAGGGAATTCTGGCAGCAGGCCGGAGTCGCGGAGCGAATCGACCTACGCTTGGCCCCGGCACTCGAAACCTTGGAGCAGATGCGTCAAGCCGGGGAGGCCGGGAGTTTCGATTTTGCCTTCATCGATGCGGACAAAGGGAACTATCAGGCGTATTACGAGCATCTTCTGGACCTGATACGGCCCGGGGGAGTGATTGCAGTGGACAACACCCTGTGGTCCGGGCGGGTGGCGGATCCTTCCGAGCAGGAATCCGACACGGTTGCCATTCGGGAATTCAACCGAATGTTGGCAAGCGATTCGCGGGTCATGGTCAGTTTGGTGCCGATCGGCGATGGCCTGACTTTGGCACGCAAGCATTGAGTCTAAAATGAGCAGGCGAGACCTCCAGTAATGAAAGCGTCCGACCTGTTTGTCCGTTGCCTTGAGGTCGAGGGCATCGAGTACGTCTTCGGCGTTCCCGGGGAGGAGAATGCGGACTTCGTCATGTCTCTGTCGAAGTCGAAAAAAATCAAATTCATCCTGACCCGGCACGAGCAGGGAGCGGCCTTCATGGCCGAGGTGTACGGCCGGCTCACCGGGCAGCCTGCGGGTTGCCTGGGGACATTGGGTCCGGGCGCGACCAACCTGGTGACGGGTGTGGCCAATGCCAACATGGACCGATCGCCGCTGCTGGTGCTGACCGGCCAGGGCTCCACCGCCCGCCAGCACAAGGAATCCCACCAGATCATGGATGCCGTGAGCATGTTTCGCGCGGTGACGAAATGGTCCACCAGCATCATCCAGGCGGACAGCCTCCCGGAAATCGTGCGCAAGGCGGTTCGCATCGCACGCAGTGAAAAACCTGGCGCCGTCCACCTCGAACTGCCGGAGGATGTCGCGAAACAGGAGACAGACGCGGAGCCGATTTCACCAATCCGCTTCCGACGGCCGATTCCGGCCGGGGAGCAGGTCGACCGAGCTTTTGAAATGTTGTGCCGGGCACGAAATCCGGTGATCCTTGCCGGAAACGGTTGTATCCGGACTCGGGCCAGCCAGCAATTGCGCATGTTCTGTGAGCAGAACAACATCGGCGTCATCAGCACGTTCATGGCGAAAGGATGTGTCGACATGGAGGAGGATTACTGCCTGTTCACCATTGGCCTGGGGGCGAAGGACCTGGTCTCTTGTGCGATCGATGCGGCGGACGTGGTGCTGGCGCTGGGCTACGACATGGTCGAGTATCACCCGCATCTGTGGAATCCGGACGGGCTCAAAACCATCATCCATGCGGATTTCCTGCCAGCGGAGATCGATATGCACTACCATCCCGAAGTGGAGCTGGTCGGTGATTTGGCTCAGACCCTGGCCATGCTCAACGAGCGGGCGCGGGCGCATGGAAAGATGGACTGGGACCTGAGCCGGGAAAAAAAGGTCCGGGAAGAGATGCTGGGTGAGTTCGCGTCCCACAAGGACGACGACACGGAAAGCAGGCTGCGCCCGCAGAAGGTGCTTTGGGACGTGCGCGAGGTCATGGGCCCGTCGGACATCCTGCTGTCCGACGTGGGGGCGCACAAGATGTGGATCGCCCGCCATTATCACTGCCATGAGCCGAATACATGCTTGATTCCAAATGGATTTTGCTCAATGGGGTTTGCGCTGCCCGGTGCGATCTCGGCCAGCCTCGTGCATCCGACCCGCCGGATCCTGGCGATCTGCGGCGATGGCGGGTTCCTGATGAATGTGCAGGAGATGGAGACCGCCAGCCGCTTGGGGGTGTCGATCGTCGTGATGGTCTGGGAGGATGGCGGCTACGGGCTGATTTCCTGGAAGCAGGAGCAGCAGTTCAACAGTCACACGGAGCTAGAGTTCACGAATCCGGACTGGCTGGACCTGGCCCGGGCATTCGGCTGGCACGGGCACTTGGTGACGGCCAGCCGGGACCTTGAGGCGACGCTGGAGACTGCATTCGAGGAAAAGGGACCGTCTCTGTTGGTCGTGCCGATCGACTACAAAGAGAACATGCGCCTGATCAAGCACCTCGGCGAGATCGTCTGTCCGATCTGAGGGGTGGCGCCCCCAGGTGGATTCGAACCACCAGTCCGGGATTAGGAATCCCGTGGTTTATCCGCTTAACCGATGGGGGCGGAACTCTCTCGAATTCTAACAGGCAAAGCATGGCCCGATTGCCGAATCAAGGGATGTTGCGGGAGTGGTGGGCGATGCTGGGATTGAACCAGCGACCTCTGCCGTGTGAAGGCAGCGCTCTCCCCCTGAGCTAATCGCCCATCCGTAAAACAGTCTATCAGCAGTGGTGGCCCCGATCCCGGTGCCGGAGCGGCATCCGGGGCCCAAAGGTTTTGCATCCGGTCTGCTGCCGGCGGTCCGCTACCACCGTCCCTGCATCTGGAGCAGGAGTCTTCGCTGTCCGGGCCCG
>LXNI01001500.1_pt1 | contig 19820 bp, 17 predicted proteins | sample 809091 | NCBI WGS metagenome assembly LXNI01 (sample SAMN04870527, study PRJNA318959) | sponge metagenome | biome: 01000161; feature: marine sponge reef; material: water | host: Sarcotragus foetidus | place: Greece: Milos, Mediterranean Sea | collected 2013-05-29 | depth 5-7 m | reverse complement strand
GAAATATCGAAGGTGCCGCCGCCGAGATCGTAGACCGCGATGGTGCCGCCGCCCTTCTTGTCGAGGCCGTAGGCGAGCGCGGCCGCGGTGGGCTCGTTGATGATGCGGAGCACCTCGAGGCCCGCGATCTGGCCCGCGTCCTTGGTCGCCTGGCGCTGGGAATCGTTGAAGTAGGCCGGCACCGTGATGACCGCCTTGGCGACGGGCTCGCCGAGGAAAGCCTCGGCGGTCTCCTTCATTTTCTGCAGCGTGAAGGCGGAGATCTGGCTCGGCGAGTAATTATCGCCCCGCGCCGTGACCCAGGCGTCGCCGTTGCCGTGATCGACGATCTGGTACGGCACCATCTTCATGTCCTTCTGCGTCATCGGGTCCTTGAAGGGGCGCCCGATGAGGCGCTTGATGGCGAAGATGGTGTTTTCCGGGTTGGTGACGGCCTGCCGCTTGGCCGCCTGGCCGACCAGGCGCTCGCCGTCGTCGGTAAAGGCCACGATCGAGGGCGTCGTCCGCGCCCCCTCCGCGTTCTCGACCACCCGCGGGTCCTTGCCCTCCATGATGGCCACGCAGGAATTGGTGGTCCCCAGATCGATACCGATCACCTTGCTCATGTCTCGTCCCTATCGTCAGCAGGCCCGAACGACCACGTCATGCATCGCTTCGAGCCCCGGTGTCCCTTGCCCCGCGCCTGGCGACCGCGGGGCCTCTCCCTCGCGACGGTCGCCCGCCGCGCTCAGCATTCAATATGGGTGCGGATTCGCGCGCTGCAAGCGCCCGCGCATCTGCAACTCACGCAGGCTCATCCGCCGGCGTATCGGCGCCCTCCGCCCCGGTTTCGGCCTCGTCATCGTCATCGCCGCCGTCGGCCGGCGCCGAGCCGCCCTTGGCCACGCCGACCATCGCCTCGCGCAGCAGCCGGTCGCCGATCCTGTAGCCGGTCTGCAGCACCTGGACGACCGTGCCGTCCGGCTGGTCCGTCTGATCGGTCTCGAACAGCGCCTGGTGGAGGTTGTAGTCGAACTTCTCGCCCAGCGGGTCGATCCTGGTGATGCCGTGGCGTCCCAGAGCCGCCTCGAACTCCCGCACCGTCATCTCGATGCCGTCCGCGAGCGCCTTCACCGCGTCGTCGCTCTCGCGCCGCTCGGCGGGGATGCTGTCCAGCGCGCGGCCCAGGTTGTCGCCCACACCCAGCAGATCCTGGGCGAAGCGCGAGATCGCGTAGGACCGTGTGTCCTCCACGTCCTTCTTCGCTCGCCGGCGCGCGTTTTCGGCATCGGCAAGGGCGCGGAGCAACTGGTCCTTGAGCGCCTCGTCGCTGCCCTCTGCCTCGTACTCGTCCGCGCAATCGCCCTCTTCGGCCTCGGCAGCGTCGTCTCCGCCGCTGTCACCCGCCTGGGCGTCAACGGCGCCAGCGCCCTTGTCCTCGGCGTCGTCTGTTTCTGCCGCCCGCTCCGCAGAGGCTTCGGCCCGTTCCGTCTCGTCCTGCATCGTCTCGTTCGTTCCCTTTCTCGGCCCCCAGCCCCGCCGCTCGGATTTCGCCATGCCGCCGCTCACCCCAGCACCCGGCCGATGATCGCGGCGGTGTGATCGACCATCGGGATGATGCGGCCGTAGTTGATCCGGGTCGGCCCGATCACGCCGATGGCACCGATGAAGCGCGCTTCGGAATCGCGGTATGGGGCGACCACCATGGAGCACCCCGTGGAGGCGAAGAGCGTGCTCTCCGCCCCGATGAAGATCTGGACCCCTTCCGCGTCCTCGGTGCTCTCCAGCAGGCGGATGAAGTCGTTCCGCTCGTCCAGGGCGTCGAACAGCTGGCGGATGCGCTCGAGGTCGGCGAGCGCGGTGACATCCTCGATGAGGTTGGCCCGGCCGCGCACGATGAGGCTGCCGTGATCGCGCGCCTCGTTCGCCCATTCGGCGATCCCGGCCTCGACGACGCGGGCCGTGAGGTCGTCGAGCTGGGCCCGGTGGTCCTCGATCTCCGTGCCGATCTCGTCCCGGAGCTCGGCGAGCGTGCGCCCGGCGAGACGCGCGTTCAGGTAGTTGGTGGCGCGGCTCAGGTGCGACTGCGACATGCCCGTCGGCACGTCGATGACGCGGTTCTCCACGAGCCCCGCCTCGGTCACCATGACCGCGAGCGCGCGGCCGTGGCTGAGGCTCACGAACTCGACCTGGCGGCACGGCACGTCGGCCTTGGGCGCGAGCACCAGCCCGGCGCAGCCGGAAAGTCCGGAGAGCGCTTCCGTGGTCTCGGTCAGCATCTCCTCGACCGTGCGCCCCGCGGCGCGGCACCTGCCCTCGATGCTGGCGCGCTCCTCCTCCGTGAGGCGGCCCAGCTCGAGTAGCCCGTCCACGTAGATCCGCAGGCCCAGCTGGGTCGGCAGCCGGCCCGCCGAGACATGCGGCGAATAGAGCAGGCCGGCATCCTCCAGGTCGGACATGACGTTCCGCACCGTGGCGGGCGACACCGGGGTCGAGAGCCGGCGCGAGAGCGTGCGCGAGCCCACCGGCTGCCCGGTCTCCATGAATTCCTCGACCAGGCGGCGGAGAACCTCCCGCGAGCGATCCGTCAGTTCGCGCAGCACCGTGCGATCCCGTCCTGTGATGGGCGGCCTGAATGTAGTGAGCGCCCCTTTGAGCGTCAACGCCGGCTCCGGCAAAGAAATTAACGGCTCCGGGGAGAAACGGGAGCATCCGCGCGATGCAAACCGCCGCAGGCCACCCGCGGCATGGCGGCATGGCGGCATGGCGGCATGCATTGGTGGCATGGCTGCCCGACTTTCAGACCCGCCATTGTATCGGCCGGCCCGGCACACTATGATATAGGTGCGAACCGGAAATGGACGGGCCGCGCCGCATCGCGCGCACAGCGAAGGCGAGGGCGGCGGTCATTTGGCGTGAATTGCCAGGCGGCAGCGGACGCGTCCAGTGATTCCACACCTCGAAACCATGGAACGAGTCCGATGCGGCAGCCGCCAACCATCGAGCCGATCGACCCCCCCGTGAAGCGGCCCGTCGCGAGACGGGATCGCCACGCGCCGGCCGGCGGCCTCTTTTCGGCGCGGCGCCGCATCGCGTTCCCGCGGACGCGCACACCGGAGGCGAAGCCCTCCGCGCGCTCCCGGACGGAGAAAATTCAAGAATGGCCAAACGTATGCTCATCGATGCCAGCCACGCGGAAGAGACCCGCGTGGTCGTGGCGGACGGAACGCGACTAGAAGAGTTCGACTTCGAATCGGCTGCGCGGAAGCAGCTCAAGGGAAATGTTTATCTGGCCAAGGTGATGCGCGTGGAGCCTTCGCTCCAGGCGGCATTCGTCGACTATGGCGGCAATCGCCACGGCTTCCTGCCCTTCAACGAGATCCACCCCGACTACTACCAGATCCCGGTCGCGGACCGGGAGGCGCTCTACGCCGAGCAGGCGGAGGCGGACGAGACCGACGAGCCGGCCCTGGCCCGGACGGCTGTACCGGCGGAGAACGGGTCGGGTGACGAGGAGCAGCCCGAGGACGATGCTCAACCGGACGGGGCGGAGACTGCGGATGCTGCCGAGACTGCGGACGCTGCCGAGGCGGCGGACGGCGCAGAGAACGCGGCGGCAGACGACGCCGGCAGCAACGACGCCGGCAGCAACGACGCCGGCAGCAACGACGCCGGCGCTGCCGAGTCCGGCGCGGCCGGCGACGGCGGTGGCACCCCCAACGGCGACGGCGGCGATGTCGAGGTCATGGGCGGCGACGAGATGGACGACCTGGAACGCCGCCGGCTCCACGCCAGCCGCTCGCTGCTCAGCCGCCGCTATCGCATTCAGGAGGTGATCAGGAAGCGCCAGATCCTTCTGGTGCAGGTGGTCAAGGAGGAGCGTGGCAACAAGGGCGCTGCGCTCACCACCTACCTCTCGCTCGCCGGGCGCTACATCGTGCTCATGCCCAACGCGATCCGGGGCGGGGGCATCTCGCGCAAGATCGTCAACGCCGACGACCGCCGCCGCCTCAAGAAGATCATGAACGACCTCGATATCCCGGCGCGCATGGCGGTCATCGTGCGCACGGCGGGGCTGTCGCGCTCGAAGACCGAGATCAGGCGCGACCTGGACTACCTGGTGCGCCGCTGGCAGAACATCCGCGACCTCACGATGGAATCGATGGCGCCCTGCGTGATCAACGAGGAGGCCAACCTGATCCGCCGCTCGATCCGCGACCTCTACACGCGCGACATCGAGCAGATCCTGATCGAGGGCGACGAGGGCTACAAGACCGCCAAGGGGTTCATGAAAACCATGATCCCGAGCCACGCCGCGCGAGTAAAACCCTATCGGGACCGCATTCCGCTCTTCGTCCGCTACCAGATCGAGAGCCAGCTCGATTCCATGTACGGGCCGGAGCTCCAGCTCAAGTCGGGCGGCTACCTGGTCATCAACCCGACCGAGGCGCTGGTCGCGATCGACGTGAACTCGGGCCGGGCGACCAAGGAACGCACGATCGAGGAAACCGCGCTCAGGACCAACCTGGAAGCGGCGGAGGAGGTCGCGCGCCAGCTTCGGCTGCGCGATCTCGCCGGGCTGATCGTCATCGACTTCATCGACATGGACGAGAACCGCAACCAGCGGGCGGTGGAACGAAAGTTCAAGGAAGCGATGCGGAGCGACCGCGCGCGCATCCGCATGGGCCGGATCAGCCCCTTCGGACTGATGGAGCTCTCACGCCAGCGGCTGCGCCCGAGCCTGGTGGAAGCCAGCATGGAGCGGTGCGTGAGCTGCGGCGGCACCGGCGTCCGGCGCTCGGTGGAATCGTCGGCGGTCCATGCACTCCGCGCCATCGAGGAAGAAGGTCTGCAGGGACGGAGCGCCGAGATCCTGCTGCGTGTGCCGGCGGCGGTCGGCCTCTACATCCTCAACCGGAAGCGGCAGATGCTGGAGGATATCGAGCAGCGCTACGAGTTCGCCGTGAGCTTCGAGCAGGACGACAGCCTGGTGCCGCCGAGCTACGCGATCGAGCGGATCGCGGCGCGGACCGCGCCCGTCGAGGAGGCGGCCGAGGAGGACGCCGGAGAGGCGGCCCCGGCCGAGGACGAGGCCAAGGCGGAGACTGCGGAGCCTGCCAAGAGGCGGCGCAGGCGCAGGCGCAAGCCGCGCGGCGACGCGACGGAGGCAGCGGCGGCCGAGGCCAGCAGTGCTGCCGCAGAGCCGGAGCCGGCTCAGGTCGAAGGCAAGGCGGAAGACGAGACGGAGGACGCGGCAGCCGCAGAGGACGGCAAGGCCGAAGAGGCCCCCCGGGCCAAGCGCCGGCGCCGCGGCCGGCGGGGCGGTCGCGGCCGCGCCGCGAAGCAGCAGGAGCAGCAGGAAACCCCGCGCGAGGGCCCGGCCGAGGACGCCGCAGAGGAGGCAGCACCTGCCCCGCTCGCGGCTGCGGGAGACGAGCCGCCCGTGCCGGCGCCTGAGAGCGAGACCCCGGCGAGCCCTGCGCCCCCCGAGACCGATGGCGCGGCCGGCCCTGCCGACGATGCGATCCCGCCGGCGGAGGAAGCGACCGGCCTCGCTCCGGTCGAGGCGGACATCCTGCCCGGCCCGGTGCCCGCGCCCGAGCTGGCGATCACGCCGGAGGCCCCCGCCGACGACGCTGCGGAGGCGAATGGCGAGCCTGCCGAGGCGCCGGTCCCGGCCACGCCGGTGAGCGCGGAGCAGGACGACGCTGCGCCAGCCGACGGCGACGAAGAGGCGGATGCCGAGGAGACCGCGCCGGCGGCACTGCCGGACGACAGGCCGCGCCGGCGCGGCTGGTGGCAGCGGATCGCCTCGACGTCGCGATAGCGGGTCAGGTTCAGGCGGTTCGCGTAAGCCAGCGCTGGAGGGCGGCGCAGGCGCCCTCCACCTCTTCCGTGGCGCCGGCGTACGAGAAGCGGACGAAGGCGCGGCCACGCTCGGTGTCGAAGTCGATGCCGGTCGTCGCCGCGACCCCGCACTCGGCCAGCATGCGCTGGCAGAAGGCCTCGCTGTCGTCGGTGAGCCCCGAGACGTCGGCATAGGCGTAGAAGGCGCCGTCGCAGGGCGCGAGCGCGCCGAAGCCGGCGGCGGGAAACGCCTGCTGGACGATGCTGCGGTTGCGGGCGTAGCGGGCGACGTTGGCCTCCAGCTCCTCCCGGCAGTCGAACGCGACGAGCGCGGCCCGCTGCGAGAGCGCGGGCGGCGAGATGAAGAGGTTCTGCGTGAGCCGCTCCACCGCCCGCGCGAGGTCCTCGGGCACAAGCATCCAGCCGAGCCGCCAGCCGGTCATCGCGAAATACTTCGAGAAGCCATTGATCACGACCGCGCTTCGCGAGAAGGCAGCGGCGCTGGCCGCAGGCTCGCCGTAAGTGATGCCGTGGTAGATTTCGTCCGAGACCACGCGGATTCCCTGGCGCTCGCAGTGGGCCGCCACCGCCGCCAGCATGCGGCGCGACAGCATGGTCCCGGTCGGGTTTGAAGGGCTGGCGATGATCAGCCCCTGAACCGGCTGCTCCAGCGCCTCCAGCATGGCTACCGTCGGCTGGAAGCGGGTCTCCGCCGTGGTCGGCAGCAGCACCGGCTCGAGCCCGAGCGCCTGCAGCGTGTTGCGATAGGCGGGATAGCCGGGATTGGCGAGCGCGATGCGATCGCCCACGTCGAAGGCGGCGAGGAAGGCGAGAATGAGCCCGGCCGAGCCCCCGGTGGTGACGACGATGCGGTCCGCGGAAGGGGCGAAGCCGTAGCGTTCGTCATAGAGGGTGGCGATGCGCTCGCGGAGCGGCAGCACGCCGTGGGCCTCGGTGTAGCCGATCTTCTCGGCCCTGAGCGCGGCCTGTGCTGCGTCGAGGACGGGCTTGGGCGCGCCTGAGCCGGGCTCGCCGGTTTCCATGTGGAAGACCCGCGCGCCCTCGGCCGCGCGTTCCGTCGCGGCCTTGAGGATTTCCATCGCGAAGAAGGGCGCGACCTCCGCGCGCCGGGATGCCGCCATTGCCCAGCCCTAAAGCGCAGGCAGCGGCGCACGCGCCACGAATACGTGAAGAGCCGTGCATTGACGGAAGCGCGCAAGCGGCATATCCAGACGCGAACCCCTTGGACTGTGAGCGTTGGCCATCCGTCTTGCACGCGCCGCTGCACTCGCCTGCGTAACGCTCGCCTCGATCCTGGCGGCGACGGCGCAGGCGCAGGGCATGTCGCTGATCCGCGACGCCGAAATCGAAGATACCATCCGCACCTATGCCGCGCCACTGCTGGAGGCTTCGGGCCTGGGCGAGGGCGCGGTCAAGCTGCACATCGTCAACGACCCCAGCATCAACGCCTTCGTCGCCGGCGGCCCCAACCTCTTCCTCTCGAGCGGCATGCTCTCAGCCTCCGAGGAGCCCGGCGAGATCATCGGCGTCATCGCGCACGAGATCGGCCACATCGCCGGCGGCCACCTGGTGCGCACGCGCGACGCCATGGAGAACGCATCCACCGAGATGATCCTGGCGACGGTGCTTGCGGCCGGCGCTATTGTCGCCGGCCAGGGCGAGGTAGGCAGCGCGGTCCTGAGCGGCGGCCAGGCGATGGCGCAGCAGTCGTTCCTCCGCTACAGCCGGGCGCAGGAGGAAAGCGCCGACCAGGCCGCCGTCCGCCTCCTGGAAAAGACCGGGCAGTCCGCCGAAGGCCTGCTGCGCATGTTCGAGAGGCTGGAGGAGCGCGAGCGGCTCTCCCTGGGAGACGCGAACAGCTACGCGCGCACCCACCCGCTCACGCGCGAGCGCGTCCGCTTCGTCCGCGACCATGTGGCCGAGGTGGAGGGGGCCGTGGACGAAACGCCGGAGGCGGCGCGCCTCGCCCATCGCCGAATGGTGGCGAAGCTCAAGGGTTTCCTCGATGAGCCGGAAGAAACGTTCCGCGCCTATCCGGCCGAGGACCAGTCGCTCGACGCGCGCTACGCCCGCTCGATCGCCTACTACCGGATTCCAGACCTGAAGGGCGCGCTCGAGACCCTCGATGACCTGCTCGCGGACCATCCCGACGATCCCTGGTTCCACGAGCTCAAGGGGCAGGTCCTCTTCGAGAACGGTCGCGTGCGCGAGGCGATCGAACCCTACGCCCGCGCGGTGGCGCTAAAGGAGGATTCCGCGCTGCTTCGCCTCGGCCTCGCTCGCGCGCAGATCGAGACAGGCGATGCTGCGCAGATGCTGGAGGCCGTGGGGAACCTGGAGGCGGCGAGCCGGCTGGAGCCGAAGGAGCCGCAGCACTGGTATCAGCTGGGCATCGCGCGGGGGCGTGCGGGCGAGCGCGCGGCCTCCTCCCTCGCCTTCGCCGAGGCGGCTTATCTTCGGGGCGACGCCCAGACGGCGCACCGCCATGCGTCGATTGCGGCGGAGAGCCTGGCCTACGGCAGCGCGTCCTGGCTCAGGGCCGAGGATATCCGCAACGCCGCCGAGCAAGCGATGAAGAAGCAGCGCTGAGGCGATTCCGCGCGCCTTCCGGCGGCCTTCCTAAATGAGGCCGCCGAGGGGTGAGGAGGGATCGGCGTAGAGCTTCTTCGCCATGCGGCCGGCGAGATAGGCGAGCCTGCCGGCCTCCACGGCGTGGCGCATGGCGTGCGCCATGAGCAACGGGTCCCGCGCGCCGGCGATGGCGGTGTTCATCAGCACCCCGTCGCAGCCGAGCTCCATCGCCACCGCCGCGTCCGAGGCCGTGCCGACGCCGGCATCGACGAGCACGGGCACGGCGCAGCGCTCGACGATGATGCGGATGCCGACGGGATTCTGCACGCCGAGCCCGGAGCCGATGGGCGCGGCAAGCGGCATGATGGCGGCGCAGCCCATGTCCTCCAGCCGCCTGGCCATGATGGGGTCGTCGTTGCAGTAGACCATCACCTCGAAGCCGTCCTTGATGAGGATTTCGGCCGCGCGGAGAGTCTCCGGCATGTTGGGGTAGAGGGTCTCCTGATCGCCCAGCACCTCGAGCTTGACCAGAGACCAGCCGCCGGCCTCGCGGGCGAGCCGGAGCGTGCGCACGGCGTCCTCGCCGGTGAAGCAGCCGGCGGTATTGGGCAGATAGGTGTAGCGCTTGGGATCGACGTGATCGATCAGCATCGGCGCATTGGGGTCGGTGACGTTCACGCGGCGGACCGCGACCGTGACGATCTCGGCGCCGGAAGCCTCCAGCGCCGCGGCGGTCTGCTCGAAGTCCCGGTACTTGCCGGTGCCGACGATCAGCCGCGAGCGGAAGCGCCGGCCCGCGACCTCCCACGTGTCGTCGTCGGCAGCCGCCGGTGCGGGATCGGCGCCGCCGCCGATGAAGTGCACGATCTCGAGCCGGTCGCCGGCGGCCACGGCGGTCCGGTCGTAGGCGCTGCGTGGCACGATCTCGAGATTGTGCTCGACGGCGATCTTGCGCGGATCGAGGCCCAATCCGCTCACGATGCTGTGGACCGACTGGGGCTCCTCGAACTCGCGGAGCTCGCCGTTTATCTGCACCTGCATGGGTGAGGTTCCGTGAAATATCCGGGCGCTGCCGCGATGCTGCGGCCTCTTCTGGAGTATTGGTGAGTAGCATGGCGATTTCAACCAGCCAAGGCGGCAGCGGACACGCCGATTGAAGCCCGAGTCCCCGCCGTGCTAGACCGGGTATGCGGGCGGGCGTCACGACCCGGTGAGGCCATGAGTCACAATATCTTGATTCTGAACGGCCCTAACCTCAATATGCTGGGGTTGCGGGAACCTGAGATCTACGGTCGCGAGACTCTGGACGACATTCGCGCGCGGTGCGAGAGCCACGCGGAGGGTTGCGGACTCGCGGTCGATTTCAGGCAGAGCAACCATGAGGGCGAGCTGATCGACTGGATTCAGCAGGCGCCGAAGGCACACGCCGGCATCATTCTCAATCCCGGCGGCTACACCCACACGTCGGTCGCCATCATGGACGCGCTGCGCGCGGTGGAGCTGCCTGCCATCGAGCTGCACCTCTCGAACATCCACCGGCGCGAGCCCTTCCGCCGGCGCTCCTATGTGGCGCAGGCGGTGCAGGGCTCGATCTGCGGGTTCGGCGCCGACGGCTACCTGCTCGCGCTCGACGGCATGCGCGCGCTCTTGACGGAGGACTGACGCGATGGCGGTGAAACCTGTGCCGGATGCCCGGCCGGAGGACCCGGAGCCCGTGTTCGGACCCGATATCGAGTTGATCCGCGCGCTTGCCGAGGTGCTCGACGAGGCAGGACTGACCGAGATCGAGATTGGCGAGGGCGCGAACCGCATCCGCATCGCGCGCCACGCGGCGGTGGGCGCAGCCCCCCCGCCTGCGGCTGCCGCGTCCCCGGTAGCGGCCGTGCCCGTGGCGCAGGCGGAGCCCCCTGCTCAGCCGGCTGCGGACGACGACCCCGGCGCCGTGACCTCCCCGCTCGTCGGCGTCGTCTACGTGTCGCCGGAGCCCGGCGGGCGTCCCTTCGTCGTGGTGGGCGACGAGATCAACGAGGGCGACACGCTCTTCATCGTTGAGGCGATGAAGACGATGAATCCCGTCCGCGCCCCGCGCGGCGGCCGTGTCACGCGAATTCTCGCCGAGAACGGTGCCAGGGTCGAGTACGGCGAGGTCCTGCTGGTTCTCGAGTGAGGCCGATGTTCGACAAGGTCCTGATTGCCAACCGGGGGGAGATCGCGGTCCGGATCATTCGCGCCTGCCGGGAATTCGGCATCAAGACGGTCGCCGTTCATTCCACGGCTGACGCGGAGGCGATGCACGCGAGGCTCGCGGACGAATCGGTCTGTATCGGTCCGCCCGCGCCCAGGGAGAGCTACCTCAACATCCCGGCCATCATCGCCGCCGGCGAGATCACGAACGCCGACGCGATCCACCCCGGATACGGCTTTCTCTCCGAGAGCGCCGACTTCGCGACCATCGTCGAGGAGCACGGCTTCATCTTCATCGGCCCGACGCCGTCGCACATCATGCTGATGGGCGACAAGATCCGCGCCAAGCAGACCGCGGCCGAACTCGGCCTGCCGGTGGTGCCGGGCTCGGCGGACGCGCTGGAGGGGGCCGATGCCTTCGCCGAAGCCGCCGGCGAGATCGGCTATCCGGTGCTCATCAAGGCCGTCGCCGGCGGCGGCGGGCGCGGCATGAAGCGGGTCGAGACCCGCGAGGAGCTGGCCGCGGCGGCCAGCACGGCGCGGGCCGAGGCCGAGGCCGCCTTCGGCAACGACGCGCTCTACCTGGAGAAGCTGGTCGCCGCCCCGCGCCATATCGAGGTGCAGGTGCTGGCGGACCAGTTCGGCAACGCGGTGCACCTGGGCGAGCGCGACTGCTCGCTCCAGCGCCGCCACCAGAAGGTGCTGGAGGAAGCGCCCTCGCCGGCGCTCGACCCCGAGCGGCGGGCGGAAATCGGCGAGCGGGTCCGCACTGCCGTCCGCGAGCTCGGCTATCGCGGCGTCGGCACGCTGGAATTCCTCTACGAGGACGGCGCCTTCTACTTCATGGAGATGAATACGCGCATCCAGGTGGAGCATCCCGTCACCGAGATGATCACCGGGATCGACCTCGTGCAGGAGCAAATCCGCGTGGCCGCCGGCGAGCCGCTGGCCTTCGGCCAGGAGGACATCCGTTTCGAGGGCCACGCCATCGAGTGCCGCATCACGGCGGAGGACCCCGAGACCTTTCGCCCCTCGCCCGGCACCGTGAGCGGCTACCACACGCCGGGCGGGCCTGGCGTACGCATCGATTCCGCGCTCTACGACGGCTACCGGATCCCGCCCTACTACGACAGCCTCATCAGCAAGGTGATCGCCCAGGCCGGCGACCGCTCGGCCTGCCTGATGCGGCTGAGACGGGCGCTGGAGGAGTACGTCATCCAGGGCATCTCGACCACGATTCCGCTGCACCTGCGGCTGCTCGCCAGCAAGGCGTTCGCGGACAGCGCCTACGACATCCACTGGTTCGAGCGCTTCGTGACGGAGACCAGCGCAGACCCCGGAGACTAACGAAGACGGCATGACCACGGTCGAGCTCACGCCCGCACTGATCCTCAGGGCGTACGGCTGCGGTCTTTTTCCCATGGCCGAGGGCAAGGCGGAGCGGGACGTCTTCTGGGTCGACCCGGAGACGCGGGGCGTCATCCCGCTGGACCACTTTCACGTGGCCCGGCGGCTCGCGCGCACGGTCCGCGCCGGGCGTTTCCGCGTCACCGTGGACCGCGACTTTCCCCGCGTCGTGAGGGGCTGCGCGCGCCGCACCGGGCGCAGGCCGGAATCCTGGATCAACGGTCCCATCTTCGAGGCCTACTGCGCGCTGCACCGGCAGGGGCACGCCCACAGCGTGGAGGCCTGGTGCGACGATGCGCTGGCGGGCGGCCTCTACGGCGTGGCGCTGGGTGCCGCGTTCTTCGGCGAGAGCATGTTCAGCGCCGAGCGGGACGCCAGCAAGGTGGCGCTGGTGCACCTGGTCGCCCGCCTGAGAGCGGGCGGCTACTCCCTGCTGGATACCCAGTTCGTCACCCCGCATCTTCGCCGCTTCGGCGCGGTCGAGATGCCGCGGGCGCGCTACCTCTCGCAGCTGGCAGATGCGCTCTCGCGGCAGGCGACCTTCTACCCGGCGGGCTTCTCCGATGCGGCGGTATCGGCTGGCGGCGCGGCCTCGCCGCAGGCCAGCACCCAGATATCGTAGACCGGGTGCTGGAGCGCCGCGAGGCCCGGCGTCGACGAGAACATCCAGCCCGTATAGAGGCGCACCGCGCTCTCGTCGTGGTGAACCTCGTCGATTTCGAGGAAGGCGGCGTTCTCCGGCGGCTCCTCCGGCGGCGCGGCATGACAGGCGCGCACGACGATGCGAAGCGTGCCGAACCGAACCGGCTGGTCGAGCGGCGCCTCCAGCTCGGACGTGCGCGCCACCACCTTGTCCAGAGCCTGAAGGACGGCGACCTCGCGCTCGGCCGCGCTCGCACCCGAGCCGGCGGCGAGAGGCGCCGCGAGCGTTGCGCCCGCGGCCAGGAGTACGAGACCGGGCCTCACCTACTCGGTGCCGAACGCGAACTTGCCGATCAGCTCCTCCAGCAGGAGCGAGGATTGCGTGTAGGCGATGCGGCCGCCGTCCTTGATGAGCGTCTCCTCGGCGCCCGGCTGAAGATCGATGAACTTGCCGCCGAGCAGACCGTCGCTCACCACCGCCGCCGTGGAATCCATCGGCAGCTCGACCGCCTCGTCGATGCTCATGCGGAGCACGGCGCGGAAGGTCTCGGGCTCCAGGGCGCGCTCGATCACCGTGCCGACCTTGATGCCGCCGATGCGGACGTCGGATCCGTTGGAGATGCCGTCGACCCGGTTGAATGCCGCGCTCACCTCGTAGCCGCCGGCCGTTGCGACGCCGCTCTTGTTGTAGGCGAAAACGAGGAAGCCGACGGCCACCGCCAGCACCACCGCACCCAGCAGGGTCTCGACCAGGCTCCTCGACATGGCGACCTCCTTGCCTGCCTCTGGCGTGAAGACTGCGGCCTCTCCCGGGCAGGGCCGCGTCGAGTCGCAGTCTGCCATAGCGTACCCGGTCTCGGGTACCCAAGTAGGTGACGGCGCCGACCAGCGCCTGGTCGCAATCGCCGCAGGCGAGCGCATTCATCGCCGCGTGCAGGGCGCTCAAGCCGGCAGAGCAGGCCGTGCAGTAGGTCTCCGACGAGCCCATGAGGTTGAAGTAATACGAGACCCGGTTGGCCAGCATGGCTAGGCTGATACCGGACACGGTGTGTTCGGAGACGCCATGTTGCGGCCGCCAGTTGGAGACGGCCGGAACCTGCGAGCCGATGAAGACTCCGGTGGGGCTGTTGCGCAATGAGTGAAGGTCCCAGCCGACGTGCTCGATGGCCTCCCATGCGCAATTCAGCAGCATCCTGACTTGCGGCTCGGTCTGCCTCAATTCGTTGTGGGACATGCCGAAGAACGAGCGGTCGAAGAGCAGTTCCTCGTCGTCGCGAATCAGCCCCTCGTAGGGGCTTGCAAGACGTCCCGGACCAGAAAACTCCCCGATGGGCAGGTGGCCCTTGCCGTAGCGCTCGCTGATCGGCTCCTGGACGATCCCGCGCTCGCTCAGCAGGCGCCAGAAATCCGCATCCGAGCGAATTCCGCCGGGCATGCGGTGGCTATACCCAGTGATCGCAACCCCGCCGCTGATGTCACGAGCGTCCGCGCAAACGAACTCCGGCGAAAGGCGTCATTGACGCCGCATCAGCGACTTCTGGAACGCAAGCCGACGATACAAGTATCCGACTTACCAGAGGCAATCGTGCCGCGCTCCAAGCCTGTTCGATCGCCCTTCCTCCCCTTGATCGACACGCTGTGTCGAGATCGCATAGCCAGCGGCCGCATCACCTCCAATATCGATTTCTTGGGCACTCCATAAGAATCGCTGATTGTGGACGGCGGCAGGATTCGCCCGGGCCAGCCTCCATCAGCCCACGATCTCGCCTTCGACCATGGCGATCGCCTCGATCTCGATTTCGAGCTCGGGCAGCGCGAGGCCCGTGATCTCGACGATGGTGTCGGCCGGGTAGGGCGGCGTGAAATATTTCTCGCGGAGAGCCACGATCTTGCCGAAGTTCCCCATGTCCTTCAGATAGATGTTCACCTTGACGATCTTGGCCAGGCTGGAGCCGCCGGCCTCCAGCACCGCCGCCAGGTTCTTGAAGGTCTGCTCGGCCTGCGCGTCGAAATCGCCCGCGCCGACGACGTTGCCGCCGAGGTCGATGGCCGCCTGGCCGGAGACGAAGATCAGGTCGCCCACGCGATAGGCCTGCGCCAGCCGAAAGGCCTCGTAGGGATCGGGGTCGGTCTTGATGCGAAGGGCGTTGTCGGCCATCGGTCTTCTCCCTCTTGGACGGTGCAAAACGGGGGGTGCGAAACGGCATCCTCGCCGACCGCGCCGGTAGATGCTAGGACGCGCCGAGCCGCGACGGCGGCGCCAACAGGAGACCGACGACATGAGCGACACTGTGCTGATCGAGCGAGACGGCGGCATCGCCCGGGTGACCCTCAACCGGCCCGACGTGCTGAACGCGCTCAACGACGAGCTATGCGATGCCCTGGTCGGCACGCTGGCGGAGGTGGAGCGCGATCCCGAGGTGCGCGTGATGGTGCTGCAGGGCGCCGGCGGCTACTTCATGGCAGGCGGCGACCTGTGCTCCTTTTACGAGCTGATCGAGCGCACGCCGGACGAGCGCAGGCGGCACTTCGAGACGATGATCGACCGGGTCCACGCGATCATCCGCATCATGCGGCGCATGCCGCAGCCGGTCGTCGCCAAGATCGACGGCGCCGCCGGCGGCTTCGGGCTCAGCCTGGTTCTCGCCTGCGACCTCGCCGTTGCTGCCGCCGACGCCATCTTCACCATGGCCTATTGCCGCATCGGCACCAGCCCCGACGGGTCTTCCACCTGGTTCCTGCCGCGCACGGTGGGCGCCAAGAAGGCGATGGAGCTTGCGCTCTTGGGCGAGCGCTTCGGCGCGCGCGAAGCCGAGCGGCTCGGCATCGTGAACCGCGTCGTCTCCCCCCATCGCCTCGAGGAGGAGACGGACGCTCTGGCCCGCCGCCTCGCCGCCGGCCCGGCGCTGGCCTACGCCAACACCGAGCGGCGCACCTACGGTGCTAACATACTGATACAGAGTTGTTTTTTTCCTCCTGATTCGGCGGTTCGTGGCGAATTCGATCCCCGATTTCGCCCGGGCTGCAACACCGGGCACAGGAGGAACATCAATGGCGACGCTTCGCCTCAACCAACGCCGCGTCGACGCGCTCAAGCCCCGCAAGGCTGCCTATGACGTCCGTGGCAGAGAGCTCAAGGGCTTCGGCGTCAGGGTCCTGCCATCCGGCGCAAAGCGCTACTTCATCCATAGCCAGCACGACGGACAGCGGGTCTGGAAGATCGTCGGCGATGCCGGCTCCATCGCCACGGACGAAGCCCGCAGCCGGGCCAGGACTCTGGTGGCCGCGATCCGCAACGGAGACGACGATTCGGCCGCAGCGCCGCCCGACACCCCGTTTGAGATCGTCGCCGGGGAAGTGTTCCGGCGCTACGCCCGGAACTGGAAGCCGTCCACGCTCAAGGTCAACCGGGGCTACTACAAGAACCATATTCTACCCTGGTTCGCAGGACGCCCGATTTCGGAAATCGCCGCCCACGACATCCAGCTCTGGTTTGCATCCCTTCACAACACCCCGGTGGCGGCCGACCGCTCCGCCCCCATCCTCTCGGTCATCATGCGACAGTCCGAGGTCTACGGCTACCGGCCCGAGGGCACCAACCCGTGCAAGGGTATCAAGCGCTACCGGCGGCAGGGGCGGGAACGCTTCCTGTCGGCGGCCGAGATGCGCCGGCTGGGCGAGGTGCTGGCGCGCCACGAGGCCGGCCATCCTCAGGCCGTGGCGATCATACGGCTGCTGCTGCTCACCGGATGCCGCGTAGGCGAGATCGTCTCCCTGAAGTGGCGCTACTACCGCGAGGGCAGGCTGTTCCTGCCGGACAGCAAGTCCGGCCCGCGCACGGTCTGGCTTTCGTCTGCCGCGCGCACAATCCTCGACGGCCTGCCCCGCAACGCAACCTGGATCTTCCCTTCGCCGCTGACGGACGGCTGTCTGAATGCGGCGACGGTCGGCAGAACCTGGCATCGCGTGAGGGCCGAAGCGGACCTGTGCGACGTCCGAATTCACGATCTTCGTCACTCCTACGCCAGCATGGCCCTGGCGCAGGGCGAGACCGTGCTCACCATCGGACGCCTGCTCGGGCACCGCAACCCGGCAACGACGCTCAAGTACACGCATCTGTCCGACGCCATGGTGCGCGAGGCGGCCGATACCGTCGGCGCCGCCCTCAAGGGCTGACCCATGGCCGCTAAGAGGCGGCGTCTGACCGACGCCAACGTGGCCCGGCTTGCACCGGCCGCCCGCGAGTACACCGTCTGGGACACCCATTATGCCGGCCTCGGCGTGCGCGTCCGGCCCTCGGGGCATCGAAGCTACGTGTATCACCGGAAAGGCGAAGAGGGCGCGCGCAGGATCACCCTCGGGTCCGCAGCGCTGACGAGCGTGGGCGAGGCGCGCGCCAAATGCCTCGCCATCGAGACCGGTGCCCGGTCCGGCAGGCCGGAACGCGGCGCGGTTCCGACCTTCACAGACTTCGTCGCAGGTCCGGGGCAGGCGTGCTTCGACCGATGCAAGCCGTCCACCCGGAATGCCGCGACCCTTGTCCTCAACGCACGCCTGCTGCCGGCCTTCGGATCGCTGCCGCTGGACCGGATCACGCGCGCCGGCGTGATCCGCTGGTTCGACGACTACAGCCTGACCGCGCCCGGCGGGGCCAACCGTACGCTCGACCTGCTCCGCCGCATCCTGAACCACGCGATCGCGTGCGGCCATCTCCAGACCAACCCAGTACTCGGCATCAAGCGCAACCCCCGCCCGAAGCTCACCCGCTTCCTCTCGCGCGAGGAAGTCCGCCGCCTCCATCGCGTGCTGGACGGCTACGCCGGCGCGCGGCCCTCGCGCGCGCGGCAGGCCGACATCATCCGCCTTCTCCTGCTGACCGGCTGCCGCAAGAGCGAGATTGTCACCCTGCGCTGGCAGGACGTGGACGGCGACGCCATCAAACTGAGCGACGCCAAAACCGGGCCGAGGCGGGTCGTTCTCAACGCGCCGGCGCGCGCCATCCTGGAGCGGCAACCCCAATGCGGGTGCGCCCATGTCTTCCCCTCGCCGAGGGACCCCACGCGGCCGCTTTCTCATCAGCTGCCGCTGTGGCAGTCAGTGCGCAGGGAAGCCGGGATCGAGGACGTGCGAATTCATGACCTGCGTCACACCTTTGCGAGCCACGCCGTCCTGCAGGGCGTCCCGTTGCCGGTCGTCTCCCGCCTGCTCGGCCACGCGCATCCGAGCATGACGCTGCGCTATGCGCATGTCAGCGACCGCGAGACCGAGGCGGCGGCGGAGCGCATCGGCGCCGCCATCGCGCGGGCGCTGGACCGGAGCGGGGCCGGCCCGGACGGCTGAGCCGGCGCGCTCGACGGGCGCAAGCCCGCAGAAGTGGGTCCGCGGCTCGATCGGAAGCGGCACAAACCGCTTCTCGTTCTTCAGCATAATCTCGCGGAGAGCGAGAGCGCCGGCTCGCCCAACTCCATTCCCACGCAGACCGTCGCATCCAACATCCAGCTCCGAAGCATGACTAACTCGCCGAACGGCACCTTAACACGAACTAACTGACCGGAAGCGTCTTGTCGACGCTGAACCACGCACGCCGAGAGCTCGTGAAAGCGATGCCAGGAATAATGGATCCTTACGATTTGCCCGACATGGGCAGAATGAAGCGAAGATGGTCGTATCGCGCCTGCTCGGCCACAAGCACCCGAGCATGACGCTCCGCTACGCTCAAGTCGGCGACCGCGAGATCGAGATCGAGGAAGCTGCGGAAAGAATCGGAGCGACTATCGCGCGAGCATAGAATGGTAGCGACGCAGTGCAGTGCACAGTGTGCGCCATCAATCCGCGCCTCCATCGGATGACCGAGGCACTGTGCTGGATCCATGGCAGGCGCAAGTTCTAAGAGTTCGCCGACATCGCTGCCGGCAAGAGGCGCAGCAAGAGTGCGCCGCCGATCTCGCCGCTGGCGTTGGAAGCGGTGACGCGGATCGACGCGCTGTTAGCTATCGAGAGCACGATCAACGGCGAGAGTGCCGCCCGCCGCTTCGCCGTGCGCCGGGAGTGGAGCACTCTGCTCGTTGCCGAGCTCGAGGACTGGATGCGCACGGAGCGCGCCGGGCCCTCGCGCCACGCCGACGTGGCCAAGGCGATGGACTACATGTTGAAGCGCTGGGACAGCTTTGCCCGCTTCCTCGATGACGGCCGCATCTGCCTGACAAATAACCCCACAGAGCGGGCGCTCAGGCCGCTCTGTCTCGGACGCAAGTCATGGCCATTCTGCGGCTCCGATCGCGGCGGTGAGCGCGCACGGCGATGTACACGCTGATCGAAACGGCGAAGCTCAACGACATCGACCCCTAAGCCTGGCTCGCCGACGTCCTCGCCCGCATCGCCGACCTGCCGCAGACCCGGCTGTACGAACTCCTCCCTTGGCACTGAAGGCCAAACGGGAACAGGCCCTGGCCGCATAGCCTGCAGTCCCTATCGTTTACAAGTACCGACCTGCACCGGCGGACATGGCACCGTCGCGTACGAGCAATACACGCAGCAATCACCGGGTTTGGGCTTGAGGACCGCGCCGCAATGACGGCAATCGAAGAACCACTGACAAGCGTCCGTCGGCATCGTCTCAGTCTTGCGGTGACCGCACGCCGGGCAGGTAACGGTCGACTCGAGTGTCACCGATGTCTGCTGCACCGCCATATCTCGTACACCGTGGCCGCGACAAGCAACGAGAACGCCGGGGGTCACGCTATAACTTTGCCAAGGCGGAAGCAACCCGAACAGGCGACCCACGCCAGATGGTTACCACGAAAATACCGAAGCGGAGACTACATCAACGCCGGTATGACCATGGTGGCCATCAAATCGCGCCAATTGTTGCGCGCCCAGGTCAGCGCCAACTTCCGCAGTCTTGCGCTAATCCGAATCGGTCAGAGTTTTGCAAGCGGCTCAGGGTATGGAAGATTGTTGGTCAACCACCGAATCTCTAACAAGAATCTCAGGAATTGGGGATCTCGTCTACCATTTTCGTGGAATTCAACCGAGCTTGTAGTCTATCCCCGATCGGCGAGCTGATTTATTTGCGAGCGGATTTCCGCCTTCGGCAGGGCCGTCGGGACCTGCCGGGTCGTCACTGACGCTGGCGGCAGGCGCTTGATGCGTGTGCGGCGCGGGGCGGG